>Ga0307422_1000256_pt1 | contig 31218 bp, 26 predicted proteins | sample SalMarWE160290MG_FD_202153 | JGI IMG/M metagenome (GOLD analysis project Ga0307422, IMG submission 202153) | Salt marsh sediment microbial communities from the Plum Island Ecosystem LTER, Massachusetts, United States - WE1602-90 | ecosystem: Environmental > Aquatic > Marine > Intertidal zone >...
TAAGGATAATATTTCGTTAGTCTGTAGCACATCATCTACCGCGTTGGCTGCAGCTCGCAGTATTCTTATACAGCTTCGCTTTGCCGCCTTGTATCTGATGCGCTACAGACTTTTTCAGCAAACCCTAATTATTCATCCAGGAAGTAAATTCTTCAGATTCCAAAAATTGAGGATAATTACCGAGGAACATTTTAAAATCCTCTTTATACATATTAAAGTTATATGTCATCATATCCATCACCGTGATGGCATCATCATACTCATATTCTTCCATTAAAACACCCAGCAGACTCAGATAACCAAGCTCAAAATCAGGCATGAATTTTATCAGGTTTTTGTATGCTCTGCCGGCTTTTTCATAATCATCCATTTCATAGTACAGATTGCCCCGCAAATAGTCAAGGAAAGGATCCGAACCCAATTGCCGGTCAAGGCTGTCAATACTTTGTATGGCTTCATCATATCGCTCATGTAAAATATATCCGTCAACAGACACAAGGTAAAAGCTCGGATCATCAGGATATAATGACATATATTCATCAATTGCTTTCATATATTTTTTATCACTTAGATGGAACGATATCTGAATGTTCATAATCTGACAGATTTTTTCCTTTTTGAATTTGTCGGGTATCCGCCTGAATTTCCTGTATGCCTTTTTAAACTTACCCTTGTTATATGTGTTTTTTACTACAGTATACTGTATAACAGACTCAAGGTAATTATCATCCATCCGCCTGCCGATGGTGCTTTTGCCAATACTGTATAAGAATCCAAGGTACATACGGTGAAAAGTAGTACTCATATTCTCTCCTGAAAGGTAGATGTACATATCTACAATCATAATATCATTGTCCTTCTGATAAAGTTCAAAGTCATGATAATTGATACCATTGATATTAAAAAGCCTGAAAACAATATGAGGTATACTGTCCTTCTCATAATATTTGATAAATGAATATGATCCTCCATGGGAAACCTGTCCGATTATAGTGGACCCGAAATCAAAACTTTCCCTTAATCCACTTACAAAACCTTCGTTGAAATTATTCGCATCATATAATTTGCCCTCTTCATTCATGATGATCTTATTAATGAATGAGTCCATATCAAAATGCCCGTTGAAATAGGAAGGATTACCATTTTCGAGACTGGCTTCTATATTTTGTGCAAACTCAATTACTTCCTCATTTTGGGTAATTTTAATACCGGGCTTCTCTCCTGTTGAATAGGCTTTATACCAAACTAACAGAAACAAGAAAAGCACACTGCATATTAACCTGCCTACAGCATTGCAAACTTTTATCATACGGTTATTTTTTTTGTTACATCAATAATATAATACGTAGAAATACCAATAAGTGTTTTTAATGAGAATAAAAAAATGATCAGACCATATTATGATTACCTGATCAACCAATAGTAATTTTAAGGATAATATTTCGCCTTAAACATCGTATCTTTATTAAATAGAGTTTGTCCATAATGTCCGGGATCAAGGCATGCATACCGAACGAAGTAAGCTACTGAACACATTTATAAATATCAGAGCTTGTAAAAAAAAATTAAACAGCATTAAATGAGACCATTCTTACTTATCATTTTCATATTACTTTTACCGGTAAGCCTGAATTGCGCCGGGCAACGGCATTTTTTCTCACCTTCCAATGCATTAATGCCCGCATTTGGTTATGCTTTCAACAATAGTCTCGGTGTTCCCGGCTTTATGGCTAATGTTGAATACTACCGTTCTGTTGACGAGCGTGTTGCAATATCAGCATCAACAATATATACAGGTCTTCGTTCAGATAAAAACGGATTAACTACAACAGGGACTGCAATTGGCGCAGACGGTACTTTTTACCTGGGAATATTTATGAACCGTAAACTGAGGATCAACCTGGGATTAAGTGCCATGATACATAAATATGAATGGGCGTTTACTTCCAATGACAAAACAGAACAAAAGCTGATCAAGAATAATATTGTATATATGATCCCTGCAAACTCACCTCTCCAAATAAAAGAGAAGCTTAACCCCGGTTATGGCGTAACCCTTTTATTCCAGCATCATTTGGCGGACCATCTTATATTCAGCATGAAACCACAACTGAAAAATGACAACTTTGGAAATACCATGATCTCTGTTCAGGCAGGTATCGGACTGGTCTTTTAAAATTTATCAAACGGGAGGATCTTGCAGTCAACCAATCCGGCCTTAATCAGCATCCGGAACCGTCACTTCAAGCTTAAATCCCGTGTTATGTATATTGATAATACGAATGCCCGGATCGTCTTTCAGTATCTTTCTTAATTTAGTAATATACACATCCATACTCCTCCCCATAAAATAATCATCTTCCCCCCATATCATTTTCAGGGCAACTTCCCTGCGCAAAACATTGTTTATATTCTGTACAAGCAATTTCAACACCTCAGCTTCCCTCTTTGTCAGATGTATTTTGCCTGATGGTGTTTGCAGTATATGATTGTTATAGTCAAATGTGTGATTCCCGAATTTATATACAGCCTGAGACTGCCCACCCGACCTGTTTTGCGTGCGCCGTAAAATGGCATTTATCCGCAGCTTTAATTCCTCCGTGCTAAATGGTTTGGTTATATAATCATCAGCACCAGTGCGAAATCCTTTTATACGATCCTCTTTCATCGACCGGGCAGTGATAAAAATAATAGGCACCTCACAATCAAGTTTACGTATTTCCTCGGCAACTGAATAACCATCAAGCAGTGGCAGCATAATATCAAGCAGGATCAAATCGTATTTGCCGGAATGAAAAGCATTAAGGCCATCCTGCCCATTCTCATGCAACAATACATTAAACCTGGACATCTCCAGAAAATCCTTTATTACAAACCCCAGGTTTTTATCATCCTCAACTAATAATATATTACCTCTCACAGATGCCATTTCCAAATCAATATATGTACTATTTTACCAGTGGTAAATAAACATCAAACCTGCTTCCTTTGTTTATTTCACTCTTCACTTTTATATATCCGCCGTGTAAATTAACTATGGATTTGACATAATAGAGACCCAGGCCGAATCCCTTCACATTGTGGATATCTCCTGTATGAACCCTGTAAAACCTGTCAAAAATATGCTTCATAGAGTCATTGCTTATGCCTATGCCATTATCCTCAACCGATATAATTATCTTATCATCAGCTTTTGCTGTGGATATAGATATTTTTGGCAATTCTCCGGAGTATTTAATTGCATTCTCCACGATATTTATTATTACATTGCGGATGTGCATCGGATCAACAACTATTACATGATTTTTTGCTCTTAGCTCATAACTGATGTTTACATCCTTTTCACAATGGTCAAGACACAGATTATGTATGGAATTTCTTATCAGTTTATGAATATCGGTCTTCTCCCTGTTCAATGATATTTCAGCCACATCATTCACGGCCATATTCAATACTCTTTCGACCTGGGATTTCATACGCTGGTTCTCATCAGAAATAATTCCCGAATATTTTTTTATCCTCTCTGTCGAAGTATTTGCATCTGTTGCCAGCAATACTTCAGCAGCCAGGCTAATGGTGGAAATAGGCGTTTTGAACTCATGGGTCATATTATTAATAAAATCATTTTTCATCTCCGACAGTTTTTTCTGCCTGAACAAGGTATTTACCGTATAGGCATAACTGAAAATAACAATCAATAAGAATAACCCTGACAGAATAAGCCAGAGGATCAATTCGAAAAAAACAAAATTTGTCTGTTGAGGAAATAATACAGCAAGGTAATAATACTCCTTTTTCCATAAACAGGACAAACAAGCCTTATGTACACTATTACGGCCTGAACCAAATACAAAGCTTCCTGAAGAATAAAGTACCGAATCATTTTGAGTTTTTACAATTGCATAAACATAATCATCATCAAGCCTGTGATAATCCATGTACTTATGCATCAACACACTCAACAGTGTAGTATCAATAATATCAAGTATATTTTCAGGGTGAGTACCGATTGTGGTATCCTTGCCGGGATCACTGAAATAATAAGCAGTATCCACATATATCTCAAATTCACCTATCACATCATCGAGTGCCTGATCAACACGGTGATCAAACTGTTTCTGAACAGTATTAAAGGCTCTCATAATAATATAGGACTGGGTAAGTATTAATCCTAACAAAGACAGGGAGGTAAGCAAAATTATAGGTCTGATCCTGCTGTTTCTCACATTATATTTCATTATACCGGGAATTGAATACTATCCTGTATTATTCATGCGTGGGGTTTGGGGCAGATGCAAGGCGTCGGAAGCTGAAGCTGTAGTGACCCCTACCGCGAAGCTTTCGCAACGAAGCAGATGCCCTGAAACTGGCGCACTTTGTAAAAATAAATGAAAATTATATTTCAAAACCCTTTCTGTTATTCTATTGGTTTTCAATACATAAAATAATTTTCATTGATTTTTATGAATAACTCGGGCTAATTGAAAATATAGTTATTTCAGTTAAACATATAATATGACTATTTGTTGTTATACAAATTCATAGTCCGTTCCAGTCCCAGGGTACCAAATGAACGAATAATATCAGCACAGTTACTGATCCTTTCATCGAGAGCCTTTTCCTCTTCTTCTGTCCACCCGCCCAGCACATAGTCTGCCTGCCTGCCGGGGAAAAATTCATTGCCAATGCCAAATCTCAGACGGGCAAAATTCTGTGTCCCAAGTATGGAATGAATGCTTTCCAGCCCGTTGTGCCCGCCCGATCCTCCGCGTGCCCTTACCCGCAGAGTACCAAAAGGCAATGCAATATCATCAAGAATAACAAGCAAACGCCCAGGGGGTATCTTTTCCTTTTGCAACCAATAGTTCACGGCGCGCCCGCTGCGATTAACAAATGTTGAAGGTTTTAAAAGAATAAACGTGCGCCCTTTATAAAGATATGTTGCTACAAATCCATAACGTTTATCCTTAAAATGAATATTGGATGCCCTGGCCAGGGCATCCAATACTTTAAATCCTATATTATGCCTTGTGTTTTCGTACTCCGTACCGATATTACCAAGACCTGTGATCAGATATTTCAAAACACGGAATGGTTTTATTCAGTTGCTTCTCCTGATTCCTCCGGTTTTTCGGTTCCTTCCTTGGTTTCAACAACAGCTTCACCACCTTCAACCTCTTCAGCTTCCTCTTCAAGTGGTGCCATACCCTTGGCTGCCAGCCGCGATGAAACCACACCAACGATCATTGAACGGTGAGGGTCAAGAATATCAAGCTTATCATATTGAAGATCTCCCACCTTTATCACCTGACTTATATCCAAATCCGTAACATCAACAGCAAGTGTTTCGGGCAGATCCTTAACCAGACCATTTACCTTTAATACCCTGCGCCTTTGGCGCATCTTACCCCCGTTCTTAACACCGATTGAACTTCCCGTGAGCTGAATAGGTATCTTAACAGTTACAGGCTTATCATCAAACACCTCGATAAAATCAATATGTAAAACATCATCATTCACCGGATGAAACTGTAAATCCTTCATTATGGCCTTGTAAACTTTACCATCAAGGTCAATATTGACCTCAAACACATGTGGTGTATAAACAAGATCCTTAAATTCAACATCCTGAGCCGAAAAATGTATCACTTTATCACCACCGTACAGGACACATGGTATGTGATCAATTTTTCTCAATTTTTTGGTACTTTGTTTACCTACCTTTTCACGAATTGTTCCCTTAATGTTTATTGATTTCATTGTATTTGTTTAAACAATTAATATTTTTGTGCTACGTGGACAATTGATATTATATCGGTTGGACCAATGTCCCCATCACACTATTGTTTTAAACCTTCATTTAATCTCTATTATTCATCTATCAGGCATTAGGCATATACATGGCTCCGAAAGCTTAAGCTGTTTTTTCGACATATTATACACCTCCGTATATTCTTATAAATAATGCAGATTAAAAAGGAGTGCAAATGTAGTAATTATGGCAGATAAATCATAATGTTGAAAGAAATAATATTTTACAGGTCAATAATCCGGGGTACGGGGACATCTGCCGGCGTTTGAACGCAAAAAAAAATCAAACAATAAAGTTCGAACTGATGGATTTATATTTATAAACCTTATTGATCACATCAGCAAACAGATCAGCAACAGAAATTACCTTAATTTTTCCGCTTTGGCCGTTCAGGGGTACGGAATCGGTTACCACTACTTCTTTGATCGCTGATTTACTAATGCGTTCAAAAGCAGGTCCTGACAATATCGGATGAGTAGCTACAACCCTGATGCTCCTGGCCCCCTGCTTTTTCATTAGGTCTGCTGCCAGGCAAACCGTTCCTGCCGTATCTATCATATCATCCACGATCACAACATCCTTGTCTTTTACTTCTCCAATAACACGAATTTCTTCGACCACATTGGGTTTCTTCCTCATTTTGTAACAAATAACCATTTGTGTATCAAGAAATCGTGAATATGCATTAGCTCTTTTAGAACCACCCATATCCGGAGCTGCAACTACAAGATCAGGCAAATCAAGGCTTTTCAGGTAGGGAACAAAAAGAGTTGAAGCATATAAATGGTCAACCGGAATATTATAAAAACCCTGGATCTGATCCGCGTGAAGATCCATGGTCATCACGCGATCCACACCGGCAGCCGATAACAAATCGGCAACCAGCTTTGCACCTATTGCACATCGTGGTTTGTCTTTCCTGTCCTGCCTGGCATAGCCCATATATGGCATAACAGCCACTACCTTGTATGCTGAAGCCCGCTTTGCAGCATCTATCATTAACAATAATTCCATTAAATTATCAGAAGGTGGAAAGGTAGACTGGACTATAAAGACAATAGATCCCCTGACAGATTCTTCATAATAAGGCTGAAATTCTCCGTCACTAAACTCAAGTACAGAGGTTTTTCCCAGTTCGCCGCCAAAACTGCGGGTGATCTTTTCAGCAAGGTAAGTGGAATTTCTTCCTGAAAAAAACTTAATCGGGGCTTTAATCTTCATTATTTTCCGGTAAAGTTTAAAAAATAAATATAGCAGAGGTGCAAATGTAAAAAATATATATGCAAATCCTACCTGTATTTTTCATGATTTTGTTTCCTTAACTGAAAAGACGGGATCGTCTCTTTAATATAACCCAGTATGTCATCTCCCCCGCTTCTCCTTGTTGCTGAAGTCTTAAATATTTGAGGTACTTCTTCCCAGGTCTTCAGCAATTCTTCCCTGAAGACCTGTATATTTTCATGTCCCTGTGCTTCTGATATTTTATCGGATTTTGTAAAAACCAAAACAAAAGGTACCATACTCTCGCCCAGCCATTGAATAAATCTCAGATCATTTACCTGTGGTTTATGCCGTATATCGATCAATAAGAACAAAGAAACGAGGTTTATCCGGCTTAGAAGGTAATCCCTGATAAGTTTCTCAAATCCCGTACGACTTTTTTTCGATACTTTTGCATACCCGTATCCCGGAAGATCGACAAGATACCATGAATCATTAACAATAAAATGATTTATAAGCCTGGTTTTACCAGGTGCACCTGAAATTTTAGCAAGTTTGTTCCGACCTGTAAGATAATTGATCAGGGATGATTTTCCAACGTTGGATCTCCCCAGAAAAGCATACTCAGGAAGCCCCGGTTTCGGGCATTCACCAGCCGCCGAACTACTTTTCACAAAGCGGGCATCCTTTACTATCATATCTTTAACAGTTCATTTAGTGTCTGTCCATAATGTCCCATTTGCTGCGTTACGCTTGTCCGAAAATTGCTCATTTACGACTGGTAAACTCCGCATTTTCGGACTGCGCAAGCCTTGCAAATGGAACTTTCTGAACAGACACATGTCCGGTTAAACATTTTGACTACTTTATTGACAGACTCTATTTAGTGTCTGTCCATAATGTCCCATATCCGCGTTGCTGCTCATATTTTATTACTTAATATATACCTCCAGCACTTCCGTCTTACCCTCCGGAAGCAAAGAAATATCAGTTATCGAAGCAGGGATTAAAACCGTTTCTCCTTTTTCTACATGTTCCTCCCCCCCTTTCCATTCAATAGTGAATTCTCCGTTCAAACACATATATATAACAAACGAATCAAGCAAATAATAATCCTTATCTATCTTTTTTTTGAATATTATAAGGTTAGTGGTAAAATAATCGCATTCAATTAGATTATTAGTCTCATTCAACTTTGTAACATAAGGTGTTTTATAACTTTTTCCAACATTAAAATCAATAACATCCAGTGCCAGATCATTATGCAGATCACGGGGTTTTCCATCGATCCCTGGCCTGTCATAATCATAAATCCTGTAGGTAACATCCGATGTCTGCTGAATTTCGGCCAGGAGTACTCCCTTACCTGTAGCATGAATCCTGCCTGCCGGAAGGAAGAACAGGTCTCCCCTTTTTACTTTTTCCCTGTTCAGGATTTGATCCAGCATTTTATTACTAACATAATGTATATAGGTTTTTTTATCGGTCTCCTTTTTAAAGCCCGTGATTATCTCCGCATTATCTTCAGCATCAATCACAAACCACATTTCTGTTTTCCCGTAGGAATTATGTCTTTGTTTAGCTGTCTTGTCATCCGGATGCACCTGAATAGAAAGATCATCGGCAGCATCAATATATTTTACCAGTAAAGGAAATTCAATTCCAAACCCCTTATATACCTTTTCCCCGACAAGATCAGCCATATAAATTTCAATGACCTCCTGCAGATTATTCCCCGCGAGAAATCCGTTTTTAACTACGGAGATGTCACCCTGAACGGCGGATAATTCCCACGATTCTCCTGCCCTATCCGATTGTGCGGGTTTATTGAGGACAGATGCCAGCTTATTGCCACCCCAGATCTTTTCTTTAATTATCGGATTAAATTTTAATGGATAAAGAACATTCATCAGGCATAATATTATATTCAAACTTCATAAACCTATCTTAAAAAATCAAACAACACATTCATAAACTTTTTCGGCTGTTCAGCATGTACCCAGTGTCCTGCTTTTTTAATGGTTTTAATATCAGCACCCGGGAATAAATATCGTATTGATTCAAAATCTGACTCAAGGATATAATCAGAAAGTTCGCCCTTAATAAATAAGGCCGGAAGGGATGGCCGGGTTTTCCCGATAATCCTCAATGCCTCTTCATATCCATCCAGGACATCTTCAATATTTTCATAAAGAACTTCAATATTCAGATTCCAGAAAAAATTACCTTCCTTATCCCTGTCCAGGTTCTTAAGCAAAAACTGACGTATCCTCACCGGTTTAATATTTTCTTCCATGGCGTCACTCACCTCACCCAGTGTTTTATACTGTGCAGGTTCAAGTTCCATCATGGTTCTTACTATCTTCTTATGCATGCTGATCTGTCCGGCAAAGCCCGACTGTGAATTATATTTTTTTGGGGCAATATCAACCACTATAAGCTTATCCACGCGTTCGGGATGTGCAGATGCAAATAACATGGCTGTTTTCCCCCCCATGGAATGCCCGATAAGTGTTGCGTGCTCTATATTATGCTCATTAAAAAAGGTATACAAATCATCACTCATGGCTTCATAACTGTGTAAACTGCCATGCGGGGAACGGCCATGATTCCTCTGATCAACGAGGTACACGGTATGATCTTCCGAAAGTGCCTTTCCCACACTGATCCAATTATCGGAAGAACCGTATAATCCGTGTAAAATAATAACAGGCGGGCCGTTGCCCATAGTGTTGCTTACTAATCTCATACCTGTCGAAGTTGGTCAAGATACATTTGTATTGTCTTTTCAAGGCCAAAATAAAGTGCATCGGATATCAGTGCATGACCTATGGATACCTCCAATATGCCGGGGACGGATTGATGAAAGAATCTCAGGTTTTCAAGATTAAGATCATGACCTGCATTAATTTCCAACCCAAGTCCGGCAGCAATCTTAGCTGCTTCACTAAAAGGCTTGACAGCAGATTTTTTGTCAGCTGAAAAATTTGAAGCATACGGCTCTGTATACAATTCGATCCTGTCAGTACCTGATTTTGCTGCATATTCGATCAATTCAGCATCGGTTTCAATAAAAATCGAAGTCCTGATACCGGACGATTTGAACTCACTGGTCACTTCTTTCAGAAAGGACAACTTCGCACGGGTATCCCAGCCCTGATTTGATGTTAAAGAATCCGGCGGATCAGGCACCAGTGTAACCTGGTCAGGTATAACTTCCTTAACAAGGTCAATAAACTTTTCAGACGGATAACCTTCAATATTAAATTCAGTTGTGATCACGGGACTTATCTCTCTTACATCGTTATATCTTATATGCCTTTCATCGGGACGGGGATGAACAGTTATTCCTTCGGCACCGAATTTCTGGCAATCGACAGCCGCCTGCAAAACATTGGGAATATTACCCCCTCTTGCATTTCGTAATGTCGCTATTTTATTTATATTTACACTTAATCTGGTCATTTAAGTCTTTATTATTAATTATGTATTTTTAAACAAAAATAGAAAGTATTTTACACAGATAATAATTTATTTTGCAGGCTGTACTTATAACGAATTAAAATACTTAACTGATTGTTTATAGTTTGTCTATAAAGTAATCAAAATGTTTAACTGGCCATGTGTCTGTCAATAAACTCTTAGTGTTTGTACAGAATGTTCGAGATCAAGGCGCGTGAACATTTTAAACCGCGGTATACTAAAGTATTTGAGGATTTAAAATGTGAGCAGCAACGCGGATATCGGACATTATGGACAGCCACTAATTAAAAGACCAAAAACATAACTATGCTGGCAAAAGAACTGATCTCCGATGTAATACCTTCATTAAAGACTTCCGACAGCGGTCAAAAAGCCCTTTACTGGATGGATATTTTCAGGATCTCACATTTGCCTATTGTAAACAATAAAGATTTTCTGGGACTGATCTCCGATAAGGATATCTATGATAATAATATGGCTGAAGAACCGATCGGAAATCACAGCTTATCATTATTTAGTCCTTATGTTACAGATAACCAGCATATTTATGAGGTGATAGAACTCGTGTCACGGCTGGATCTCACTGTTGTTCCCGTGCTTGATGACAAGAACCACTACCTGGGTGCGATCACTATGAATACTATGATGAAGTATTTTGCCAATCTTTCGGCCATGAAGCAACCCGGTGGCATTATTGTGCTTGACCTGAATATCAATGATTACAGCCTTGTGGAAATCGCTAATATTGTTGAAGGCAATGATGCTAAAATATTGAGTGTATATGTCAGTACGCATACAGATTCGATGAAAATGGAGGTAACTATAAAGCTGAACAGAAAAGAATTAACTTCAATCATTCAGACATTCAACAGGTATAATTATATTATTAAAGCATCATACATGGACGAGGATGATCTTGATCACTGGTATGAAAGCCGGTATGATTCATTTATGAAATACCTTAGTATTTAATACCCCTTGTTGTTTGTATATATTATTATATCATTAACAACCTGTTCGGCCTTTCGCCTTTTTCGTATTACAAATGATTTTTTATTAATTAATACCAGCATATAAAAATAAAACCGGCATATTAAAAACCAATTACTAAATTTAAGAAAGTGATAATAACCATTTACGGCAAAAGTTTTAATCCTTCATTCAAACCATACATTGAAGAACTATTCCGGACCCTTGATGATCATAATGTAGATTACTACATTTTTAAACCATTCAATCATTTTTTACAGGAAGACTCCGGTTGCTCACCCAAACCAGCCGGATTATTTACAAGTTACGATGATACTCCCCGCGACGCTGATTTCATGATCAGCATTGGAGGTGACGGTACTTTTCTGGAGGCTGTACCTTTTGTCAGGAATTTTAACATCCCGATAATAGGATTGAACTCGGGGAGGCTGGGTTTTCTTGCTAATATTGCCAAAGAAGAGATCACGCCCGCGTTGACTGCCATATTTAATGAAAATTATGAGATTGAAACCCGCAGTCTCCTCAAACTGGAAAATAAAACAGAACTTTTTGGTGATTTGAATTTTGCACTGAATGAAGTGACCATCCAGAAAACAAATTCCACAATGATCAATATTGATACCTATCTCGACAATGAATATTTAAACACATACTGGACTGACGGATTGATACTGTCAACCCCCACAGGATCGACAGCCTACAGCCTGAGTGTGGGAGGGCCAATTGTTATGCCCGGTTCAAATAATTTCATTATTGCTCCTATAGCATCACACAATTTAACTGTTCGCCCAATGGTATTGCCTGACAATAAAAATATTACATTGCGGATTAAAAGCAGAAACAAAAGGTTCCTGGTAACTGCAGATAACCGTACAGCTACACTTGATGAATCTTTTGTAGTTAACTTATGTAAAGCAGATTTTTATCTGAAAATGCTAAAACTTCCCAATAACTGTTTCTATTCCACGATACGTAACAAGTTAATGTGGGGAGCAGATAAAAGGAACTAACCTGCATTACAGGCTGATATTCATAGAAAAGCTTTGCCGTTAGGCTCTTATATAGAATAGTATTGTTATTATAAATACTATTGTTATTTATAAATGCCTTCAAAGGGCCAATTGTTTCGACCCGCTCCCCAAGCGGTTCGACCTACTTTTTTCTACAGCAAAAAAAGTAGGCAAAAATGCCGCCACTGACAGGATTTTCCTAAAAAATCAAGGTGCTCACCTAAAAATCGAGAACTCCTGACGTCGGACAGCTCGATTTTTTTAACGGTGATCACCTTGATTTTTTTTAACGGAAAATCCTGAAGGCGGGGTCCTGTTCTATTGTAGGTTATTTTGGAAAGGATACTACTGTAAGGAACTTACCTTATTTATGATAAGCTTTGTTATGCAGAAGGAATCCGGAGTTCCGCGAAGCCCACTTTCTTTTAAACCAGCAAATAGTATTGCAGTAGCGGGACCCGTCTCAGAAAAATCGCGTAGATTTCAAGGAAGATTTTCGTCGCGGTGGCCCTGGAGGAACCCTGTCCGAACGACGACGAAGGAGGAGGAGTGAGTTTGGGTTCCACGGGGAGAAAACCTGACGTAGTAAATCAAGCAATTTTTATGGAACGGTGACCTTTTGCTAACTTTTTGGGTGGCAGCCAACTTAACGCGGTGGTCTCACGACCGTCAGGGAGTAAAAAGTTAGTCGAACTGCCAGCGTGGCAGTTCGAAACCCTGCCCCGCGGGAAGGCATATTAAAACAATATTATTCTATAAAATAGCCGGCCGTTAGGCGATTGCACAGCAGATATATTAAAAGAGTCAGCCAATAAAGTGCGGCGTTTGAGTATCTGAGACATTAATACCTTTTAAAAATTCAATGAATTTATCAGGTCCAGGTATAAATTTTAACAAAGAAAATCCAACATCTTACATTATGTTTACGTAAATAAAAATATTATTTTTATATTCACATTGTCAATGATAGGTTATATTATGATCAGAAAGATTGTTATTGGCTTGTTTATCTTTTGTTTAGCCCTTCCGGTTATGGGTCAGCGTTGGAAATTACGACGTGTGGAAGCCTTATTTGGAGTTGGAAGCACACAGGTATTCGGAGACATTGGCGGCACAGCTGACGAAAATAATCTTTATGGTTTAAAGGATATAAGGTTCGATGAAACCCGTCCTGCATTTTCTGCCGGCGCGCGTTATAAGATTGATCAGCGTTATGCAGTAAAATTTAATACGAATATTGCTCTCGGAGCCGGTGCTGATCTTGAATCGAAGAACGAAGGCCGGGGCTTCTCATATAGCACCGTCTTACTTGAAACCGCATTTCTCGGTGAATACTATTTTTTGTCGGAGGACCGCAAAAGGCTCAGTCCCGCGATGTATAACCGCAGGGGTATGATCAACTATTACAGTACCTTCACTGCATACGCTTTCACTGGTTTCGCACCGGTGTTCTTTTGGCCTGATTTTGAAGGGGAAACAAGGGGGCCCGAGATTGATCAGACAGATGATTACAGCAAGATCTCACTGGCCCTGCCTGTTGGCCTTGGAATAAAATATACAATTGATGACAGTTGGATATTTGGTGTTGAGTTTGGAGGAAGGTATGTTTTCAGTGATTTTATAGACGGCTATAAAAACATTTTGTACTCAAAACATAATGACATCTATTATTTATTATCATTCTCGTTCAATTATCGAATAAAAACATCCCCCAAGGGTTTACCCAGGTTTCTTGACAGAAAATACCGGCGTATAAGGTGATACAATTAAACAACCTTCCAGATTTTTGATTTTTTAATAATTTTTACGATAATTTATAAATTTATGCGCTAAAAGAGTGTTATTTTGCGTTATCAAAATATTACCGCAACTGACAACACAACAAATGTACAAAATCTCTATTGCTATTTTTATCAGTTTATTTATCAGTTTTATCCATGTGGAAGCCCAATCAAAAGCCGATATCGGCTTTTTTGGCGGAACTTCATTCTACATGGGAGACATTAACCAGAAACAGTTGTTTTATTCACCGGGATATTCGATTGGCGGACTCTACCGCCATAACATCAATGATCATTATGCATTGAGAGCTAATGCTTTTCTTTCGCGGATCACCGGCAATGATCTTGATTTCCCGGAATGGAACCATCCTGACCGCTTTCCTGCAGAATTTTCAACATCGATGTTTGACATATCAGCTAATGTTGAGTTCAATTTTTTACCCTATATGCCATGCGCGGGAAATTTGGAATATACCCCTTATATAACAGGCGGAATAGGCTATTCATTGATCATGTCATCCACGGTGCCGGCTTCCGATCATTTCTCCATTCCCTTTGGTGCCGGTGCTAAACTTAATCTTACCAATAATATAAGCGCAGGTGCTGAATGGACAATGAAAAAAACATTTACAGATAATCTTGATGGTATTGAAAGCCCTATACAGCAAACTAATTTGCATAACAATGACTGGTATTCCTATTTCGGTGTTTATATTACTTTTAAGTTTTTTACCTTTGCAGAAATATGCCCGGCATATGATTAATCATTTCGATACTGTATGAACCTAAAAGAAAAGATCGATAAAAACAAGTTGCCACGTCATGTTGCAATTATCATGGACGGAAATGGCAGATGGGCAAAGAAGCGCGGTAACCAGCGGATCTTCGGACATAAAAATGGAGTTAAAGCCGTGCGTGATACAGTTGAGGGAGCAGCTGAACTGGGTATGGAATACCTTACTTTATATGCCTTTTCAACCGAAAACTGGAAACGCCCGAGGACAGAGATTGATTCGTTAATGTCACTGCTTGTTGCCACCATTAATAATGAAACCAAAACTTTAATGGACAACAAAGTAAAGTTGAAAGCCATTGGCGATATAAATGCTTTGCCGGAACATGTGGGTAAAAACTTACAAAAAGCAATTCAACTTACAAAAGATAATTCAGGTTTAAATCTCGTGCTTGCATTAAGTTATAGTTCACGATGGGAAATCGTTAATGCTGTGAAAGCTGTTGCAAAAAAGATACAAAGCGGTGAATTGAAGCCGGAAAATATTGACAATCGTCTTTTTGAAAAATTCCTGACAACAGAAGGTATGCCTGACCCGGAGTTATTGATCCGCACAAGCGGTGAATATCGTCTGAGTAATTTCCTGCTCTGGCAAATTGCCTATGCCGAACTCTATTTTACCAAAACACTCTGGCCCGATTTTCGGAGGGATGATTTATACCATGCTTTGCTTGATTTTCAGCGTCGTGAACGCAGATTCGGAAAGATTAGCGAACAGGTGTACGAAAGTATCAATGTTAATGATTAAAACAGCATGTACAGATTTCAATTTATAGTTATATTTCTGATATTATTTTTACAGGCCTTTTCTCAGCAACCCGGCGGAGAATATGAAGAACTTCCGTTAATAGATTATAAACGTCAGCGGGAATATGTTATCGGGGGTATTGAAATAACAGGTGTTAAATATCTTCAGCCTAACGTTCTCACAAGCATTTCCGGCCTTTCAACAGGTCAGAAGATCAATGTCCCCGGAGATGCTATCTCAAAAGCAATTGATAATTACTGGAAGCACGGTTTGTTTTCAGATGTTAAGATCATTGCTCAAAAAATAGAGGACGGCGTTGTGTTTCTCGAAATTGTTCTGGCCGAACGCCCGAGGATAGAAAAAGTTATTATTGAAGGCCTTAATCGCTCACAAACTGAAGATATACAGGAAAAGATCAACCTGCGCAGGGGAAGTCAGGTAACGGACAATATATTGAACAACACTTCTGTTGTCATTAAAAAACACTTTGTTGAAAAAGGATTCCTGAATACTGAGGTTGACATCATCCAAAAAGATGATACAAGTTCTGTCAACAGGGTAAATCTTATTATCAGGGTGGACAAAAATGAGCGGGTTAAAATCGATGAGATCATTTTTCAGGGTAATGAAGTATTCCCGGATAAACGGTTGCGAAGGGTAATGAAAAACACGAAACAACGTAACCTGAATATATTTAAGTCATCAAAATTCATTGAATCTGATTATAATGAAGATATTGAAAATCTGATCAAATTTTATAATGAGAACGGTTACCGTGATGCAATAATCCTTGGTGAAAAAACAATAAGATTGAATGAAAAACGTATCGGCCTGAAGATTGAACTTGAAGAAGGTAATCAGTATTTCATCAGAAACATATCATGGGTTGGCAATACTAAATACCCGGGTGACTTCCTGGATAAATTACTGGGAGTAAATAAGGGTGATGTTTATAACCAAACCCTGCTCGAAGAACGCCTGGAGATAGATGAAGATGCCATCACATCTTATTATATGGATCAGGGATATTTGTTTTTTAACGCCAATCCGGTGGAAACTAATATAGAAAATGACTCTATAGATCTTGAGATTCAAATATATGAAGGTAAACAGGCACGAATTAATGAAATCATTATCCGGGGGAATACAAAAACGAACGAACATGTTATCCGCAGGGAACTGTATACATACCCGGGTGACCTGTTCAGCCGTACAGCCCTTATACGATCAGTGAGGCAGCTGGCCAACCTGGGGCATTTCAATCCTGAAACAATCTCCCCCAATCCCATTCCCAACCAGTCTGACGGGACGGTAGATATCGAATACCAGCTCGAAGAAAGAGCCAATGATCAGTTGGAAATATCAGGAGGATGGGGTGGATACGTGGGATTTGTCGGAACAGTTGGAGTGCGGTTTTCCAACTTTTCTGCCAGAAATCTATTCAATGGCAGAGCGTGGCGTCCTATCCCGTCGGGTGACGGACAAACGCTTCAGGTAAAGGCACAATCAAACGGCCGTTTTTACCAGGGTTATAATATATCTTTTATCGAACCCTGGTTTGGAGGCAAAAAACCGAATTCTTTTTCTGTTTCCCTTTATCATACAGTGCGCAGATATCCTGATTATTACGGGGACGAATATGAAAATTCATATTTTAAAACATACGGTATGTCTGTCGGGTTGGGCCGAAGATTAAAATGGCCTGACGACTATTTTACTTTGTATAATGACCTTAGTTTCCAACGATATAACCTGAACGAATACGGGAATCAGTTTGTTTTTGATAACGGAATATCCAACATTTTGAGCTTTAAGACTGCCCTTTCACGCAGTTCACAGGATCAGAACATATATCCCCGGAAAGGATCGAACATCAGCCTGAGCCTGCAATTGACACCGCCTTACTCATTGATGCAGACGGACAAAGATTACAGCAACATGTCGACCGGTGAAAAATACAGGCTGATCGAGTTTCACAAATGGCTGTTTAAAGGATCCTGGTATACAAGTTTGGCAGGAAATTTGGTGTTAGCTACACGGACCGAATTCGGATACCTTGGACACTATAATAATGATATAGGTCCATCGCCCTTTGAAAAGTTTGATGTTGGTGGCAGCGGACTTGTCGGCTATAATTTGTACGGCACGGATATCATTGCTCTGCGCGGTTATGAGGAAGGTGCTTTAACACCTTATACGATTGAGCAACGAAACGGATCAACCCAGCGGATTGATAACGGGAACATTTATACGCGCTATTACATGGAATTGAGATATCCCGTGAGCCTGAACCCTTCAGCCACTATTTACGGACTGGCATTTATTGAAGGTGGAAATTCATGGGTATATTTCGAGGATTTTAATCCGTTTTCCATAAAACGCTCTGCAGGAGTTGGTATACGCGCATTCCTGCCTATGTTCGGATTATTGGGGATCGACTGGGCTTATGGTTTTGACCCGGCATTTGGTAAACAAAATGTCAGCGGCCCCCAGTTCCACTTTACCATGGGGCAACAATTCTGATCTTTGTATAATATTTTAAACATTAAAACATTTATTATGAAACGGATATATGGAATTTTAGCAATAGCCTTATTTACGGCAACAACTACATTTGCACAAAAATTTGCTTTTGTTGACACTGAATACATACTAAGCAATATCCCTTCCTATAAAGCATCACAAAACCAGCTTGATGAAATTTCCAAAGAATGGCAACAGGAAATTGAGAATAAATACACTGAAATAGAAAAAATGTATAAAGACTACCAGGCTGAGAGAGTTTTGCTGACGGAAGAAATGCGTAAAAAACGCGAAGACGAGATCATCAATAAGGAACGCGAAGTTAAAGAGCTTCAGAATAATTATTTCGGACAAAAAGGTGCATTATACAAAAAACGTGAGGAATTGGTAAAGCCAATACAGGACGAAGTTTATAACGCCGTTAAGGATCTGGCAACTGAAGGCGGTTACGCGGTTATTTTCGACAGTGCTTCGGGGCCGACTATGTTATATTCAAACCCGAGATATGATGTTAGTGATGAAATACTGGAAAAATTAGGTTATAAAAATTAATTTTTTACTTTTGTACCGGTTTTATCAGTAAATAAAAAAAATATGAAAAACAGCTTTAAATTTGGATTTATTATAACGCTTCTATGTGGATGTGTTGGTTTAATGGCACAGGACGGACTAAAAATTGGTCATATAAACACCCAGGAATTATATGAGTCTATGCCCGAGTATGATTCTGCCCAGAGAAAACTTGAAGCTACGGCAGCAGAGATTGAAAAAACCATGGAGGAACTTCAGGTTGAATTTAATCAGAAATATGAGAATTATGTTAATAATGTAAATAATTATACAGAACTCATACGTACAACTAAGGAATCGGAACTTCAAAACCTGCAGGAACGAATTCAACAGTTTCAGGCCACTGCTCAGCAGGATATGCAGCAGCAACGGGCACGTTTATTTCAGCCTGTTCAACAAAAGGCAACAAATATTATTAGTGAAGTGGCTGAAGAAAACGGGTATACTTATATTTTTGATTCCGGTTTGGGTATAGTATACACGTCACCCGATTCCGAGGATATTCTTCCTCTTGTCAGGAAAAAAATGGGACTGGAATAAACCGGCAACCAGTTTATTAAGAATCAGTCAATAAAGTGCAGTGTTTGGCCCGGAGTCAGAGCGTTTAAACCGAACGAGGTGAGTTCCTGAGCGCATTTGAAAACAAAACATGTTGTGAAAAAAATCCAAACTGCAGTATACTGCTGTATTCGGAGATTTGGATTTTAACAACAACGCGGATGTCGCATAATATGGAGAAACACTAATAAGCCGGTTTTTATATACCTTACTATGAACCTGTCGCCTGAAAAACCAATTGGTATTTTCGATTCCGGAGTAGGGGGGCTGACAGTGGCCAGCGCCATTCAGCAGTTATTACCTAATGAACAAATTATATATTACGGTGATACAGCACACCTGCCTTATGGCGATAAGTCGAAAGATACCATTATTTACTACTCTGAAAAGATCACCCGTTACCTGCTTGATAATAATTGTAAAGTAATTGTCATTGCATGTAATACAGCATCTGCCAATGCCTTTGAAAACGTTGTGAAACTCGCCGGTAAAAAAGCCGAAGTGATCAATGTTATTGACCCCGTGGTTGCTTACATTGGTCAACATCATTCTGAAAGAAAAATCGGGGTTATTGGTACAAAAGGGACCATCAGCAGCGCAACATATAAAAATAAGATAACCGGATTGAACAAAAACATAAGGGTTTCCCAGCTTGCCACTCCTTTATTGGTTCCAATGATAGAAGAAGCCTTTATTTATGACGACATCAGCAATGCCATAATAAGAAATTACCTGTCAAGAACAGAGCTTAATGATATTGAATCCCTGGTACTTGGATGTACCCACTATCCTATAATAAAAAACCAGATTAAAAAATTCTATAATTTCAGTATCGATGTGCTTGACTCTGCCAGGATCGTCGCGGAGCACCTGCAACACCAACTTGACCGGTTGCATCTTAATGCCCGAAAAAAGCAAAATGATAACATCTTTCTGGTTTCCGACTACACCGAGTATTTTAAGATCATTGCCCGGATGTTTTTCGATGAAGAAATAACACTTCAAAAGAAGAATATCTGGCAGGATCAGTAAAAAGTCACCCCCCTGCTGTCAGCCTGTTCAATAAGATGATTTTTATCATCCGGGCAACAATAAGTCGGATGTGATTGTTAATTATTTAATAAGATTTACTTAACATTGCCTGTACATTTTTATATTTTTATATATGAAGAATAGCTACCAGCAATTATAATCTTAATGCAATCCGGAAGAACCAGTATCTTTCAATAAAAATGACGAAAAAAGTAATTGAAGTTGACGAGGTTGTAGTCAAGTTTGCCGGTGATTCCGGTGACGGAATGCAACTCACGGGAACGCAGTTTTCTGATTCTGCCGCTTTTGCTGGAAATGATCTGTCAACATTTCCCGATTACCCTTCCGAAATCAGGGCACCACAGGGAACAATAGCAGGTGTATCAGGTTTCCAGGTACATATTGGCCACAAGGAAGTACAAACACCCGGCGACCTGGCAGATGTACTTGTGGCAATGAACCCTGCCGCCTTGAAAGCTAATTTGAAGTGGACCAGGCCAAATGCAACATTGATAATTGATATTGATAATTTTGATAATAAACATTATAAGAAAGCCGGATTTGTTGAGGATCCCCTTGGCGATGGCAGTCTTGAATGTTATAATGTTGTCAAAGCCCCGATCACCAATCTCACAAGAGCTAAAATTAAAAACTTCGGGCTCGACAATAAATTGATCGACAAAACAAAGAACCAGTTTGTTGCAGGTATATTATACTGGTTATTTAACCGGGACCTTAAAATAGGGGAGGATTTTCTTGCTGAAAAATTCAAAAAAAAGCCGGAGCTTGTCAAAGCAAATATCGCGGTTTTACATGCCGGTTATAATTACGCCGAAACCATCGAGGCAATGACTACCACCTTCCAGGTACATCCGGCTAAAAGAGGCAAAGGATTATTCAGGAATATTACCGGTAACATTGCCACTGCATGGGGTTTGCTGGCAGCTTCAGAAAAATCGGGACGTCCTTTATACCTGGCATCATATCCTATAACACCGGCATCTGAAATATTGCAGGAACTGGCTAAAATGAAACACCTCGGAGCCATAACATTCCAGGCTGAAGATGAGATTGCCGGTATCACTTCCGCTATCGGAGCATCTTTTGCAGGTTCGCTCGGGGTTACTTCAACTTCTGGGCCGGGACTGGCTTTAAAGAGTGAAGCTATCGGCCTTGCCGTAACAGTTGAACTTCCGCTTGTGATAATCAATGTACAGAGGGGAGGCCCTTCGACAGGCTTACCCACGAAAACCGAACAGACTGATCTGTTGCAGGCCTTATATGGCCGTAACGGAGAAAGCCCGTGCATTGTTATTGCAGCACCCACGCCTGCAAGTTGTTTTGACTTTGCATATGAGGCTGCACGCCTTTCAATTGAACATATGACACCTGTAATTTTACTGACAGACGGATACCTTGCAAACGGATCAGAACTTTGGAGGATACCCGACACAAAAAAGCTTCCCCCGATAAAACCACAATTGACGGAAGACAACGATCCGACATATTTCCCATATAAAAGAGACCCTGTAAAATTAGCCAGGTACTGGGCCTTCCCCGGACAAAAAGGACTGCGGCACAGGGTTGGTGGACTTGAAAAGGAAGATGTGACAGGAGAAGTGTCACACGATCCTTTCAATCATGAGATCATGGTGATGATAAGAAATGAGAAAGTAGACAGGGTTGCCAACCACATCCCTCTGCAGACTGTAATAGGAGAAGAAAAAGGTGACCTGCTGGTTGTTGGATGGGGAGGTACATACGGAGCATTGTACACTGCTGTTAAGGACATGCAAAAGGAAGGAAAGAAGATCGGCATGGCCCAGTTCAACTATATCAATCCCCTGCCAAAAAATACATCTGAAATTTTAAGCAGATATAAAAAAATTGTTGTGTGCGAACTTAACATGGGGCAGTTCGCTATGTATCTTCGTTCGAAATTTCCCCAGTTCCCGTATCTGCAATACAATAAAGTGCAAGGCCTGCCATTTATGATCTCGGAATTAAAACGAAAATTCAACTTAATACTGGAGGGAAAAGAAAATGACTTTTAATACAAAAGATACTGATATTTCAAACCAGGATTTTAAGCTTGATGTACAGGTTAAGTGGTGCCCGGGATGTGGCGCGCATGCAGTTTTATCGGCTGTTCAAAAAGCGCTCCCGGAAACAGGAATTGAAAAAGAAAAAGTAGTTTTTGTATCAGGTATAGGATGCTCATCACGTTTTCCTTATTATATCAATGCTTATGGATTTCACAGTCTCCACGGAAGGGGTCCGGCAATAGCTTCAGGTATTAAGATTGCCAATCCCCGCTTAAGCGTATGGCTGATAACCGGTGATGGCGATTCAATGGCCATCGGCGGTAACCATTTTATCCACATCCTGCGCCGTAACATTAATGTTAATATTTTATTATTCAACAATAAGATTTACGGGTTGACCAAAGGCCAGTATTCACCTACAACACCCAAGGGAAGCATAACCAAAACCTCTCCGGATGGAACCATAGAAAATCCTTTTATGCCGGGTGAACTTGCCATGGGGGCTCAGGGGACATTTTATGCCAGGGTAGTGGACACTAATCCGAAAATGATGCGGGAAGTCTTTATGAAAGCTGCTAAACACAAAGGCACATCCCTGGTTGAAATATTACAGAATTGTGTGATCTTCAACAACCAGGTGCATTCAGAGATCACCGGTAAGGATGTCCGCGAGGAAAATCAAATTTACCTGGAACACGGCAAACCAATGATCTTTGGTAAAAACCGCGATAAGGGACTGATACAGGTGGGACAAAAATTCATTGTGGCTAAGATAGGGGAAAACGGAGTGCGAAAAGAAGATATTCTTGTGCATGACTCTCATAATCCTGATGATACAAGACATTATATGCTTTCAAGAATGACCCTGCCCGACTACCCCGTGGCCATGGGTGTTATTCGTGACAAAAAAAGCACAGTATATGAAAACATGTTATACAAGCAGATAGCAAAAGCCAGACACGAAAATACAATCAAAAACGTGAATCAGCTTTTGCGTAGCGGCAATACATTCCATATTGATTAAGGCAATAAAAAACTCCATACATCTTTTTTTACTATCTTTAACTTTAGCCTGCACTATTGGCTTCGCCGGGCTAAAGATTCAGCTTTCAACGCCATGTATCTGCCCCGGGCCTGATGTGTAAATGAATAATACCGGTTAACCGGATTATTAATGGAAGTAAAATTACAGGGAGGTACCCGGTTGCTCAGAAACATAGACAACATAACAGACAGTACTTACTATTTCACCGACACTTCCTTCAACCTGCTAATGCAAAGAAGGATCAGAAAGGTTTTGGTGATATGCAGCAGCTATGATTTTTTTATGCTTGAAGAGGACGGCAGGATCGATGAACAGATCTTTAATGAATACGTGTCCCTTAACCTGCGCTACCCACCGGTTTTCATCCATGCCAATTCGGCAAAAAAGGCATTTGAGATCCTTGGAAAGGAACAAATTGACCTTGTGATAGAAATGTTAAGTATCGCTGACGCGGATACTTTTGAACTGGCCAGGAAAATCCGTAATGAATATAAACACATACCTATTGTAGCTCTCACCCACTTTTCACGGGAGGTATCTCTCCGGCTTGAAAAAGAGGATACCACTGCTATTGACTATATATTTTGCTGGCTGGGGAATGCTGATCTACTGCTGGCTATTATTAAGCTGATTGAAGACCGGATGAATGCTGAGTTCGATATTGAGCAGGTTGGCGTGCAGGTGATCCTGCTGGTAGAAGATTCTGTAAGATTCATTTCCTTTTACCTGCCAAACTTATACAAGATCATCCTTGAGCAAACCCGTGATTTCATGCAGGAGGCGCTTAACGAGCACCAAAAAATGCTGCGCAGACGCGGAAGGCCTAAAATACTGTTCTCCAATAACTATCATGAAGCACTGGCAATCTATAAGAAATACCGCAATAACATCCTTGGCATCATATCTGATGTTAGTTACAAAGCAACTGCAAATAAGAGGGATACAAAAACAAAAGCGGGCCTGCAATTTTGCAAACTGGTAAAAGCAGAAGATGAAAATATCCCCTTCCTTTTGCAATCATCGGATACTAACAACCAAAAGGTTGCATTCGATATGGGTGCTGGTTTTATGAATAAATACTCGAAAAATCTTTCAAATGAGTTGAAAGAATATGTGATCAGGGATTTTGGTTTTGGAGAATTCGTTTTCAGGGATCCGAAAACGAAAGAGAAGCTTTACGGAGCCTCCGACCTCCGGACATTACATCAGATGATACTCACCGTCCCTGATGATGTTTTGGAATATCATACCAAACGGGATGATTTTTCCAAATGGCTTAATGCACGGGCTCTCTTCCCCATTGCGCAGATCTTCAAACCGGCTAAACTGGAGGATTTTAAGAATCTGGATGATGTAAGATCATATATCCACAATGCCATATCCAAATTCAGGTCAGGAAAGGCAAGAGGTATCATTGCCCAGTTTCACAGATCAAGGTTTGATGAATACCTGCTATTCTCCAGGATAGGTGAAGGATCGATGGGAGGAAAAGCACGCGGGCTTGCATTTATTGATTCGGTTATTAAAAAAGAAAATATCATCGCTAAATACAAAGATGTTTCCATTACGGTGCCGCCAACGGTTGTATTAAGTACTGAAGTTTTTGAAGAATTTATGGAAAATAACGGCCTTTACCAGGTTGGTCTCTCCAACACCGATGATGATATAATACTCGACCGGTTTATCAAGGCCAAACTTCCCGAATACCTTCACCAGGATCTTATGTCTGTTGTTTCCCTGGCAAAAAACCCGATAGCTGTTCGTTCTTCCAGCAAACTGGAAGATTCTTATTTCCAGCCATTTGCAGGTATATATAATACATACATGGTGCCAATGACCGGCAATAAACAACGCTCGGTCAGGCTACTCGGGATTGCCATTAAAAGTGTATATGCCTCGGTGTATTTTAAATCGAGCAAAGCCTATATAGGGGCGACATTAAATGCTATTGACGAAGAGAAAATGGGAATTATTCTTCAGTCATTGTGCGGAAATACATACGGAAACCGTTTTTATCCCACTATTTCGGGTGTTGCCCGGTCTATAAACTTTTATCCCATACATCCGGAAAAAACCGAAGACGGTATAATGAATATAGCCTACGGATTGGGGAAACTGATCATGGACGGAAACCTTACCTTACGTTTCTCACCGAAATATCCCCGGAAAATAATTCAGCTTTCGTCACCCGAACATGCACTAAAAAGCACTCAGCAATTTTTTTATGCTCTTGATCTTGATCCTGATCATTTTGTACCCTCAGCGGATGATCACGTGAACCTTTTACGACTTAAAATACGTGAAGCGGAAAAAGATGAAGGATTCCGCCATGTTGCCTCGACCTATGATTTTGAAAACAATGTTATTAGTGATGTTTTCGATCAGCCCGGCAAAAAAATCGTAAGCTTTGCCAATATACTAAATCATAACACATTTCCGCTTGCGGATATCGTTAATGAACTCCTTGCCATTAGTCGCGAAGCTATGAATAAACCGGTAGAGATCGAGTTTGCCGCCAACCTCGACACTCCCCCGGGAAAACCAAAAGAATTCAGTTTTCTCCAGGTTAGGCCTATTGTTTCAGGTGTTCATGAGATCAACTTCAGGATAGAACAGGTAAACATGAATGATGTTATCGTGTATTCAGAAAAAGTTCTTGGTAACGGAAGGTTTACTAATATTTACGACATCATTTATGTGAAACCCGGCAGTTTCAATCCTTCTGATACTAATAAAATTGCTGCTGAGATCGATACTATAAACAATACTTTTATAAAACAAAAAGAGAATTACATACTTATAGGTCCCGGACGATGGGGATCAAGCGACCCCTGGCTGGGAATACCCGTAAAATGGCCGCAAATATCAGCAGCCCGGTTCATTGTAGAATCGGGGTTAAAAGATTACACACTGGATCCCAGTGAAGGCACTCATTTTTTTCATAACCTCACTTCCTTTGGAGTAGGATATTTCACAGTTAACCCTCATATTAAGGAGGGAATTTACAATGTAGATTATCTGAAACAATTCCAACCTGCATATGAAACCGGGCACCTCTGCCATATTCATTTTCAAAATCCGGTGAAAATAGAGATCGACGGACGCAAAAATATAGGCGTGATCTACAAACCCGGGATGTGACAGTAATTATTTTACAATCCAACCTGCATTTTTGCCTTTGCCGGGCAACAAGTAAAACTTTATGTATTGTTACAGGAACTCCTGTTTTTCATACACAAAACTTGTCCATTGAAAAAGAATCGTGTAATTTTATGATATACTCAACACAACAGATCATTATGAACTGCCGCGAATTTGGCTACGATGAAATACCGGTATCCGAAGTCGGCTTTAATAAACATATAAAAAAATATTATCCACGGCTCTTATTAAAATAATATACAAATTCCGACGTATGTGTAAGTCAATAAACATCTTTATTATCAGCTTATTATTCACATCATGCTGTACATTGCCTTTCTTCCGGTGCAGGGTGGAATACAATTATAAGGCACGGGACAATAGCTATATGCATCATTTTGTCCTGAATGACAGCCTGATCATTATAATGCAGGCTGAACTGTTTGAGCTTAAATATTTGCCTGAGGAATCATCAGTAAGGAGCAGCGTTATGACCATATTTAACCTGTATAATTATACGGGTTCTGATATAAACTTTTCTACCGAAAAAATATCTGCCAAACTGATCTTCCCGGATAAAACTATTCCTTTGGCAAATATCCAACCGGCATTTGATACCATAATTTCTCCAGGCTCCCAAATAAGAAATAAAAACTTCTTTCTGATCTTCAACTTATCAAAAGAAGATAATTTCTTTAAACAGGATCAGCTGAATATTATGCTTGATAACATTATCCCCGGATCCGACACTTCAGGTATAACCCCTGCCCGGCTAAAGCTGGTTAAAGAGAAAATAAATTAGGATATCTGTCAGGCTTAAAAAATGTCAGGGTCAAAGCCCAGTCCGGGTTTTTCAGTTGGATATAAAACTCCCTTTCGTATTATTACAGCATTGCGTGCAGGATCATTGAGCAGGTCAAGATGGCCATCAAGATCAGCATATTTTATGTTAGGGCGCGAAAGTGCAACATGCAAACCGGCGGAAATAGCTAAACCCGACTCATCCATGCAACCAATCATTGATTCTACTTTAGCAGCTTTGGCTACCGCATTTATCTGAAAAGCTTCATTTATTCCACCCACTTTCATCAGTTTAATATTGATCATATCGGTAAGGTCATCACGTGTTAGTTTAAAAACATCCCTTAGACTTGTGATACTCTCATCAGCCATAACGGGAATATCCACATGACTGCTGACTCTTCCGAGCAATTCCATATTCTCCCCGGGAGTAGGCTGTTCAAGAAGCTCAACATTATAATTACCGGTCTTTTTAAAAAATTTTACAGCATCGCTTAATGTATAACCCTGGTTGGCATCAAAGCGAATTTCGATATTATTTCCAAAATTTTCACGAAGGCTGATGATCTTCCTAATATCCTCATCCACATTCTTTCCGCCTTTCAACTTCAAAACCGAATAACCCTGCCGTATTAACTCCCCGGCCCTTTTCAGGGTTTCATCCAAAGGTAATATTCCTATAGTTATACTGGTTAGAATACTTTCACGATAAGCCCCGAAGTACTTATATAAAGGAACACCAGCAGCCTTGCCGGCAAGATCGAATAGTAACATATCCGCCATGGCCAGTGCCGAAGGTGATTCACGCATTATTCCCCTAAGTTGATCAAGCAGGAATATATAACGAAAAGGATCACTTTTCAGCAATACCGGCTCGATCAATCCATAAAAACATTCTTTCACCGAATCAACGGTCTCGCCGGTAACCATCTTGTCCGGCGCAGCACAGCCAAACCCTGTAATTCCAATATTGGTATCAGCCCTGATGAACACATTGGTACAGGTATGTACCTTTTCATAAGCAATCTCGTAAGGCTCGGCCAGCTTCATTTCAATGGATAATATCTGAAGTCGGGTAATTTGCATAAATCTGTAAAACTCAATATTTGCGCTGGTGAAGAGTTTCAGGGTCGGCATTTTTAATCTCTTCAACAAATCTTACCAGGTGGGCTATCATAATATCCCAAATCTTTTCACCCTTGGCAGCGGTTGCTTTTGTGGGATTTCCAAGAACCCCTGACTCTGATAAAACCTTTGTACGCACATACCATGGCACACCTCTGCCCGATGAAAAATCAAGATAGGGATTTTCAAATTCAATTGTTCGGTCGGCAGCCTCATTCATTTTTACAAGATGCGGCCGTATAGCCAGCGCTGTGCTTGTTTCAATTTCGCCGGCATGAATATCGTTCGGGGTTTCTATTAGCCTGTAAATATCCTCATCACTGCTTTCACCGGTATCCACACAAACAAAGATCCCTGCATCGCGGTTTATCATTTGGGCTGCATAATTAAGTGTGGGCGCATTATCTCCATGTCCGTTGATAATAACCAGCTTCCTTATACCGTTCTTCGCCAGGCTCATACCAATGTCGTATACGAATGGTGCCAGACTATTGTTGGTGACACTTAATGTTCCTTTAAAATCTTCATGATGATATGAAACCCCGTAAGGTACAGCAGGCAACACGAAAGGCCGGGGTCTGCTGCAGGCTGCAGCCACACGACGGGCCAGGTACTCTGCATCGAAATAATCAATATCCACGGGCAGATGACGGCCATGCTGCTCTATTGAACCACAGGGCAATATGGCAGTGTCTACCTTTGTTAATCTTTCGTTAATTTCCGGCCAGGTTAGTTCTGCCCACAAATACTCTTTTTGCTTTTCTTCGGTATCAATATTTGAGAAGCTTATCTCAAAAGGATAATCACTTTGAATTTCTTCGGATGATAAAACATCAAAATCTTCCCAGTGCCGATTCGAATAACGTACAGCACCATTGGCATATTCAAGGAATATTCTGATCAGGGGTATCCTTAGATCATTGGGTATATCTCGTGTAACAGACCTTTCATTATCAAACCTCAACTTCATTATCTGAGGATAGGGCTTTGCCATATTACGGGTGTATTCATTCTCCGGTATGAGCTTCTTCTCAAGCAGAAGATAAAATAAATGGGACGCATCAGAACTGATCTGTTTTACATTTTTCTCTGCAAAACTTTTCATCAGATCATTTATCTGCCGCTCAGAATAACCGCAGTTTTTAGGATCCTCACCCAGTACCCTGAGCATACCTGCTATCCTGCGGCACTTTTCGCAGTTTCCGCAAGGATACATCCTTCCTCCCTTTTCATGACTTGAATGACAGGATACCTGATGCTGCTGCAACCGTGGATAACGCTTCACCAGTATTTTAAGTATGAGCATTTCAGAAAGGCACCTCAGAACGGAAAACTGGGATATATTCCATCCCTTCTTCATGTAGTAGCGGGATAAAGCATTATCAAAATAGCGGCTCTGATCATACAACCCGCTATAATGTGTGATCCCTTTATAAATTGTTTTCTGTGTGCTGTCGTACTCATCTCCGATCACTATCCTTCCTGACTTTCGTTTTTTTGCCAAGGGTATCACACCAAACAAAAATACACCGACTGTCCATAATCGTACAGGGTAATCATCAGACTTAAACCTTTTATGGTCAGGTCTGATAAAAGGCAACTTTCCAAGCATCCATGTGAATATACGGTCACTATTGCTCCAAACCCTTCCTGTGTTTTTAATATTCGATTTAAAATACCTGTATGCATTTATGGCTGTAAACCAGTGGCGACCCGACTCATTCACAAACAGGGGATGTGTTTCCTTTCCGGTTTCCTCAAGCAATGCATAACTTAGTAAGCTATCCTTGCCACCTGAACTCAAAACTGAATGTATCCTTCTGTCCATCTCCCAATGTTCCCAGTAAAGTTTAACACCACTACCGGGAATAGCTGTAAACAGGATTTTTGCAGCAGTATAACGACTTTTCCTTTCAGGTTTAAGGCCTTTGTAATCATCAATGACAAAAGGATTGGCTATTAGCAGCTTATTTATATAAATTTCACGTGACGTGTTTTCCATCATACTCTTTAAAAAAGCCTTATCGGTATTGTCAAAAATTCCGCGAAAATTTATCTCCCTGCAAAACAAACCATAATTCAATGCTATCTGGGATATCATCATTGAAGCAAGATTCTGATCAGACATATTATCCGGATCAAACACCTCTTCTTCAAATGAATATACAAAAACATTCTCTTCGGTTTTCCCGTCACTTCTTTCAACAATATATGGAGCGCTGACCTTACGGGGTTGAAGGTCAACAGGGCCAACCGTCAACCGGTCAATTACAACAAAGGATTCCAGGTTTTTATCAGACATCTTGCGCGGATATTATTTTCACGGGCTTCATGTATTTGATGATCAGTTTCAATAGATCTTCCGGTCCGTTAGCCAGAACATCAAAAGCAGGCAGGTTCACCTCATCTTCAATTTGTTTGCAAACCAAAGGGATGTCTTCCATTTTAATATTTTCATGATTGATTGTTATGGCAATGACTTTTTTGCCTGATATCACTTCAATCGCCCTTATCTGATGTTCAAGCGGCTGAATGGAATA
>Ga0307422_1000258_pt1 | contig 31068 bp, 31 predicted proteins | sample SalMarWE160290MG_FD_202153 | JGI IMG/M metagenome (GOLD analysis project Ga0307422, IMG submission 202153) | Salt marsh sediment microbial communities from the Plum Island Ecosystem LTER, Massachusetts, United States - WE1602-90 | ecosystem: Environmental > Aquatic > Marine > Intertidal zone >...
TGAAAAATTTGGGATATGGGTTAGTTTTTAAACGGCAAGATTCTTCTTTGTGCTCTTTGCGGGCTTTGTGGTTCAAATTTAATGTAGAGAGGTGGTGTTTTTTGTCTTGACAGTTACTGAAATTTTGTTTATTTTTGAAACAAATATTAAATTTTAGCGTCAAACATTATGAAAGGGAAAGACAATAATTTGCAAATAGATATTAAAAAATTAAAGGAAAAATCGGAAGATGAATTTGAAAAGTTTTTTAAAAGTTACCTCAACAGAATCTACACAGTCGTTTATAGAATCGTTAAAAACCCTGCCACAGCCGAGGATCTTACTTCTGAGGTGATGATGAAAGTTTACAACAATATTAATAGATTTAAAGAACAATCACAGCTTTCTTCCTGGGTTTATAGAATCGCGTATAATCATGCTATTTCTTATTTACGTCGCCACAAAAATACGGAGTCGATAGATGATTATAGTTTGACGATAGAAGATGAGGCTGAAAAACATCTTGATTATCTGGAGAGAGAAGAGTTATCTAATTATATAAGAGAAAAAATGATGGAATTGCCCGAAAATTACAGAGTAGCTTTAACTTTATACCATTTTAAAGAAATGCCTTATAAGGAAATTGCTTATACTATGGGTGTTAATATCGGAACGGTGAAAACTTATATTTATAGAGGAAAGAACGAGTTAAAAGTTTTGTTGGAAAAGGTTGTAAGGGAGGATAAATGAAAAATAATATAAATCTCGATGATATATTGGATTATATTGCTGTAGAAAAAGCGCCCGATGACTTGATTTTTAAATGGAAAGCAGAGCTCGGGTTAAAGAAGGAGAAAAAGCCCTTCTTTATTTTGTTTCTCCGTCCTTCTGTATTGGCTTCGCTCGTATTCGCGGGACTATGGTATTATTTTGCTATATTTAAGAAAACGTTATTCGAATATGGTTTTTTGGATAAAACACGCTCCTTGCTACTTGAAATAAGTCCTGCTGCTACCTGTTACCTGTCTGCTGTGATGTCTTCAAATTACTATATCATTGGTGTGGGTATTTTTTCTGTAGTGTTAGCGTTTGTTTCTTTACTATGGTTTTATCAGGGAAGAAGATCCTGGTATTCTATTGTGAGGAATTGGTAGCCTTTTTTTGCAAATGACAGTTCGATGGTAATTTAAGATATTTTTCGTGTATTTTTTTAACTCAAATTTAAAATGGGTTTTGGTTTAGTGTATTTCGTGTGTTTAGTGGTTAAGTAAAAATTTGTTTTCTCTGTGCACTCCGTGTCTCCGTGTGAGATTAATTTGGGGTGGGGTAATATACGATTCCGGAATCGGTTAAAACAGCTATAAACTTATAGTTGGATTCGGCCCTTTTCCCTCCGTAAATGGGGAGTGTGGTATCGCTTAAAAGAAGAGAATCGCTGAACAAAAAACAAACTCTTTTATTGAAAACACATATATCTTTAATTCCCGGGATAAACTCTTTTCTGATGAGTTTTCCGTTCCTCTTGAAAACGAAAAGAGTATCTTTTCCATATAGATACGAAGAATCTTTAGAAAGAGCAGAGCGTTTCATTTCTTTCTTTGTCACAGTTATTTTTGCTCCAGAAACCGCCTGAAAAAGATACGAAGGTTCTCCCGCTATCAGAATCCCTTTCTCATCGGCATCTATATCGTTTCCGCCAGCTTTGATTTTTCCGACGAGTTCTCCCCATAAAGAATACTTTTGACTTGTAAATTCGGAAGCAGAAGTTACCCATATGGAGAAGGGTGAGGCTGAAATAGACAGAGGCGCATATATCAAATCGAGAGAAAAATAAACCAAGCCACCGGTATCCTCCACAATTCTATCTGTTGAAGAAAGAAGTAATATTCTGTTTTTTGAATCTATGGTAAGGTCCGAATAAGTTGAGTTAAGGATGAAAAAAAAGGAAAGTATTAATGTCATAACCCGAAATTTAAGCCAGTTTTTCTCCCGGTTTTATATGATAACCGTTTATAAAAGATCTGGCATCCATTTTACATCTGCTCTGTAATTGAATTTCCTTAATTTCTAAAGCGCCCTCTCCGCATTTCACGGTCAAATTTTCTTCGGCATTTAAAACTTCTCCCGGGGATTTTGTGTTGTCAATACCTGTGAGCTTTACTCCTCTGAATATTTTTAGCTTTTTCCCCCTGAAGGTACAGAAAGCTCCCGGCTGGTATGATAGACCTCTAATTTTGCTTTCTACCTCGGAAGATGTTTTTCCCCAGTTTATTTTGCACTCTTCTTTTTTTATTTTAGGAGCATAGCTTGATTTGCTTTCATCCTGAGAAAGTCTTGATAGTTCCTTTCCTTCTTTTATATCGGTAAGTACGGAAAGAATTGGTTTGACAGCCTCTCTGAACAAACGTTCTTCTAATTCTGTACGAACTTCGGTCGGGAGAATGGGGATTTCTTTTATGCGTACAATATCCCCTGTGTCCACACCTTTCCCTATCAGAAAAATCGTAACGCCGGTTTTTTTCTCTCCGTTTATTAAAGCACGCGCCACAGGACTCGGTCCTCTGTATTTTGGGAGAATAGAAGGATGTATGTTTAGAGGATATCTTGCGGTTTTGAGAATATTTTCTTTAAGAATTGCTCCGTAAGAAGCGAGGACAAAGATGTTAGCTCCAGTTTCCTTTATTTTTTCTTCCACATAAGCAGAATTCGGGTTGTCTGTTTCTATCAGATTCGAGATAAAAGGTAGTTTCCTTACCGCCTTTCCGACAGGAGTGGGAGATTTTCTCTTTCCTCTTCCTTTCTTTTTTGGCTCTTTCGTGATAATGAGCGAAATCTCTGTGCCCGCGGATATAAGAGAATCAAGGATTATGGTGGAAAGCTTAGAACTCCCAAAGAAAATAATTTTCATTAATTTTCTTTTCTTGAAACTTTTCTTATCATCCCTTTTTCTATTTCTAATTCCGTTTTTTCGTCTACTTTTAATTTTACGGTGGTATCTTTAATCTGGGTTATTTTTCCATGGATTCCGCCGGAACTAATAACTTTATCCCCTTTCTGTAAAGACTGTAGCATTTCCTTATGCTTTTTTTGCTGGACCTGAGATGGTCTGATTAAAAGAAAATAAAAAACCGCGAATATAAGCACCATGAATATTATCGGCGAAAATCCGCCTTCTCCGCCGCATGCTCCAGTAGGGGCTCCCTCTCCGGAAGCTGCTCCGGACGTTAAATCACAGCCCTGTGCTATCAAGTAATTAATAAAATTAATCATCAAAACCTCCTTTGAATTTACTTAATATTTCTTCTCTCCATTTAAAAAAAGTGCCCTCTTCGATGTTTTTTCTCGTTTCTTTCATTAATTCCATGTAGAATGTTATATTATGTAGTGTCGCGAGGTATTTCGCAAGGAGTTCATCTGTGTTGAATAGATGCCGGAGGTATGCTCTGGAATAATGCCGGCAAGTTGGGCACGTACATTTTTCTGAAACAGGATTGGGATCATCTTTATATTTTGAATTTTTTAAATTTATTTTTCCTTTCCAGGTGTACACCCCCGCTGTTCTCGCGTTTCTTGTGGGTATAACGCAATCGAAAAGATCTACGCCTTTTCCAACAGCCCATAAGATATCTTCGACTTTGCCCAAACCCATCGTATATCTTGGTTTTTCTTGTGGTAATAAAGGAACCGTCGAGGAGAGGACTTCTCTTGTTTGGCTTGGGTCTTCTCCTACAACCAGTCCGCCCAGAGCATAACCGTCAAAATCGAGTTCTGTCAATACGTTCGCTGCTTCTTTTCTTAGATCGGTATAAGTGGATCCCTGTACAATAGCAAAAAGAAGTCCGGGATAAGCGAGGGTTTTAAAATACTCAAAGGCTCTTTTTGCCCATCTATTGGTTCTATCCATAGCTTCTTTCGCGTAGCCGATACCCGCGGGATAACCGACGCACTCATCGAGCGGCATTAAAATATCTGACCCCAGGGCGATTTCGATATCGATGACTTTTTCGGGTGTGAACCGGAGAGGAGCTCCGTCTACGTGAGAGGAGAAGATAATCCCGTCTTCCTGTATTTTTCTCTTCGTCGAAAGAGAATAAACCTGAAACCCTCCCGAATCAGTTGCTATGGGACCATTCCATCCTGTAAAACGGTGCAAGCCCCCTAAATTTTTTATAAGTTTCTCACCCGGTCTTATATGTAAATGGTAGGTATTCGCTATAAATATCTGGATACCTAAATTTTTCATATCCCAGGAAGGAAGAGTTTTAATGTCCCCCAGGGTGGCAACAGGTATAAAAGCCGGTGTTTTTACAATACCGTTCTTTGTGGTGATTATACCTGTTCGAGCGCTTTTGTCTTTATTCTTTATTCTGAAAGAGATAGTATTCATAAGCAAAAGCGGGCAACGGGATTTGAACCCGCGACCCCGAGCTTGGGAAGCTCGTACTCTTCCAGCTGAGCTATGCCCGCTTAATGAAAAATATTAGACTATAATGAAAGAAAGTCAAGAGGAATATTTGTTACTTTTCTTTTAATACTTTCCTGACAATTTCACAAAGTTCTTCGTATTGATAAGGCTTTCTGACTATCGCATTGAAACCGTGTTTCTTATATTCTGACATTACCGGGTTATCTGAATAACCGCTGGAGACTATCGCTTTAATTTCAGGACTAAATTCTCTTAATTTTTTCAGCGTATCTTCTCCTCCCATTCCTCCCGGAATTGTCAAATCAAGTATGATGAGGTCAAAGGGTTTGCCTTTGTTTTTTTCTTCCTTATATAAAGATATGGCTTCTTCCCCCTTGGAGACGCCTTTAACTTCATAACCGAACATTTTTAGAGCTTTCATAGCCGCGTTTCTAACAAAGAATTTATCATCCATTATAAGAATTTTACCTTTACCTTTAGGTATCTTTTTTTCTTTTCTGGTTTTGACTATAGTCCTGTCTACAGCCGGAAGGTAGATAAAGAAAGATGTCCCTTTTTCCAACTCCGATTGTACAGTAACGAATCCTTCATGTCTTTTAATTATAGAAAATACAGTCGAAAGTCCAAGTCCACTTCCCTTTTGTTTCGTGGTGAAAAAAGGATCGAATATTTTGGGCAAGACATTTTTCGGTATTCCTATTCCCTTATCCCGAATTTCTATCATAACATACCTGCCTTTTTTTAAAGGAAGCGTTTCATCTTCTTTTATTATGAGGTTTTTCGCTCTGATTGTTACAGAACCTCCTTCGGGCATCGCCTGGTCTGCGTTTAGGATTAAGTTATTGAAGACTTGAGAAAGTTGCCCTTTGTCGGCTTTAACGTCCCAAAGTTTTTTGGGAAATTCAGAGTCACACCTCACATTGGAACCGCTTAATACAAAATTCGCCGAACTTCGAATCAAGTCTTTAATGTTTGTATTGATTCTTACCGGACTGCCTCCTTTCGAGAAAGTCAGAAGTTGCTGGGTCAGACTTCTGGCGCTTTGGGCTGCAGCTTCTGATTCTTGAAGTATTTCGTAAACGTCATCCTTGGGATCGAGATGTAGCTTGGCGAGAGATATGTTTCCAAGAATTCCGGTAAGAAAATTATTGAAATCATGAGCGATTCCTCCTGCAAGTACTCCCAGGGATTCCAGTCTATCGGCCTTCTCTCTTTCTTTTTCCATGTCTTTATACTCTGTAATATCCCTGATAATACCCATCGAAGATTCTATTCCCTGATAGGTCATTTTTCTGATAGAAAATTCGCAGAAACGCAGGTCACCTTTTTTGGTGATTATATTTGCTTCATACACATCCGGCATTTCTTCTCCTTTTTCTCTTCTGCGTTCCATTTCTTGAACAATGTTTCGGTCATCTTTATCGATTGTTTCCCAGATTTCCATTTTATAGAGCTCTTCTTTACTATAACCGACAATATGACAGAGATGATTGTTAACGAATAAGAACTTGCCGGCTCTGAAGATGCAAATACCTTCTCTGCTGCTCTCGACAAGTGTACGATATTTTTCTTCTGACTCTTTTAGAGTTTCTTCGGTCTCTATTTCTTTTGTAATCTCCTTTACCACACCCACTATTCCGTAGATGTCGCCGTCGGGATTTCTAAGAGGGAGATACATTTCTGAGGTAAAAATCTTTTTTCTATTTTTTAATTCGTAAGGTATTTTATCTCTTTTTACAACCTCTCCCTCCATGGCTCTTTTCATCATTTTATCTACTTTGGCAGTTTTTAAGTTGGGAAATATTTCCCATGGAACTTTTTTGCTGTTTATAGTTTTTTCTCTGGAAGCACCTGTGATTCGTTCCATCGAGTTGTTCCAGTACGTAAAGTGGAAATTTCGATCCAGTACAAGAATGCCATCCTCCATTGATTCCAGTGTATTGGAAAGGAGTTCTTCTTCTCTGCGGAGTTCCTCTTCTGTTTCTTTGAGTTTTGTGATGTCACGTGAAATACCTATAATACCAATAACATTACCGTATTTATCGTATCGGGGGACCTTCGTGTATGATATCCAGTTTAATTCGCCATCTTTACCAACTCTTTCTCCCACTCCACTGGCCACAGGCTTTAGACTATTTATTATATCCTGTTCCTCTAAAAAATACTTTTCTGCTATCTCTTCTTCAAAAAAAGAGAAATCTGTTTCGCCTATTATATCTTCTTTAGGAGCACCAAATCTTTTCGCTTTAGAGGCGCTAACCTCCAGGTAACGACAATCTCTATCTTTAAAAAAAACTTCATCAGGGGTTAACTCTAAAAATGAATCCAATAAGTTTTTTCTGAAAACAAGTTCTTCTCTTGCTTTTCTTTCCTGAGTTACGTCCGTCAGAGATGCCATATAACTGTAGATTTTACCGTTTTCATCGAAAAGCGGCATTATTGTCATCTGGCAGAAAAACACATGACCGTCCTTTTTGATATTTAAATGTTCCCCTGAATATGTTTCCCCTTTAGAAACTTTATTTGAAATTTTTTTGCTGATTTCTTCGGAATCCGGTTCCGCCATCAAAAAATCGAGCGTTTTTCCTTTAAGTTCAGAAAAAACATAACCGAATAATTCTTTTATTGTTTTGTTAACGTAGTTGATACGCATTTCCTTATCCATACGTAAAATCGAGTTTGTAGACTGTTCTATCAGGTCGTTTAATCTGTATATTTCTCTTTGAGCTTCTTTTATTTCGGTTACGTCTCGTATTAAAACGATTGCTGTTTCTTTATCGATTTTAGAAATACGTGCTTCCCAATCCTTTGTTGTGCCGTTAACAGGTAGTTTGTATTCGAAACCTACGACTTTACCGGTTTTGATTGCTTTTTGAACATTTTTTATTCCCTGTTTAGCTATATCTTCTGGTAATACATCCTGGAGTTTTTTATTTTTAAAATCTTCAGGTTTCGCGTAAAGGTAACTTTCCTTCCCTGTAAAGTAAGAGATAAAAGTTCCGTCTCTTTTGATTTGAAACAACAAATCCGGCAAAGCGGAAAGTATAGCCCGGTTTCTGGCTTCACTTTCTTTTAATTGTTCCTCGGTTTCTTTTTTCTTTGTTACGTCTCTTGAAATACCGAAAGTCCCGATTATTCTTCCCTCTTCATCATATCTCGGAATTTTGGTGGTTGAAGCCCAGGTAACCCTTCCGTCGGGATGTGTTTCTTTTTCGATTTTTGCTTTGATTGGTTTACCTGTTTTGATTATTTCTTGTTCGTCGAGAAAGGCTTGTGTTGCGTGTTCCTTTGTGAAATAATCGAAGTCCGTTTTTCCTATCATTTCTTCCGGACTTTCGGCTCCGAGCCAGTCACTCAATGATTTACTGACGGCGATAAAACGGCTCTTTTTGTCCTTAAAATAAATGTTATCAGGCGCGTTATCAGAAAGGGCTGAAAGCAAATTACTTTTAAAAACGACTTCTTCTCCTAATTCCTTTAATTTCTTCTTCAGCTTTTCTTCCAATGCTCTGGTTTCGCTTATATCTTCAAAAAGAGCCAGCGAACCTATAAATTTGCCCTTTTTGTCATATTTCGGAAAAGACATAATACGGAGGATTTTCTTCCTTTCTTTGTTTTGTGGAAATTCGAATTCGTACGCGGTGGGGGTTTTCGTTATACGGCTTTTTAATTGTTTGAATAAGCCGGGGCTGATAAAATCTTTTAAGTTTTTTCCTGTTAAACCTTCCTCTTTCAGGTAGAAAAGATTGTCGCAGGCAGAATTTGAAATAATAAAGATCTCTTTAGGGTCTAAAAAACATGCCGGAATGTTTATCTCTTTAATTATTGAAGAATATATAGAATAATTATCCGAAAGCATTTTTTTATTTCCATTTTTTGATTTTCTATCAGTCATTTTTATTTGACCCTTTAATGGTATAAGAGATTGTTGGATTCGTAGATTTCAAGATTTGTGTAAACCTAATATTTACATACGAGAGCAATTAAATCTCCATATAATTAACTTATACTTAAAGAATAGTTTGTCAAGGGTCTTTGCCGGCCGGGGCATTTTCCTTACTTTTTTAACCGGAAAAACAGTATTGACAGAAAATCGGAATCCAATTATAATGATTTTACTGAAGAGAACCATTATATGAAAATCGGATTCGGACTTTATTATCACCAACTGACTGAAGAGAATTTTCGTTTTGCCAGGCAATGCGGAGCAACCCATCTAACCGTCCATCTTGTAGACTATTTCCATGGAAAAAATACACAGGACAATCAGCCGATAGGCGACGAAAAAGGCTGGGGAATTGCGGGACACGCTTTGAGAATGTGGGAAGTAGAACCTTTGATCGAATTAAAAAAAAGAGTCGAAAAACATAATCTCGAACTTTTCGCGATCGAAAATTTCGATCCTGCACAGTGGTACGACGTTTTATTGGGAGGGCCAAGAGAAGAAGAACAGTTAGAAGAATTAAAAAGAATCATTGGGAATGTGAGTAAAGCGGGTATAAGTACAATAGGGTACAATTTTAGTATAGCGGGCGTATATGGACGCAAGGAAAACCGAGCCGCAAGAGGGAATGCCGTCTCGGTCGGAGTCCATAAAAATGAAAAGCATGATATTCCCATTCCGAAAGGCATGATATGGAATATGATATACGACAGAGAGACTGAACCGGGATATTTGGAACCCTTTTCACATGATGAATTATGGCGCCGTCTGAAGGTTTTTCTGGATGCCATTCTTCCTGTAGCCGAATCAAATGGTGTAACCTTAGCCGCTCATCCGGACGATCCGCCGTTTGCGACCCTAAGACAAACACCGCGTCTTGTTTACCAACCTTACATGTTTAGACGTCTTTTGAAATTACATCCAAGCCCGAGCAACAAATTGGATCTTTGTCTTGGTACAGTAGCCGAGATGACCGAGGGTGATATTTACGAAGCTACCGCCGAGTACGCTTCGAGTGATTCTATCGCATATATTCATTGTAGAAATGTACGCGGTAAAATACCTTCTTACGATGAAGTTTTCATCGACGAAGGAGATATAGATATGATCCGGATTTTTAAAATCCTTAAGGGACATAATTTTCAGGGGGTAATAATGCCGGATCATGCACCTTTAATGAGCTGTTCCGCCCCATGGCACGCCGGAATGGCATATACAATGGGTTACTTGAAAGCCGTCCTGGACGCGGTTTATAAATGAATAAATAATAAGGCACAGTCGCGGAAGTTTAATAAATACTCATTAAAAGACGATTTAAACGCCGTCAGCAAGCTCGATAAAGTTTAAGAGCAAATGACAAAAGCCTCGATGATTTAGCTTCTTTTGTTTTACCCCTTGCGTTTTTTGATATTTTTTATATAAATAAAATCACGCCGGGGTGTCGGCAAATATATCACTACACAAATGTGATATACCTCCTTGTTCACTTTTCAAAAAAAAGTGTGCCCGCCCCGGTTTTTTTAATACCCGCGCCAGAAATAATGTCCGAGATTAACTTTCATTCAAGTGTAAAATCATAGTTCTCTAATACAGAGCCACTATTTACAACCACGTTTTCGTATACTGTATCGGAAGAAGTATATCCTTCTGCGGAGGCACTAATATTGTAAATACCCTCAGGAAGCATTAAGCAATATGAGAATGTGGTATCTAAGTTCGTAGATAGAGCGGACATGGTATCGGAACTTTCTGAACTTGAAGCGTATACAGTGGCAAAGTTAGCATATGATCCTGACGCGTCTTTTACTGATCCTCTCATAAATCCTGCTTCAGAGGCTTCAAATATTCTGAAGTGCGGATTGAGTTCATAAGGACTGGTTTCCCAATTTATTGATTTTGAAGCATCAAAATCAATAACAATTGTGTGGCGTTCTCCGGGAAATATAGTGAAGTCTTCATTAAGTTCATACTCAAATATCGAGTCTGGTGGAACAGGGATTAACAGTGAATCTTGCACACTGTCTCTCACCACCCAATTTTTCTGTGCTAAATATAGCAATACACTTCTATAATAGCCTGGCTCCACTTCGACAAAAGGGCTTCCGGTTCTATAATTACGTGTAAGTGACACCGCACGCCCGCCGATAAGTTCCAGAACGTCTAATGTATGTATATCCTGGTTAATAATTAAGGCTTCACCCGCTTCGTTTCTCACCCTAACTCTCAATACTGTTAAATATATGTTTTCAACATCGTGTGGGGGCGGTGCGTCTAACAGCCATATCCTCAAATAACTTTTTTCTTCTCCGCAGCTCATAATAAACAAAAGAATAAACACAAAAAATACGATTTTTCTCATCGGAAAACCCTCCCTTTTTATTTACTAAGACCCTTACGCTTAATCTCGAGTTCCGAAAAAATCCCCTTTCAATCACAAAACTGTCTTTAATATAACTCATTTTTACCAATAGTCAAACCCTGAATGTGCTTCTGTTTCACGGGATAAGCTATCGAAATGAAGGAAGAGGAGTGGTGCACGTTCTCGAACGGGTTTTGGAAAAAGATATAATCGCGATAGTGATGTCGACTGCGATCCTCTGTATGGCTCAAACCGCCATGATATCAGGTGCCGAAACGGTGGCAAATCGGGTAAAATTATAGGAAGCTCCTTTAACTTGACCATTTGTTTTTTATCCTTAAATCAATTAACATCCTTACGCCTGAGAACCAATCTTTCCATGATATCTTTTTGCCTTCTTTGACGGAACGGGGTTTATAGCTGATCGGCACTTCTTTTATTTTCCTGCCCGAAAGAAGGACTTTCGCGGTTAATTCGGCTTCCAATTCAAAACCGTTAGCAGTTATATTGACACTCTTGACAAAATCAGTTGGCAGCACTTTATAACAGGTATAAGCATCAGTTAAATTGCTTTTGAATAAAATATTTACTATCCAGGTAATTGAAATCCGTCCTAAATAGAATAGCCAGATTCCTTTATTGGCTTTTTTGAGTAGCCTTGAACCGAAGATGACGTCTGCTTCTTTATTTAATAGGGGTTTAAGCAGTTTGGGATAATCATCCGGGTCGTATTCAAGATCGGCGTCTTGAATTACCACAAAGTCTCCTTTTGCCAGAGAAAACCCCTTTTTTATCGCCTGTCCTTTCCCCATATTCCTCTTGAGGCGTACAAACTTTATATCATTTCTTTTTTCTCTTGCCATACTATTTAATACTTCTCTTGTTCCATCATTCGACCCATCATCCACTATAATTATTTCTTTTTCTATAGGAGACTTCATAACCTTCTCTAAAACATTTCGAATAGTATCTTTTTCGTTATAAACCGGCATCACAACCGATAATTTCAAAATAACACCTCTCTTCAGATGCACAGAATTTTTATATTATCTGGATTTATTAGCTGAAAATATTTTTCAACTATAAAACCTACCTTGTACTTTTACCCTTAATACCAGTAACATGGTAAAATTTAATGACATTCGGTACCAAATAATATTTATGAATTCTTATTTGGTCTTCATCCACCGTTTTTTTAAACTTTATACATTGATTGAAATAATAATATTCTCTTTTTTCCGGATATGTACCAGTTTTAAAAAATCTTTTATTATCATACCATATCCTTTTAACATCCCTAAGCAGAAATAGCGAACTCAGGATATATAACCAAATTAGTATTTTAATTGATATTTTAATTGATTTTCTATTGCCTTTCCGCATATATAATACCCTGGTAACATTTTCTTTGTACAATATTAACCTTATACCCATTACTCCGCAACATATCAATTAACCGCTGGACGGTATAACCTTCAATACCCCAATATCTTGGTACATGGAATTCCATGATTATTCTGTTGATTTTAGGTAACACATCCTGCGAATTAAATAATATTTCATATTCTGCTCCCTCGCAATCCAATTTCAAAACATCGCAGTGAGATATATGAGGATTATATCTTTTAAAAATGGCCGGGAGGGTTAAGGCATGGGTATAAATTTTACGTTTATATTTTCTGGTTATTGAATTTTCTGCCGGATTCAAGGTGCTTATGTATAATGGAATATCCTTCTCCTCGGAACAAACGACTCCTTTATATGTGATGATGTTTTCAATATCGCACACATTTTTTTCTAAATATTCATATGTCTCCGGATTCGGCTCTATAGCAAATACTAATTTAGCTTTCTGTGCAGCCCACACACTGTAACCGCCTATATACGCACCTACATCTATTACGATATCCCCCTCGTTAACAGGGCATACAGCATATTCGTCGGCTCCACGATAAACCATAATAATATCTGAAAGTTTATTCTTCCAGTTCTTCACTCGAACATTAAAAGACAAATCCCCGCTTTTAATAACAGAAATTCGAGAACTAAACCAAAATAAAAACCACGTCTTAGGTTTCCATTCGTACAAAGATAAATAAAGAACTTTTAATACTATTAAAAACATACTCAAATACTTGTGAAAGAAATACTTTAACATTTTTTTTCGAACTTACTTTTTAAGTTTACCAATCCGTCGGCTATTAATATGCAAAACACGGGTAATAACGGCAAGTAATGTCTACCATCCCTCATCCAGATGCTCGGGAATATCCATATACTTAACAAATAACCGGCAAGATATATCAACAGAATATATTGATTTTTATTTTTTTTAATCTTGTCTATGCCTAAAGCAATTAGGATTACAAATATAAAAGCAAAAAACATATTTCCGAATAACATAGGTAATCCAATTGTAAACATATAATAAAAATTCTCTGCAACACGTACTAATAGCTCCCATAATCCTATTTTACCAAGGCTTGTATTATAGGGATCAATCCACCAAAAAACTTGAGAATACCCACCACCATGTATCTTAGTATATATAAACCAGGCAACAATCGGAATCCACATCATAACAATGATTTTCCATTTACGGTTTCTAATCCAATACACGATACTTATAGCAACGAATAAACTTAAACCCGCAGTACGAATCATACACGAGCAAATTGCACACAAAAATGCAAGTCCGTATTTCTTATTAAAAAAACACAATAATGTCAGAGTACTTAAAAGTAAATATGGTATTTCCGATAAAACCCAATGTGAATAAATTAATAGCAATGGAGTGAAAGCAAATATTAATATAGTGTAATCGGGAAGTTCTAAACCATCAAATAACTTAGAAACCGCAAATAAAGTAAGTAAAAATAAGACAAAAATTAAAATCTTAGCGCATAGATAGTTAGGTGCTATAGCTAATATCAACGGAAATAAGGGAGGATAGTGAGAATGTAAAGGTGTGTTGTATAGCCATACACTCCTATATCCCTGCCCATCTCGAATAGCTCTACTCAGATGATAGTACTTCAGATTGTCCCCTCCTGAAAATGGAACAATATTAAATATTAAAATAGCTAATATTACCGCACCGAAAATTAATTTTTTATTCATTCCTTAACGACGTAAGAATAAAAAAAATCATCGAAATGTCAAGCCAAGAATGTACTTAATTTCACCAAACCATCGATATATAAATGCCTTTACTCCCTCTTTACAAAAAACGATTGAAGGAGTTTGAGTGTTTATATTATCGGATAATTTGTTCCTCCTTTCTGTTTTTATTCTTAATATACAGAAAAGAGTTTTTTTCGATATCTTTTCTTCAAGAAAATACAATCCAAACAATTACAAATACTTAATTTTCGATTTTTAACACAAAAATTTTGGGGAGTTGTCAGCATACCTTTTCCCTTGACTTCTTATGGTTAATTATTAATTTCTAAGGGATTATGAACCAAACAAATGTTGGAATTATAGGCGCAGGAAATTGGGGTACAACTCTTGCTTTATATCTAAACACAAGAAGTGTCAACGTTACAATTTTTGAGCCACTCGAAGAGAGAGTAGAGAAACTAAAAAAAAATAGAGAAAACAAAGATTTCCTTCCGGGATACAAGATTCCAAAAGATATTTTGATCACTGCCAACCCGGAAGAACTTACAGACAGAGCAGATCTCGTTTTTTTTGTTCTTCCCAGCCACATACTGAGGAATATTGCCGGTGTTTTTAGCAAGCATATAAATGCGGATACGATTATAGCGAGCTTTACAAAAGGCATAGATCCGAATACGTTACAGAGAATGTCCGAGGTTATTGAAGAGGAAATAGCTGTCCAGAGGGGTAAGATCGTTGCTGTTTCCGGACCTTCTATAGCGAGAGAGGTAATCAAAAAGGTTCCGACCTCACTCGTTGCCGCTTCGCGAGATGTAACGGAAGCAGAAATGATTCAGAAAATACTTTCGAGTGAGATAATGCGAGTTTATGCTTCCACTGACATTGTGGGAGTCGAACTTGGGGGGGCTTTAAAAAACGTTTACGCGATAGCGGCAGGAGTGTGCGATGGGATGAAACTCGGAACAAACGCGAAAGCCGCTCTTATAACAAGATCCATGGCTGAACTTTCCCTGTTGGGTGAAAAAATGGGGGGAAACAGTAAAACTTTCGCCGGGCTTTCAGGTTTCGGGGATCTCATTGTCACTTCGTTTTCTCCTTATTCAAGAAACAGAACTCTCGGTGAAAGATTGGGTAAGGGGGATAAGCTAAAAGATATTATTTCTGAAAGCGTGGAAGTTGTGGAAGGAATCAGGACCACCGAGTCGATCCGGGCGCTTTCAAAAAAATATAAGGTAAATATGCCTGTGGCGAAAGAAGTCTATTTAATATTGTATGAGGACAAAGATCCTTTCGATTCAATGAGGGATTTGATGAAGAGGGAATTAAAAAGGGAGAAGAAAAAATGAAAAAAATGTTTTATGTAATCAAAGAGGTTTCCGATATTTTAGATGAAAGCGAATCGACCTTGAGATTCTGGGAGGGAGAGTTCAAGGAACTCAGACCGAGAAGAGATAGTGGAGGGAAGAGATTGTATTCTGAAGACGATATTAAATTACTTAAAAAGATAAAATACTTGCTGAGAGAAAAGAAAATTTCCATAGAGGGAGCGAAAGAACATTTGCATGGAAAGAATGAAGAACTCGATTTAATAGGTAAATTGGAAGAGGTTAAGAGGATATTAAAATGAGAGAATTAAGGATAAAGAAAGCGCTTATATCTGTTTATGATAAGAAAGGTATAATCGAGCTCGCGCATGTATTGGATAAAGAAGGAATCGGCATCATTTCGACTTCGGGAACTCACGCGAGACTTAGGGAAGAAGACATTAAAGCCACTAAGGTCGAGGATATTGCTTCGAGTCCCGAATTGCTCGATGGCAGGGTTAAGACGTTGCAGCCTGAAATCTTTGCTTCTATTCTTGTAAATAAAGAAAAAAAAGAGCATCTCGATCAACTGAAAGGTTTAAACCTCGAACCCATAGATCTTGTTGTGGTTAATCTTTATCCTTTTAAATCGGGATTGGAAAGCAATCTCACTGATGATGAGATGATTGAATTAATCGATATCGGAGGAGCTTCCTTGATTCGCGCGGGTGCTAAAAATTATAAAAGTTGTCTTGTTTTATCCGAGCCTTCCGATTATAAGGTTTTTATTCAAAAATTTAAAGAAGGGAAAGGTTCAATTCCGCTGGATTACAGAAAAAAGCAGGCAGAGAAAGCTTTCCGCCAACTTTCTCTTTATAATAAGATGATAGCAAACTATTTTGCGAAACTGCTTGAGGAAGAAAAAAAAGAATTTCCCGATTTCTTGTCGTTCGATTGTGAGAAGACAATGAATCTCCGATACGGAGAAAATCCTCATCAGAAGAGTTCTGTTTACAGATTTACCGATAGTAAAATAAGTCTGGTTGATGCGAAACGACTCTGGGGTAAACCCATGTCTTACAATAACTGGATGGATACCGATGGAGCTTTAGGTGTTGTGTCTGAGTTCGATGAGACCTGCGTGGCGATTATCAAACATGCCGCTCCCTGTGGTGTAGGCATAGGTGAAAATGTTTTGGATGCTTTTAAAAAAGCTCAAAGTTGCGATCCGCTTTCCGCTTTTGGAGGAATTATTTCTTCTAATAGAGAAATAGATTTAGCTACAGCAAAAGAAATTAATAAGTCGTTTTTTGAGGTAATAATAGCGCCTGGTTACGCGCAGGATGCTCTTGCTAAACTTAAAGAGAAGAAAAACTTACGCATTTTAGAAGCTGAGTCGGAATTATTCACTCCCCTCGATTGTATGAAATGTTATTCTATTATCGGTGGGATTCTAATGCAGCAAAGCGATTCTTCTATGGAAGATCCGGACAAATGGGAAATAGTAAGCGAAAAAAAACCATCCCGGAGGGAATTAGATGATCTTAGTTTTGCGTGGAGAGTTGTCAAATGGGTTAAATCGAATGCCATTGTTCTGGCTAAAGATTTGAAAACAATAGGTATCGGTACCGGACAACCTTCCAGGGTAGATTCTGTCGAAATTTCCATACTGAAGGCGAAAAAACATGGACATGAACCAGAAGAGTCGGTTCTGGCTTCGGATGCCTTTTTTCCCTTCAGAGATTCTGTGGATAAAGCGAAAGAGGCGGGAGTAACGGCGATTGTCGAGCCAGGCGGGTCGGTCAGAGATAGTGAAGTTATCGAAGCTGCAAACGAACATAAAATATCCCTTTTGTTTACGGGGACGAGGCACTTCAGGCATTAGATCCTTATTCCTGCGGGTAAAGAGGCGACAACGCTCTCAATTTATCAACAGTCGAAGTAAAACTTTTAGCACTTAAAACATGTAGGGTGCCCATTGATTTTTATATCGTCTAATTTAATTTTCAAAAAGTTCTGTACTTAAATACCTTTCTCCATGATCCGGAAGAATCACCACCACTTTTTTACCTTTCCCGAGTTTCCCTGCAACCTTTATTGCTGCCGAAAGTGCGGCACCCGAAGAAACACCGGCAAAAATTCCTTCTTCTTTAGCCAGTTGCTTTGCCGTTTTTATTGCCTCTTCGTTATTAATCTTAATCACCTCGTTATAAATCTTTGTGTTAAGAACTTCCGGAATGAAGCCGGCGCCGATGCCCTGAATTTTATGGGAACCGGGTTTCCCGCCGGATAGCACGGACGAATCCGCTGGTTCCACTCCCACGATTAGAATATTTCTATCTCTTATTTTTTCCCGAAGAACTCCTCCCACTCCGGTAATAGTTCCCCCTGTCCCTATACCGGCAACAAAGGCATCTAAATCGGGAACCTGTTTTAAAATCTCCATTGCAGTCGTTTTTCTATGGATTTCCGGATTTGCAGGATTTTTAAACTGTTGCGGTTGGAACCATCCATTCTTATCTGATAATTCCTGAGCCTTCTCGATCGCGCCCTTCATGCCTTTCTCTCCGGGAGTGAGTATAACTTCTGCGCCGAAAGCTTTCAGTATTTTTGTCCTTTCCACGCTCATTGTATCAGGCATTGTAAGAATTAACTTATAGCCCTTAAAAGCCGCAACAAAAGCAAGCCCTATGCCGGTGTTCCCGCTTGTAGGCTCTATGATGGATCCTCCTGGTTTTAACTTCCCTGCTTTTTCCGCAGCTTTTACCATACTGAGAGCTATTCTATCTTTTACGGAACCCAGAGGATTAAAACCCTCTAACTTACAATAAACACCAGCATAATTCTTATCAATTAATTTATTCAATTTAACCATAGGCGTATCCCCGATTAAATCCAGAATGCTATTCACAATTTTTGCCACATTACCTCCCCTTTATTACAAGCTGTTAAAAGTTTACTTTATATTTAACGATATTAATAATTATTTCCGATTTGCCAAGTGCTTTGGTCCTCTTATGTTCCAGGTTTCTAATTTCTTACGTAATTGTTTTTTAATTTTTAAGGAATGGAGAGGTGTTTTTACAAAAAAGCTCAGTTTGCCGTGACTTTTAAAGATGTTTATTCGCATCTCAATTTGAGTTTTATATGTTTTTGTGTGAACTATTGTTTCGAGTTAAAAAAGATCCTGCAAATCTACATTCGTCAGTGTGCTAATTCTGTTTTTTTAATTTACAGTTAGATATTCAGAAGTGTCTTTGTGCAAATATTACAAATGAGATTTTATATCTTTATATCTATCTTCGTAGTAGGGTAAGCCTGTTCCCAGGACGTTTTTGATTTCAGCTTCAGCCCTTTCTATTCTATCGGTTGCAGGTGGATGCGAAGATAAAAGTCCTAATATCGCCGGAGGACGACTGCCTTCCATTTTTTCGAATTTCTCGAAGACCTGGATCATACCTTTTGAATTATATCCTGCGTTTTTAGCGTACAGTATTCCATATCTATCCGCTTCGAATTCGTTATCTCTACTGTAGCCCTGAAGTATAAGCGATGCCGCCACATTTACTATGTCACCCGCGGCGCCTTCGGTTTTATCGCCCAGGGCGATTTGAGCAAGAATGGAATAACCGTATATATTCTGTAATTTTTTTATGGAATGTCGTGCCACGATGTGGCTGATTTCATGAGCGAGAACAGCCGCGAGCTGGGCTTCATTGTCGAGAATTTCAAGCAATCCGGTATATACATAAATAAATCCTCCCGGGCAGGCAAAGGCATTTATATCTTTTTTATCGATTACTTTAAAACTGTATTCTACATCCTGTCTGTCGCATACTCTCGCTATTTTTTGCCCCACTCTATTTACGTAATTCTGTACGGTGATATTTCTTAATAATTTTTCCTGCGATTCTACTTCTGCCGCGACCTGACGACCAATTTCGACCTCTTCTGGTGTGGAAATAAATATGAAGTCGGTTTTGCCGCCCGGACCTGTGGTTACGCATGATATACTGAATAGAATCAATAGGACGAAAATCGTATATTTTTTCATAGAAGTAATATAATTGAATTTACCAGGTAGTCAATAGCCTTTCTGTTAGATTGTTAGATAGTTGGATTGTTGGATGATTAAAAATTTTTTAGATAAATATTTTTCTGCTTCTCAATCTAGGATTTTGGATTTAGGGATTGGGATTTAGAAAAAACAATAAAAAATCTTGTGATAATCTTGTGTAATCTGTGATTAATTCTTGTTGGGTGGGATGGGTTTTAAACAATATTATTTTTGTTTTTTCTCTGCGGTTTCTGCTTGCCCTATGGAATAATAACTTCTATTCCATGAGGGGCGTCTTTGCGGTTAATATTATGTATTAGCGGTTTTACCGCGCTAGGTTCTCTGTGTTCTCTGTGGTGGATTTATTGTTTTTTTGAAACAATTTTTCGCTATTTTGCGTCAAACCGATTAAATGGAGGTAAAAAATGTTAAAATTTAAATTTCAATATAGATTCAAACACTTAGAGGAAAAATTTAACCCATCGAGCGATTTAGGTTATTATGGAATATATGAACCAAAAACCATATTCTTTTACAATTAAAAAGGAGGAGTTATGGAAGATGTATTAATCCCGATGGTGGCAATACTGTTTCCCGTCTTTATAATCTTTATTGTTTTCTTCTTCGTTTTTACAACGGATTATAAAAAAGAAAAATTAAGAAGAGAAGAAAGAATGAAGGCAATAGAAGCCGGAGTTGAGCTTCCACCGGAACCTGCGCCTAAACCACTTGAACCACTTGATTACCTGAGAAAAGGATTGACTTTTCTTGCAGTCGGGCTTGGTATTTTGATTGGAGTGGGGATATTTTTTAACAAAGGACTTTTAGGTATACCAATACAATTCGTTACAATATTCGGTTTCGTTTTGACTCTTATCGGCATCGGTCTTGTAATTTTCTACAAAATACAGAGCAAATCGGAAAAGTAAAATACCCCTACCTTTCCTTAAATAAAAGAGGAGCACTTAGAACTGCTCCTCTTTTATATTTATATATAAAAAAAACTCTTAAGTTTGTTTTTGTTTTACGCCCGGAGGTCTGCTGATAATAGCAATTACCGCGCCTATGATGCAGAGTATACCGGTTACAGTAAATGCCATCGAGTAGCTTTTTGTTATTTCAAGCACCCGGGGAGCAAAAAGTGAACCCAGAAGCCCACCGACTCCGTAAGCGGTAAAAACCAGACCATAATTGATACCGATATTCTTTGTGCCGTAAAAATCCGCCGTAACCGCGGGGAATATAGCCAGGTAACCGCCGAAACATAGCCCTACTATGTATATACCTATCCAGTAGTAAAACGGAAATACTTCTATGATGTTGTATAAAAGTATCGCCGCTCCGTTTAGAATCAGCATAAGAAAAAGCGTTTTCTTTCTGCCCAGACTATCGGAAAGACGTCCCCAGAAGATTCTTCCCAGTGCATTGAAAACCGCGAGAGTTCCGACTGCGAGAGCTGCGGTTTTTGCCGTCAAACCTACAATATCTTGACCTATGGGAGATGTCTGAGCTATAATCATAAGTCCCGCGAAACATCCAAAGAAATACATAAACCAGATAAGATAAAAAGACAATGAAGAAAGCATTTCGCCGGGACCGAAATCCCGTTCCGTCATTTGTGTCTTTTCAGGTTTAGTCCACCCTTCAGGTTTCCATCCCGAAGGCGGGTTTCTTAGAATTTGTGCGCTGAGTACGATAACTATAAGAAAAGAAATTCCTAAGATCGCCAGAGTAGAAAAGACTCCTACTCCGTCTATAAGCGCGCGGGCCACAGGCGCCACGATTAGGGCTCCGGCTCCGAAACCGGCGACACTTAAACCGGTTATCATACCTCTCTTATCGGGGAACCATTTAATTCCTGTTGCAACAGGACAAACATAAGTGAATCCTATTCCGATTCCCGATAATACTCCGTAACCGATAGTCAGCCAGGTGAAACAACGAAAGAAAGCAGCGATCAACATTCCCGTTCCGAGGACGATTCCGCCTACAGTAGCCACAAGTCTGGGTCCTGCTTTATCCTGCCATCTTCCTCCGATTATGGTGGCGATAGCAAAAAAAACCAGCACTAATGAAAAAGGCAGTGTGGCCTGGCTGGGAGTTAACCCGAGCCCACCATATCCGATTGGCTGTTGTAAAGGTTTACAAAAAACACTCCACGCGTAAATAGCGCCGAGACACAGTTGAATAAGAACGGCTCCAATTACTATCAGCCATCGGTTAAAAACTTTCTCTTCCGCCATAAAAACCTCCTTTTAACTCTTCGCTACTCTATTTAAGTGGCTTCGCCTATTCCTTCAACTGCTTCAGGATTGGCAAGCGTGGAGATATCCCCGACGGATTGTCCTATTGCCTTGGCTCTTATTATTCTACGCATTATCTTTCCTGACCTGGTTTTGGGAACATCGTTAACAAAACCTATCTCATCCGGTCTTGCTATTTTTCCGATTTCTTTTCCGACATGCTCGCGTAACTCTTTTTTTAATTCATCAGAAGGTTCTACTCCTTTTTTCAGAACCACAAAGGCGGTTATCGATTCACCTTTTAGTTCATGCGGTTTTCCGATTACTGCAGCTTCGGCGACTTTTGGATGACTTACTAAAGCTGATTCTACCTCTGAGTTGCCGATTCTATGTCCGGCAACATTAAGAACATCATCGGCTCTTCCCTGTACCCAGAAATAACCGTCTTCATCTTTCCTCGAAACATCACCGGCCAAATATATATTGGAAAATTTGGTCCAGTATACATTTTTATATCTTTCAGGGTCTTTGTAGAGACCTCGTAACATTCCGGGCCATGGTTTACGTATGACTAAATTTCCGCCGGCATTGGTAATGGATTCTCCGTTTTCATTGTAAACATCCGCGTCGATTCCCGGCAAAGGGTTTGTAGCCGAACCGGGTTTGAGCGGTGTAATAGGCAGCGGAGATATAAGAAAATGACCTGTTTCCGTCTGCCACCATGTGTCCATTATAGGACATTGTTCTTTGCCGATATGTTTGTAATACCATATCCATGCTTCCGGGTTGATAGGTTCTCCTACTGAACCTAAAAGACGCAGCGAATCCAGATTGCATTTCTGAGGATGTTCTTCCCCGAGTTTCATGTGAGCTCTTATCGCTGTAGGAGAAGTGTAGAGAACGGTTACTTTATGTTTTTCCACCATCTTCCACCATCTTTCCGGTTCCGGATAGGCAGGCGCACCCTCATATATTATGGAAGTTGTCCCAAGAATTAGCGGAGCGTAAACAATGTAACTGTGACCTGTTACCCATCCGATATCTGCAGCGCACCACCATACATCATTTTCCTTTAAGTCGAATACCCATCTGAGTGTCTGTGCCGTGCCGACCGCGTAACCACCGTGGGCATGTAATATACCTTTTGGTTTCCCGGTCGTACCTGAGGTGTATAAAATGTAAAGAAGGTCATTCGCGTCCATTTTTTCTGTTTCGCACTCAGCCGATTGGTCTTTTGTAATCTCTTCCCACCATAGGTCTTTTCCGTCATTCCAGGGCACTTCATCACCTGTACGCTTATAAACAATAAGATGCTCGACGGAGGGTGAATTATTTACTGCTTCATCAGCCTGTTGTTTCAAGGGGACTTTTTTCCCGCGTCTGTAGAAGGAGTCACAGGTGATGGCGATTTTTGCCTCACAATCGTTGAGTCTGTCCGCAAATGCCGCAGAACTGAAACCTGAGAAAACGACAGAATGAATCGCGCCAATCTTCGCGCAGGCGAGCATCGCTATGGGGAGTTCTACGTGCATTGGTAAGTATATCCCGACTCTGTCTCCCTTTTTAACCCCTAAACTTTTCAGAGCGTTAGCTAATTTGTTAACTTCCGTATAGAGTTCTCCATAGGTCCATTTTTTTATATCGCCCGGTTCGCCTTCAAAAATGTAAGCGACCTTGTCTTTGTTGCCGTTTTCCATATGTTTATCGAGTGCGTCATGAACGATATTGTATTCTGCCCCAACAAACCATCTGGCGTATGGAGGATCCCACTCGAGTACTTTGTCGTAAGATTTATAAAATTCCAACAGTTCTTTTGCCATTTCTCCCCAGAACCATTCTAAATCTTGCGATTTTTCAAGCAGTTCGTTTAAATCTTTTATTCCGTGCTTATCCATCCATCTCTTTACATTCGTTTGCTTTACGAATTCTTCCGGAGGGTTGAAAACCCGTTTCTCTTCTAATAATACACTTATGTCCTTTTTTTCTTCGTTACTCAATTTATCCTCCCTTCAATTTACTTTAGTTTGACTGAACCCAAAAACTTTAATTAAATGATTTTTGTATTTTTATTATATTGGCGATTTAAACTTTGTCAATACCGATACCGCCGTTACTTATCATAGAGAAAATGTATTTTTAGGGTTTAAAAACTTTTCCATCTACTTACTTTTTTGAGTTTTAAACGACAGGAAATCTTGTGATAATCTGTGTAATCTTGTGGTTTATATACGGATGGTGGGTAGTTAGCGGGGATTGACTTTTGACTTACCTTATATAGAATAGATAAAAGGAGACAGGCTGATGTTTGATATCAAAATCACCGGGACGGGTTCTTATCTACCCGAAAGAATCTTGACAAATTCGGATTTAGAGAAGATGGTGGACACTTCGGATGAATGGATTACCACAAGAACGGGTATAAAAGAAAGGCATATCGCGAGTGAAAAAGAAGCGTCTTCAGACTTAGCTGTTAAAGCAGCTAAAAAAGCTTTTAATATGGCGGGGATTCATGCAAAGGATATAGATGCGGTAATAATAGCAACTATTACTCCCGATACCTTTTTTCCCGCAACTGCGTGCTGGGTTCAAAAAAAGTTAGGCGTGCGTCCCATTGTGCCTGCTTTTGATGTAAGCGCCGCCTGCTCGGGATATCTTTATGGTCTTATTCAGAGCGCAGCTCTAATAGAAACAGGTGTTGCAAATAAAATACTGTTATGCGCCAGTGAAACCCTTTCAAAAATCACAAACTGGAATGACCGTTCCACCTGTGTTCTTTTCGGCGACGGAGCCGGGTGCACTGTTGTAGAAAAATCGGATGGCAATTCCGGTTTACTTTCTTATGTTTGGGGTGCTGATGGAAAACTCGGAAAACTCTTAATACAGGAAGCAGGCGGTTCTTTTATGCCTGCGAGTGTAGAAACTGTGGAACGGAATCTTCATACTGTATCAATGGAGGGTAATGAGGTTTACAAGCACGCTGTTACCAAGATGAAAAAAGCGGCTGTCGAATCCCTGCAAAAAGCTGATTTAAAAGGTGAAGATGTGGATGTATATGTGCCCCATCAGGCAAATATTAGAATAATTGAAGCTACGATAAAAAGAGCCGGAATTCCGATGGATAAAACCGTTGTTACTATTGATAAAACGGGAAATATGTCTGCTGCTACCATACCTGTTGGTATAGACTGGGCGGTAAGGGACGGAAGGCTAAAAAGGGGAGATATCCTTCTCTCGACAGCTTTTGGTGGTGGTTTCACCTGGGGAGCTATAGTTTTAAGGTGGTGATTAATTGCTTGAATTAAGGCTTCATGGCAGAGGCGGGCAGGGAACTGTCGTTGCGACAAAAATTCTTGCCGAAGCTCTATCCAAAGAGGGTAAATTTATTCAGGCTTTTCCGGAATATGGAGTCGAAAGAAGAGGCGCTCCGGTTAGAGCCTTTTTGCGAATCAGCGATGATACCGTATATGAGAGATCCAAAATATATGAACCTGACCATATAGTTATTCTCGATCCATCTCTTATAGGCTTTGTCGAGCTTACAGATGGTTTAAAAAAAGGCGGCTGGATAATCGTAAATACATCAAGAGAACCTGAAAAGTTGAAATTCGACAGGGAATTTAATGTGGCTGCTGTGCCGGCAAGAGAAATCGCTATAAAGTATCGTCTGGGAAGCGAGTCTGCTCCAATAGTGAATACCGCGATACTCGGTGGAGTTATAAAAGTTTTAAAATTATGCAGTATGGAATCTCTTTTAAACGCTATTAGAGAAGGTGTTCCTACTAAAAAAGAAGATAATGTTAAGGCTGCCGAAGAATCTTATAAAATAACGAAGGTTTGAGGAGAATGTCGAAAAAGTCATGTAAAACAATTATATTTAAAAAAGAGAAAGAACTTCCCTCGTCCGCTGTTTCTTTTCATTCTATGGAATACAACAAAACCGGAAGCTGGAGGAATTTCCGTCCGGTAATAAATTATGATAAGTGTACAAATTGTATGATTTGCTGGAAATTTTGTCCCGAGGGCGTAATAAAGATAAAAAAGGAAGGCGGCGAAAGAATCAAACTTGAAATCGATTATGAATACTGTAAAGGCTGTGGTATTTGCTGGGAAGAATGTCCCGTAGAAGCCATAGATATAGAGGAGGAGGAAGATTGAGAAAGGTTTTAATGGGCAATCATGCCTTATCTTACGGCGCCAAGCTTTCCCGGGCTCAGGTGATATCGGCATATCCGATAACTCCCCAAACAGAAGTTATAGAGCTTTTATCTCAGATGTGCGCTTCGGGGGAATTAAACGCGAAGTTTATAAAGGTGGAATCGGAACATTCGGCTATGGCTTCTCTTGTAGGAGCCTCTGCTGTCGGTGTTAGAACTTTTACCGCTTCATCTTCTCAGGGTACTGCTCTTATGCATGAGATGCTCCACTGGGCTGTGGGCGCCAGGACCCCTGTAGTAATGGGAAATATAAACAGAGCTTTTGCACCGCCCTGGTCGATATGGACGGAACAGAATGATTCACTTTCGCAGAGAGACACAGGATGGATGCAGGTTTACGCCCAGAACAATCAGGAAGTTCTCGATTCCGTTATTCAGGCTTATAAAGTCGCGGAATCTGTGGAGTTACCCGCAATGGTGGTTCTCGCCGCTTTTGTTCTTTCTCACACTTCAGAGGCGATCGAAATACCGGCTCAGGAAAAAGTGGATGAATTTCTTCCTCCTTACGAGAGAGAATATAAGCTGGATCCGGATGATCCGCACGCTTTCGGGGGGTTGACCGACCCGGAGAATTATTACGAATTCAGATATAAAATTCAGAAAGCTATGGAAAAAGCGCTCGATAGGTGGGAGGAAACAGGCAGGGAATTCGAAAATATTTTCGGGAGAAGATATGGTCTTGTAGAAACTTATAAAGCCGATGACGCAAAGAACTTAATAATTTCTTCCGCGACTGTAGCTTCCACTGCAAGAAAGTCGGTCGATATGTTGCGTGATAAGGGGGAAAAGGTCGGACTCCTGCGGATAAGAGTTTTTAGACCCTTCCCGGCAAAGAAAGTACGTAAAATTTTAAGTTCGGTTGAAAAAGCTGTGGTTATAGACAGAAACATCGGATTTGGCGTTTCCGGGATATTCTGTCAGGAAGTTAAAGCCGCGATGTATAACGAAAAGAATAACCCTACGATATTCGGAGTAATAGCCGGACTCGGGGGACGTGATGTTACAAGCAGAAATATAGTGGAAATATACGAAGATGTCATGAAAATGGAAAAGCCCGAGTCGGACATAATCTGGAAAGGATTGAAAGAATGAAAATACCCGAAGAAGAAATAATGAGCAGTGGAAATGTTGCCTGTCAGGGGTGCGGAGCCAATATTGCAATGAGGCACGCTCTTAAAGCTCTGGGAAGGAACACGGTGCTTACAATACCTGCATGTTGCTGGACTGTAATAGATGGGCCTTTCCCTTATTCTTCGGTCGGTGTTCCAAATTTCCACACCGCTTTCGCTACTGCAGCGTCCGCTGCCGCGGGGATAAGAGCCGCTTTCGATATGTTGGGGAAAAACCCCAGCATAGTCGCCTGGGCAGGAGACGGTGGTACTTATGATATTGGACTCGGAGCGCTATCAGGTGCGGCGGAACGAAATGATGATATGATTTATGTTTGCTATGATAATGAAGCGTATATGAATACAGGTATTCAGAGGAGTAGTTCTACTCCGCCTGGAGCCTGGACAACGACTACTCCGGTGGAAAGACCCAAGCAGAGTGTTAAGAAGGATATTGTTTCAATAATGGCGGCTCACCGTATACCCTACATTGCGACGGCTTCTATTTCTCACGTGGAAGACCTGATAGCAAAATTCGAAAAGGCAAAAGGTATTAAAGGTATGAGATTTATTTTAATAATTTGTCCCTGTCCGCCCGGATGGAAATATGACCCCAAGTTGACCGTGAAATTAGCCAGACTCGCAGTGCAAAGCAGAGTTTTTCCTCTGCTTGAAATTAAAAACGGAATAGAGTGGAAATTAAACAGGGAAATTACCCGTCCGAAGCCGGTTGCCGATTATTTGAAACTCCAGGGTAGATTCAAGCATTTAAGCGAAGAAGAAATAGCAAAGATCCAAAGAAACATCGACAAGGATTGGGAATTATTGCTGAGAAAAATAACAGGATAAAATATTTTTAAATTATTACATTTAAAAGGAGGTTTGAATGTCAGGACATTCAAAATGGCATAGTATAAAACACCAGAAGGCACAGGAAGATAAAAAAAGAGGGAAGGTATTTTCTAAGTTATCTCGAAAGATTTCGGTAGCCGCTAAAAAAGGCAAAGATCCGGAAAAAAATGTCGAACTCCGGAATGTTATCCAGGAAGCAAAAGATAATGATATGCCCAAGGAGAATATAGAAAGGGCGATACTTCGAGGCTCTGGAGAACTGCCCGGCGTCGAATATACGGAAATTAAATACGAGGGATACGGACCCGGCGGGGTCGCTTTATATATAGAATGTATGACCGACAACAAGAACAGAACAGCATCCGAAATGCGACATATAATGGAGAGAAATGGAGGAAAATTAGGAGCAGAGGGCTGTGTTTCGTATCTTTTCGAAAGGAAAGGATTGATAATCGTACCGAAAGAGAGTTCCTCGGAAACAGAGATTTACGACGCGGCTATCGAAGCGGGCGCATTGGATATAAATGAAGAGAAAGACACGTACGAAATTTATACGAACTCCGCCGATCTTCATAAAGTTTATAAAAATCTACAGGAAAAAGGGATATCGGTCGAACATTTCGAGTTAACTTTTTCGCCTAAAGCTACAAAAAAAGTGGAAGAAAAGGATGCCAGAAAAATACTCAAACTTCTTTCTATACTTGAAGATCACGATGATGTTCAACAGGTTTATTCCGATTTCGATATACCGGATGAAATACTCGAGGAAATAGGTTCCGAGAATTGAAGATATTGGGAATCGATCCGGGTCTTGCCCGGACCGGAGTAGCGATTCTGTCCAGGGAAAAAAAGGAAAGCAGTTTTTCCTGGAAAATTCTGGAACATAAAGTTACTGAAGAAAGACTCTGGGAATATTTTAAATCGCTTTCGGAACTTGTAAATTGTGAAAAACCCGATCAGATTGTGATAGAAAACATTTTCAGAGGTCCGAATATTAAAACACTTATAAAGATAGCGGAACTGCGGGGTGTTTATCTGCTTCTGTCTCAAATGCAGGGTTTGCCTGTTCAGGAATTCTCGCCGCGGGAAATCAAGCAATCGGTGACCGGTTCCGGAGCTTCTTCCAAAGAGCAGGTAAGATATATGGTAAAAAAAATCCTGGGAATAAAAGAAGAATTACCTCTCGATGTTTCCGATGCTTTTGGCGCGATAATATGTTATATAAATAAGAATCAGGAATATGCTGGAATCAATTAAAGGTGTAGTTTTAAACGCAGAAAAAGAAAAAATAAGTGTTAGCGTCGGTGGTTTTGGATTTTTGATCAACGTTTTTATAGAAAGCGCAATTCCGACTGTAGGAGATGAGATTTTTTTGTACACTCACATGTCTTTAACTCAAAATGGAGTAGATATATACGGTTTCGAAAATAGATCGGAAAGAGACCTTTTTAGAACAATTATAAAGGTTCCGAATATCGGTCCCAAGACCGCATTTTCACTTATGATAGGTTTGGGTGGCAGTGGTATAAGAAGAGCTCTTGAGGCGAATGACCCTGAACCCATATCCAGAGTTAAGGGGATAGGAAGTAAAACCGCGAAGAGGATTATATTGGAGTTAAAGGATAAGTTAAAGCTGGCACCTGCAAAAGAATTTGAAGAAGCCAGAAAAGCTCTTATTTCTATAGGCTACAGTTCGAAAGAAGCCGACCAGTCGATAAGTGAAGTAGTTAAGGACGGAGAATATCTTTCGGTGGATGAAATAGTGAAAAGAGTTTTAAAGAAAATATGAGAATAACTTCTCCTTCGAAAGATCCGGTAGACGCTCAATACGAGAAAAGTCTCCGCCCGCAGTCTTTTAAGGAATTTATAAATCAGGAAAGGGTAAAGGAGAATCTCGAAGTTTTTACAAAAGCGGCTAAAAAGAGGGAAGATCCTCTCGACCATATTCTTCTTTTTGGTCCTCCGGGCCTCGGGAAGACGACACTCGCTCATATTATTGCCAGAGAGATGGAAGTCGAGATTACTTCTGTCGCCGGTCCCGTTCTTCAGAGACCGAGAGATCTGGCAGGGATTCTTACGAAGCTTCACCGATTCGACGTATTATTTATAGATGAAATACATAGAGTTAATAAAGACGTGGAAGAATATTTGTATCAGGCTATGGAAGATTTTGCCATAAATATTATGATAGACACCGGTCCTGCCGCCAGATCCATCGAAATCAACCTTCAGCCTTTTACTCTGGTGGGAGCGACTACCAGAACGGGTCTTCTATCGGCGCCTCTTCGTTCGAGATTCGGTTATATGCCCCGTTTAAACCATTATGAGCCTGAAGATTTAAGTCAGATAATCAGGCGTTCTTCTTCAATACTCGATATAAAAGTCAGCGATGACGCATCCGACGAAATAGCGAAGAGAGCGAGAGGAACTCCGAGAATCGCGAATCGACTTCTCAGACGGGTCAGAGATTTTGCCGAGGTGAAGGGAAAAGGAGAAATCGATTTAGAGATAACGAAATATGCCCTCGAACAACTCGAGGTGGATACCCGCGGACTCGATGTTATGGATAAAGCTATATTAAAAAACATAATAGAAAAGTATAATGGTGGTCCCGTGGGATTAAAAACTCTTGCTACATCGGTGGGAGAGAAAGCCGAAACAATCGAAGAGGTTTTTGAACCCTATTTGATAGTTAGCGGACTACTGAAAAGAACTCCACAGGGAAGAGAAGCGACCCCGCTCGCTTACGAACATTTAAATATTAAAAATCCTAAGGGCAAAACGTTATTTTAACGGAGAGGCAGGGATTCGAACCCTGGTTCCACGATTAAGCGGAAACACGATTTCCAATCGTGCACCTTCGGCCTCTCGGTCACCTCTCCATTTAGACAATAAGTAAGCTGGTGAGCGGATTTGAACCGCTGACCTGCGCATTACGAATGCGCCGCTCTACCGATTGAGCTACACCAGCATTTTCTCCAGGATATTATAAAAAAAAGAAAAATAATCAACCCCCTTTTTTAGCTACTAAAGCACCAAGTGATTCTGGTGTTTTTATAAAAATAATAAAGTGGGATTGTTTGTTTGTTCTTGTGCTTATTTATGAGGTCAATTCGAGGTTTTAACAAAAAAATTAAAATAATATGATGTGCGGTGGGAACTTTGAGTCCTGGTGTCTTTGTGGCAAAAAATTTTCAAAGAAACCCCTTGACAATATGAAATTTCTTTATATTATAAAATCAGTTTTTGGTTATAGCTAAAAAAGTTGAATGATAGTGAGAGGTTTTCTCTAAATGTAACCTCAAAAAGAGGAATATGCTTTTTATTTATATAGGAGGTAATAGATGGCGAAGGGAAAATTTGAGAGGACGAAGCCGCACTTAAATGTAGGGACTATTGGTCATGTAGATCATGGGAAGTCGACATTAACTTCAGCCATGACGAAGGTATTAGCTACCA
>Ga0307422_1000259_pt1 | contig 31017 bp, 25 predicted proteins | sample SalMarWE160290MG_FD_202153 | JGI IMG/M metagenome (GOLD analysis project Ga0307422, IMG submission 202153) | Salt marsh sediment microbial communities from the Plum Island Ecosystem LTER, Massachusetts, United States - WE1602-90 | ecosystem: Environmental > Aquatic > Marine > Intertidal zone >...
AGTCCCATTTGCCGCGTTACGCTTGCGCGAAAATTGCTCGTTTACGACTGGTAAACTCCGCGTTTTCGGACCGCGCGAGCCTTGCAAATGGAACTTTCTGAACAGACAAATAACCGGTTAAACATTTTGCCCACTTTATAGACAGACTCTAAATATCCCCCCTGTTTTTCATTATCCTGAATAATTGCCCTTCAAAATTTTCTGAGGGACCGGGAGCAGGCGATAATATCAGTTTACCCTCCGGATCAATAAGATAATAAGTCGGGACACCCCTGATATCATAATCTTTTATTACATCAGTATGATTCCCGTAATGTAAGAACTTCCATGGAAAACCATTTTTTTCAATCGAGGTCTTCAGATTACCGTATGATTTATCCATTGAAATTGTGACAATCTGCAGGTAATCAATATGCCTGTCATGTACACCCCGTAACTTTTCAAATTCATTAAGGCATGTATAGCTATAACTTATGCAAAAATTCAGGTAAACGTATTTTCCCCTGTAATCAGACAGGCTGACCAGGTTGCTGTCTATATCATACAACTGAAAACCGGGAGGAAAATATCCGGCCATCAAGCGGGTAACTTTTTCGCGTATTGTCCGGCCTATTTCTTTATGCATTTCTATTGAGCTCTTATCTATCAATGAATCCAAAATTACAAGCATGGCACTTCTTGAGAAATTATCATCATAAAATTCGTCATGCAAGCCTTTCAGAATAACCAGTTCCAGTAAAGTATCATTTTGCAGAACATCATCCCCGGAAAGGGTATTCTTTAATTGTTCAAGACTTTGATCATCGTTGATATCAGAATATATTTCAGCACCACTGACCGTACGCGAAAAAAAATTGAAATAACGTTCATATATCTGATTGAAAAGTTCCATATAAGCGGGATTATTGTACAGAACCGGACGATCCAGGAAAAATTTGTCGGACACGCTTCTGGCTTTGTGCTGGTGTGCCAGATGCCTTAACATTCCATATTTGTACTCCTTGAAAAAATTGAAGAATGTATTACTGTCACCCGTGTAAGGTGCATCCATCCTTTCAATATCATCATCCAGCTGACTAATATCCTGCCGGAGGGCTAAATTATGTATATGTTTATTATAATAGGGATAATACGCATCATGGAACATACGTATTTTCATGTTCAGTTCCGTATCAATTGAATTCCCCAGGCCCAGATGAATGCTTGTGGGATCAAAGAAAGGGTTTAACTCATCTTCAATCTTAAGTGGTTTATTTTCAGGCAATACAATTTCATAGACTTTCCCCGGTACTACATACAAATATCCCCGGTATATGCCAACATCCGTAAAAACATAAGTAATACCGTTAACTTCAAAGTCCATACTGAATGTCCCGTCTTCCTGAACCTTTGAACGTGCAAGAACCTTTGTTTCATTTGTTATTCTGTCTTTATACTTATGAAAAACCAGCTCTTCACCGGCATAGTCCGGAGCAACTCCTGAAATTGTCACCTCACTGGCAATAAGAAATTGTGAAAAAAACACTAGTACTGTCAACACCTTTATCAATCTCATAAGCATATTTTATCCGGCAGAAACTGGCTTGCATCACCGCCATGCATAATGATATCACGAACTATAGTTGAATTGACCGAAGTATATTTTGGTTCGGTCAACAAAAAAACCGATTCCAGCTCAGGGTACATGGCTTTGTTATTTTGTGCTATCGCCCTTTCATACTCAAAGTCAGCTGACGTGCGTAATCCCCTCAGAATATATTTTGCATTCACCTCCCTGCAAAAATCAACTGTCAATCCCTCAAAACTATGTACACTAACTTTCTCATCCTTCTCAAACACATCCCTGATCCATGACATTCTCTTCTCTAACGGAAAATAACCAGGTTTATTGGTATTAAACCCTATTGAAATTATGATCAGGTCAAAAATAGGAAAGGCACGCCTGACGATAGACTCATGCCCGATAGTAAAAGGATCGAACGATCCGGGAAAAACAGCAATACGTTCCATAATGTGTATTTGTTTTTCTAAAAAAATAAATATATGCAAATTCTTTTATTTCATTCTTATCTCCACTGCACCAAATATGGCATTTGCTTCAATAACAAGATAGGATAAGGAATCTTTATTCATATTGTTTGAATAATTAATGCTCCCGAATGCCACCATATTACCGTCAGGCATTTTAGCCCCGGCGAATACAGCATTCGCTTCAATCCTTACCGGCATGTTTTTATTTAAAATAACTTCAGACTTGCCGAAAATCGCGTTGATCTCAATCTTAAAAGGTCTGTCCCGTTCCAGTTCAATATCCCTAAGATCATGAACAGTTTTTGAAAAGATAGTATTGTATTCGGTATTGTTTTTGGCAGAACCCGTATAATGGTATTCCTGGAAAATAACATCACGCTTATGCTGCCTGTGATGAACTATTCCGGTATGTCCGATAATTACCCGGATACCTATTACAATGATTAAAAGACCAAATACTATCCGAAAAATACTTATCCCGAATAAAATACGAAAAATTATACTTGCACCGACGAGGATCAGTATGATCCCCCAAAAAACACCTGGAGCCATTCTCATAATTATTGGTTTTTACAATATAAAAATACTGCTTATCCTGGTAAAGAAAAATACCGGATAGGTAAAAGAAGGGTTTTCATCGGTTAAAACGTGATAATACTCCCGTAAAAGAAGGATATGAATTAAAGTATGGACAGATACATGACCGGTTAAACATTTTTCCGGGTTTATAGACAAACACTAATTAGAGTTTGTCCATAAACTCGTAGTGTTTGTTCAGAATGTTCGAGATCAAGGCGCGCGAACCGAACGAAGTGAGCTCTTGAACACCTTTAAAATTATTAACGTTGTGAAAAACATTTTAAACCGCGGTATACTAAGGTATTCGAGGATTTAAAATGTGAGCAGCAACGCGGATATCGGACATTATGGACAGACACTAATCAAGAACCATTATCACTTGCCGGAACCTGCCCGGGGATAGTAAAATGCACCGGATTCTTCACTTTTTGTTTAAGCAGGACATAATCGAGCACATCGATGATATAATCAACGTAATGAAAACGCAATCCTTTAAGATATATATCCTTGATCTGCAGAATATCATTCTTATTGTCCTTTGATATTATTATATCGGTTATGCCCACTCTTCTGGCTGCCAGTATCTTTTCTTTAATCCCGCCCACCGGCAATACCTTGCCGCGGAGGGTGATCTCCCCTGTCATGGCCACATTTTGCCTAATCTTACGCTGAGTCAATGCAGACGCGACAGAAGTGGCAATGGTGATCCCTGCTGAAGGACCGTCTTTTGGTATAGCTCCTTCAGGCACATGTATATGAATATTCCAGTTATCAAATATTTCCATCGGAATGTTCAACTCTTCACTATGAGATTTAATATATTCCAGGGCGATAACAGCTGATTCTTTCATTACCTCTCCAAGATTCCCTGTAAGGGTAAGTTTTCCTTTACCCTTACTGAGACTGGTTTCTATATACAGGATCTCTCCACCCGCCGATGTCCATGCAAGGCCGGTAACCACACCTGCAATTTCATTGCTCTTATAAAGTTCCTTGACATATCTCGGCGGGCCCAGGATTTCATGAATATCCTCGATAGTAAGTTTTGTATTATAGGATTCTTCCATAGCCACCTTTTTAGCCAGCACGCGCAGGATCTTGGCAAGTGTTTTATCAAGCAGCCTGACACCCGATTCTTTAGTATAATTCTCAATTATGTATTCAAGGATCTTTTTGGAAAACCGGACCTGGGATTTTTTAATGCCATGTTCATTCAATACTTTAGGGATGAGGTGCCGCTTTGCAATTTCAACTTTTTCTTCTATGATATATCCGCTCACCTCTATCATCTCCATTCTGTCACGAAGTGCAGAATGAATACTACCTGTAGTATTGGCCGTAGCTATGAATAAAACCTTTGAAAGGTCATATTCCATTTCAAGGTAATTATCGTAAAATGAATTATTTTGTTCGGGATCAAGCACTTCAAGCAATGCAGAAGAGGGATCACCATGAAAGTCATTACCCACCTTATCTATCTCATCCAGTACAAAAACAGGATTTGATGATTTGGCTTTTCTGATGTTTTGAACTATCCTGCCAGGCAGAGCGCCAATATATGTTTTTCGGTGCCCCCTGATCTCAGCTTCATCGTGCAACCCACCCAGTGACATACGTACATATTTCCGGCCTAATGCTTTTGCAACAGACTTGCCAAGAGAGGTTTTTCCCACACCCGGGGGTCCGTAAAGGCAAAGGATAGGTGATTTCATGTCACCCTTCAATTTCAATACGGCAAGATGCTCTATGATCCTGTCTTTTACCTTATCAAGGCCGTAATGATCCCTGTCCAATACGCGCTGGGCACGTTTCAGGTTAAAATTATCATTTGTATATTGCCCCCAGGGGAGTTCCAGCAAAGTCTGCAGATAATTGAGCTGAACGGAATATTCACCGGAAGCAGGGTTGATCCTTAACAGCTTATCCACTTCTTTATTGAAACTGTCATGCACATCCTTACTCCACTTTTTCTTTTTACCTTTTTTGCGAAGATCTTCAATTTCCTGTTCAAGAGGATTACCACCCAGCTCATCCTGGATCGTCTTCATCTGCTGATGAAGCATATACTCACGTTGTTGCTGGTCAATATCCAATTTGACTTTTGTTTGTATATCGTTTTGCAGTTCAAGACGCTGAACTTCCCTTGTCAGGTATTCAAGTAGGGCAACCCCTCTTTTTCTCAGATCATCCAACTCAAGCAAACGCTGTTTTTCTTCAATTTTCAGGTCACTGTTCGAACTGACAAAATTTATCAGAAAAGTTGAACTTTCAATGTTCTTAACTGCAAATGACGCTTCAGGAGGTATATTACTGGAAAGTTTAATAATACGCAATGAAAGATCTTTCAATGAGCCGACAATTGCCTCGAACTCGTGTTTTTTTGATGTTGGTTTGGCATCCTGAAGAGCAGACACCTTCGCCAGATGATAGGGCTCATCTGTGATGAGTTGTTCCAGACGTATTCTTTTTTTCCCCTGAATGATAACTGAGGTCGACCCGTCAGGCATCTCCAGTATCCTGAGTATCTGAGCCAGTGTGCCTGTATGGTACAGATCTTCTAAGCCGGGTTCATCAGCGTTTGAATTATTTTGTGCAATGGTTCCTATAATCTTATCCTTACTGTATGATTCCCGTATCAGTTTCATCGATTTCTCCCTGCCCACGGTGATCGGAATGATCACACCCGGGAACAGAACGGTATTCCGAAGTGGCAACAAAGGCAATGTCTCAGGTACTTCCGAATTATCAAGAGTTTCTTCATCTTCTTCCGAAATAAGCGGGATAAAATCAGCATCATCATTTATGGGTCCGGCAGCTAAAAAATAATCCCTTGTTCTATTCTTCATAATAAAATCTCTCCTTTATAAATTCCCCTTAAGGCTTTTCAAATACCCTGTCAATTTGTCATAAGTGACAAATTATTAATACGGGTTAATACCCGTCAATACTTGTGCCAGAATAAATCCCGGGAAGGTTGAATATCTTTAATAATTCCGGTATTTCTTTGATAAGCGGCAAACACTCTCCAGTATCTTTTGTTCCATATCGTTTAAAACGAGATTTCTTCTTTCCATTACCTTGCCTGCCACATCCATCGCCTTGCTGAACGCATATGAAGTAAAACCCGATGCACCCCCCCATGAGAATGAAGGAATGAAATTACGGGGAAACCCGGAACCAAAGATATTGGCACTCACACCAACCACAGTTCCTGTATTAAACATGGTATTAATACCGCACTTGGAATGGTCCCCCATGATCAGGCCACAGAATTGCAGTCCCGTATTTTCAAACCTCCCGCTTTTATACTCCCATAGTTTCACATTGGCATAATTGTTTTTAAGATTTGAAACATTTGAATCGGCACCAATATTACACCATTCACCCAGCACCGAATTACCAAGATACCCGTCATGTGCCTTATTCGTATATCCGAAGATCACTGATTCATGAATCTCACCTCCAACCTTGGAATACGGCCCGATAGTTACAGGCCCGTATATTTTGGCTCCTATTTTCAGTTTTGAATGATCACATAATGCAAAGGGACCCCTGATCACTGCTCCTTCCATAACTTCAGCATTTTTCCCGATATATACCGGTCCGCGGGATGCATTTATCGTTGCAAACTCGACAATTGCTCCTTTCTCCACAAAAATGTTTTCAGGATGCTGTATATTATTATTTCGAATAAAATCATCCGATTCTCTGTTTTTTGTTAATATGTCAAAATCACGACGAATTGCCTCGGAATTATATTCGAAAATATGCCAGGGCTTCCTGATATAAATGCAATCACCTCTATATTCGGTAATATCAGAGATGCTTATATTATCCGGATCAAATGATCGCAGTTGCTCATTGTTTACCCTGATTGCCAGGATTATCTTGTCTTTTTGTAATGCCTGTCCGGGTTGAAGAGCATTAATAGCTTTAGTCAACCCGGTTGACGGCAGTACAGAACCATTTATCAATATATTATCCTCCCCGGAGGTCAAAGGAAATTTCTTTGACAAATAATCAATGGTATGATAAGAAAGACCCGCCTTCAGATAGAACTCCCACTTTTCCCTGATAGTCAATATCCCGGTACGAATCTCTGCTACCGGCCGCGTATAGGTAAGTGGTAAAAGTTGTTGCCATGCAGCATCATCAAAAAGAACATAATTATAGTTTACTGATTCCATAAATAATGTAGTGGTTTATTTGCCTTCATTATTGAATGTGCCGGATTAAAGCCCGTTGCCTCTTGACAAAATTACATAAAAAAAACTCCGGTTCATCCTCAAAATGGAAAAACCGGAGTTCAATATATCGTTATTCAGGAACAATTGTTCTACTTATTTTTTTTCTTATCCATATGATTCTTATACCTGCTCATATATTTATCTACACGGCCCGCGGTATCAACAAGTTTCATCTTACCAGTATAAAAGGGATGTGAAGTGTCTGATATCTCAAGCTTAATAAGAGGATATTCTTTCCCGTCTTCAAGCTTCACCGTTTCTTTTGAGGGTGCAGTTGAACGGGTAAGAAATGTATTGCCGTTTGACATATCCCTGAAAGCAACCATTCTGAAATTCTTAGGATGAATATCTTTTTTCATGTCTGTTATTATTTCTGATCCGACTTATTTTTGGACCGGCAAAGATAATTAAATTATTCACTTAATAAAAGCCTGTTATGTATTTTTTCGGCTTGTATATCTCTTCCCTTCAAATTCATTTGTGAATCGCCTGAACGGGATCGTTTCATCGAACAATTTCATATAAGTAACATGTGTTTTAACCTTATAGCCTCCAATTTTTTCATATACAGAAATCATTTTGGGGTTATAATCACCAACCCATGACAATTCGATCTGTTTATGCTGAGGCCGTTTCCAGAGTTCCTTTACATATTGATAATACAGGGCAGCAATAACTCCGCTATTCTGATATTCAGGCAAAACACCGGCTATCAGTGAACGAGAACGACTGACAATCTTTAATCGCTTATAATAAAGAAATTTTAATCTATTGATCAAGCTAAGTTTTCCGTTCCCCAGTTTCTTAAGTATCTGGTTTACGTCAGGATAATTCACCAGCAGGGCAGCGGGTTTTCCATTATCATATGCAAACCAGATCAGTTCTTCATCAATTATCGACCTTGCATCCTCCATCATCTTCCGGATTTCCTTATGCTTAAGCGGACTGTAACCATCGTGATAGCCCGACCATATATCATTATATGTCGTTACAAGATCATTAATGTATTTTTCAGAATTTTGAAAGCTAAAATGCTCAAAAGAAAAATTAGGCCGGCTTTCGATGTATTCGGCAAATTTCAGCATTCTTTCGGGGAAAGGATTATCGAGATCAACATGATAGGAATATTGCTTAAAAAATTCCTGAAAACCATAATCCTCAAATAATTTATGATAATAAGGGTAGTTATATGGCATGCCGTAACCTTGTTGTATAAATCCTTCAACCAGCAAACCCCAGTGAATAAAATTCTCACCAAAATTAATCGGTGCCTGCATTGCCTTCAGGCCTTTTTCTTCAAGCCAGCAGCGTGCCGCATCAAACAACATGCCGGCAGCTTCCTGACTATTAATACATTCAAAAAAACCAGCTCCTCCGGCAGGGTAACCAAACAAATCCTTTTTTTGTTTATCATAAAATGCAGCAATTCGTCCGATCAGTTTGCCTTTGTCATCTTTCAATATCCATCGAAGTGCTTCACCCTTGTTAAAATATGTATTATTTGCCGGGTCAAATATCCCTTCAATTTCAGCATCAAGCGGACAAACCCAGTTGGGATCGTTACGGTACAATAATTTTGGCACCTGTAAAAAATTGTTTGCTGATCTTTTATCTTTTACTTCCTGTATGATCATAAATGCGCCAATATTTAACTAGTGTCTGTCAATAAAGTCCCATTTGCAGCGTTACGCTTATCCGAAAATTGCTCATTTACGACTGGTAAACTCCATATTTTCGGACCGTGCAAGCCTTGCAATTGAAACTTTATGAACAGACACATGGTCAATTAAACATTTTTACAACTTTATAGACAGACACTAACTAACTACCGGTCAATAATCTGCACTTCAGGCTAATTCTAATCTTTTCCTGTGTTTTGAGGACATAAATATAATGTTTTTTCAACTATCGCGGGATACCCGCATTTATATTTGCCCGTTAATATGTCCCTGATTAATACTGTAATTAACGGCCAGGCGGTAGCTTCGGACAAAAAAAGAAAAACGAACCGGTAAAAAAATCGATTCCTGTTTTAAATAAAAAAAAAGATATTTATCTTTGCACACCTTTAAACGGTGGATGTAGCTCAGTTGGTTAGAGCACCAGATTGTGGTTCTGGGGGCCGTGGGTTCGAGTCCCATTATCCACCCGATAATTTGATTAAAGCCCCTGATCCCGGGGCTTTTTTTTATTCTAATAGTATCGAGGTATGAAATTTATACCCCAATTCAATCAACTCTTTTAATCCGCAATTTATTTCAATAAATATGCAGGCACGCGTTTATCATCTTCATCATACTTCAGAATCTGTTAAAGTCAGCCAGCATGAGAAAATTACTGATCCTCCCTTTTTTGGCATTTTATATCAATAGGATTTTTTATTTACAATAATCCCCTTATCATTATAACATACCCAGTTACCTGTTTTCTTGTTCTTTTTGTAGTTTCCCTTTTCTTTTATCCGGCCATCAGGAAAATAAGATACAAACAACCCGTTTAGCTTATCCTCATTGTAATTCACCTCAAAAACCTTATTCCCGTTTTCATCCCAGAAAATCCAGGTTCCGTGAATATTGCCTTTATGATATGTTCCTTTGCGTTTTATATTTCCGTTTGGATATCGGCTGACCGCTTTCCCCTCGAGTATCCCTTTCCTGTATGTCAATTCCTCCTTAACAGTATTGGTTTCGGAATAAACAATCTTACATATGCCAGAGTATGGATCAATATCATTTTCAAGATAAAATAAGTCTTCTTTGATATCTTCCTCGGCAATAATTACCTGATTGCTCGAACATGAGGCAAATACCATCAGTGAGAAAGCTATATAAATGATCGTTTTCATGTTGAAAATCTTTTCAAAAAATCATAAGTTGATTTACACGATTAATAAACGAAATCACATATTTATTGGTTCTTAATTCTTGATCAAAACTTTTTTTGGGATTATGAGTGACACTTATGCTTGGATAAAGTAAAAAAAAAGGCCGCATTGAAAATTCAATGTGGCCTTCCTTTTATTATCAATGATATCTATTACCGCGGGCTCTTATCCCTGGTCCATTCCGTCTCACGGCCCAGAAATTTCATTCCCAGTACATATCCTTTTATCCTAAGAACATCAGGGGAATTATCAAACCACATATAACAATCATATGTTTTTCCACTATCAGGATCATATATAGTACCCTGTTCCCACCTGTCTTTGTCTTCAATATAACTAAAACCTTTCAAAATATTCATTCCAAGGAGCCTGGCGTCACGAAGAGATTTATCAGGATTATTAATATCCTTTTTATCAGGGTCATCTTTCATCCAGGCAATCTCTCCATAATATTTACCGTTTGTTGCTTTAAAAATACGGATCTGTGATCGACCCTCGTCCGTCAGCCAATATCCTTTGATTTTATCTTCCTGGGAATACGCTGTTGAAGCAGCCAGCATTAGCATGAGAAAAAGAAATGATAATTGTTTCATAGCCGGAAAGTTTCTGGGTTAATATTGGCTGTAATATATAGTTTTTTATCTTTAATTCCTAATCAGCATTTTTTATAAGTCAAACTTTCGGCAAATCCGGGGCAAATGCCTTCAACTTATTAAATATACTTTGCTTAATGAAAAACCATAAATATTAGCTTAGTCTGCTATTTCCTGGTGAGAGTAATGAAAGCATATGAAAATCCGAGCTTTTCATCAAAGAAACGGGAAATATTCTCAGTCTCTTTCCATTCATCTGTATTATATCGCGGGAAAAATGTATCCCCCTTAAAATCTTTATCCAGTACAGTTAAATAAAGCTTATCTGCCAAAGGCAAAAATTGTTTATAAATACTGGCTCCGCCAATAATGAAACTTTCTTCGTTCCGGGGCAATTTTTGTATGGCATCATCAATTGAATATGACATAATACATCCTTCAAATCTGTCAGACATATCATCTGTGATCACCACGTTACGCCGGTTTGGGAGGGGCCTTACCGGTAATGATCCGTAGGTTTTTTTTCCCATCACCACTGTATGTCCGGTTGTTAAGCTTTTAAACCGTTTCATGTCTTCCGATATATGCCATAATAATTTGTTATTCCTGCCAATAGCATAATTTTTGGCAATAGCTGCAATAATTGAAATGTTATGCATAAAGTTTAATTAGAATATGTAAATAAACTCATAGTGTCTGTCAATAAAGCTGGCAATATATTTAACCGGTCATGTGTCTGTTCATAAAGTTCCATTTGCAAGGCTCGCGCGGTCCGGAAACGCGGTGTTTACTTGTCATAAATGAGCAATTTTCGTACAAGCGTAACACAGCAAATAGGACTTTATGGACAGACACTTATACAGCAATTTTACCTTTTATATGCGGATGAGGATAATAATCCACCAATTCAAAATCATCATATTCAAAGTCAAATATATCTGTTTTTGCCGGATTGATCCTTATTTTCGGTAATGGACGCGGATCACGGGAAAGCTGCAATTTAACCTGTTCAATATGGTTGGAATAAATATGCGCGTCTCCCAGCGTATGGACAAATTCTCCGGGTTCAAGGCCTGTAGCACGTGACATCATATGCAATAAAAGCGAATAAGAAGCAATATTAAAAGGAACCCCGAGAAAGATATCAGCGCTGCGTTGATACAACTGACAGGAAAGCTTCCCGTCAGCCACATAAAACTGAAATAATATATGACAGGGAGGAAGTGCCATCTCTTCGAGGTCCCCGACATTCCATGCACTAACAATATGCCTGCGGGAATCAGGATTGCTTTTAATCGAATCCACTACCCTGCTGATCTGGTCAATATGCTGATTGTTACCTGTAGTCCATGATCGCCATTGATATCCGTATATCTTGCCAAGGTTACCCTGTTCATCCGCCCAATCATTCCATATACGAACTCCGTGTTGCTGAAGATACTCAATATTAGTATCTCCTTTTAAAAACCATAATAGTTCATAAATGATAGATCTCAAATGAAGTTTCTTTGTTGTCAGTAAAGGAAAACCACCTGACAAATCAAACCGCATCTGATACCCGAAAACACTGATCGTACCCGTACCGGTGCGGTCTTCCTTTTTTGTGCCTTTATCAAGAACATGGCCAAGCAAATCAAGATATTGCTGCATAAAATATAATTTACTCTTAGTTAATCATATGAAAGAAAACTATAACTAATATGTAAAAATAGCCAAACCCTGCATTTATAGAAAGCTTTCAGGAAAAATGATTATTCACAGCTGTTAATTACTTTTGAACAATTGATATATCTTACCTGTCAAATTTTAGTATTTTTGGTTGCATTAGCTGACTGAAACTCACAATAATATTAGTGTGAACAAAACGGCAAAATATATTTTCATTGCAATAGGTGTTATTCTGGCTGCTTATATCCTTTGGTATTTCAGAAGCATTGTCGTGTATATAATCATATCCCTTATTCTTTCACTCATGGGTAGACCATTGGTTGATATTATGGGAAAAATAAAAATCGGCAGGATCAGGATCAAAATACCCAAGTCACCGCGGGCACTATTGACATTACTTATATTATGGATATTGTTTTTTAGTTTTTTCAAGGTTTTTATACCTTTAATTGTCCAGGAGGCAAATACATTGTCTGCCTTAGATATTCAGAGACTGCTTGACACACTGGAAGATCCTATAAAAAAGACAGAAGATCTCATCAGTTCTTTCATGGTTTCATCCGGTAATATGATTGCACTAGAAGATTTTTTAACTGAAAAGATCATGTCCGTTTTTAATATATCTTTTTTCTCCAGTATTTTCGGATCAATTGCCAGTCTGCTTGGTAACATTTTCATTGCAGTTTTCGCTATCTCATTTATAACATTTTTCTTTCTGCGGGATGAGAAAATGTTCGCGGAAGCTATTCTCCTTCTTGTACCCAATAAGCATGTAGAAGCCTTTCGCCGGGCAATTTTTTCAATAAGAGGCTTACTTATGCGTTATTTTATAGGTATTGTTGCACAAATATCCGGGATCATTATCCTGGTGACTATCGGTTTAACCATCATTGGTGTGGGGTTCAGGCACAGCCTTCTTATTGGGTTGGTAGCAGGATTAATGAATATTATACCATATCTGGGGCCGATAATCGGGGCTTCTATTGGTGTGATCCTGGGAATTGTCACCCATATGCATCTTGATTTTTACCAGGAATTATTACCGCTTGCAGGATATATGATCATTGTTTTCATTATAGTGCAGGTTATTGATAACATACTTTTTCAACCCCTGATCTATTCAAGCAGTGTGCATGCGCATCCGCTTGAAATTTTCCTGGTGATATTGATCGGGGGAAATCTCGCGGGAATATTTGGTATGATAGTAGCCATTCCGTTATATACTATTATCAGGGTTTTTGCAAAAGAATTCTTTAATCAATTTACTGTTGTAAAAAAACTGACCCAAAACATTGATTAACGTATAAAGAAAAATGAAACCTAAAATACCATATGTCTCTTATCTTCTTTTATTAATGACAGCAATGCCTCTGACTGCCCAGGTGAGTATTATTGCTGACCAGACCGAAGGGTGTGATTCAGTGACAGTGCAGTTTGATTATTCTGCTTCAGGAATAACAGTAACTACCCTTTACTGGGATTTTGGAAATGGAGAAACAAGCAGTTCTCTTGATCCTGACCCGGTAGTATATGTTTCACCGGGCACATATGATATTACTCTTGTGGTTAACGGGGATGTGGAAAACCTTATTGTTGAACGGGATTTCATTAATGTCTACCGGACAGTTACAGCTGACTTCACTTTTCGTGATACACTTGATGAAAATGACTATACTCTGGTTTTCGAGCACCAGGAGCAATCATTCACACCCGGGGCAGATTATACTTTTTTATGGGATTTTGATGACGGTACAACATCCGATGAACGACATCCGGTCCATCAGTTTCCATATCCCGGAACATTTGAGGTCAGCCTGACTGTTGCTGATGACCTGGGTTGTTCTGATATGCAACAACAAACTGTCACCATTGAAGGCGACATCCGTGAACAGTACATTATTGCCAGTGCAACCGAAGGTTGTGATTCATTAAAAGTAAAATTCAGCTTTACCGGTGATACCGACACGATAACTTCGGTTGAATGGGATTTTGGTAACGGTGAAACCGGCAATTCGCTGAACCCCGATACTGTTTCTTACATACAACCCGGACAGTATACCGTGCAATTTACGATCAATGGCATTACCTCCGATCCTGTTGTTATAAATGATTTTATCACTGTCCGGAGGAGCATCAGGGCTTTCTTTGATGTAAACAATCTTGAAGGCGAGTATAATTACTCATTCACACATATTGATCAGCCTTTTGATACAAACGCTACTTACGAATTCTTATGGTGGTTTAGTGACGGCGAAACACGGAGTGGTCAGAGGGAAGTGATCAGGACGTTTCCCGATACAGGCATCTATTCAGTTTCATTAACAATAAATGACAGCTATGGATGTACAGACAAACGCTCCCAGCAAGTGTTCGTTTTTGATGAGATAAGGATGCCGAATGTTTTCACACCAAATGAAGACGGGCATAATGACTACTTCATCATCCGGCCTGTATCTGATGATATCATACTTTCCATTAATATATACAATCGCAACGGCATACTGGTATGGTCTATGGAAGCCCCGGTAATAATGTGGGACGGTAGAACAGACAACGGAGTGCCGTTAAGCAGCGGAGTATACTATTATGTGCTTGAAGCAACGGAGGGCGATAATCAGGGTTTATACAATAAGTCAGGAATTATTCATCTGTTTGCCAGGTAAGCCCAAAGGAGGCCTAACCGGGTTTATAACCAAAATACATATTACAGACAGAAAACGTTAAAGCCTGGTAACCTGCCTTCTCAAATCCTGCATTATTCAGCATATCGATAAATTCGGGCCCCTTCGAAAATTTCTGTACTGATTCCGGCAGGTAGGTATAGGCATTCCTGTTTCCCGATATTATCCGTCCGAAAAAAGGAACCAGTGTTTTGAAATAAAAGAGATAAAGTTGCCGCACCGGAAATTTTTCAGGAAGTGCAAACTCAAGCACTGCTATACACCCACCCGGTTTTAGTACACGATAAATCTCCCCGAGTGAATTCTCAGGATTAGTGAAATTCCGCATCCCAAATGCAATGGTTACCGCATCAAAATGATCACTGTTAAAAGACATTTTTTCTGCATCTCCCTGAAGCGGAAAATAAATATGTTCAACACCCCTGCGTTTTATCTTTTTACCGGCAAGCTTTATCATTTCCGGGGATATGTCAATTCCTGTAACTGAACGGGGATGCAAGGTAACTAGTGCTATTCCCATATCCCCGGTACCACATGCCAGGTCAAGAATGTCCTTTGGCTGATGTGATCTGAGAAATGACACAACTTTTTTTCTCCAATATCTGTCAATGCCGAATGACAAAAAATGATTGAGAAAATCATAACTTCCGGCAATGTTGTTAAACATACTCCGGATTGAATCCTTAGATACCGGTTGTTTCATAAGCCGGATATTCGCAGCTTTAATTTTTCAGGAATTGTTTGCAATATTTGATCTGAGATATGAGCCCGGTTATATAATTTTTCAGGTTAAATACCCAGTTTCATTTGTTTATCCTCATCCTCATCTGCAATTCGGTTTTTTTCGTCTTTATCACGCAGTTCTTCGGTTTTTGATTTCAATGGCTCAAGCTCCCTTATCGCTTCCACCTCATAATTACTCAAACGTTTTCCTTTGGCTTTAAAGCTTTTTATCCCGATAAACTCGGCTACTTCAATGATCTCATCATCACGATTCGAATTATCGCCTCCAAACTTCAATTCCAGCCGTGGATAGTCCACTTCCGTGATCCGTATCAATTTTGAATCATCATGTTCACCAATAAAACTGATCGGCTTATCTGCCTGTTCAACAGTAAACCGTTTAATATAGTAATAGTTTTGTCCTGCATCAAAATATACTGCTGACCAAATCTTTTGCGGATCAAATTTTTCAATTATCAGAAGATCATCTTCAAAATGGTTGGCCAGATCATAATTGCAAGTCCTGAAACGGCCTGATTTAGTAATTACAAGTAATTTATCATCACCGGAAAACTCACCCAGGTATTTCCCCCGCTGATCTGCATTCAGGCGCAATACATCTTCATCAAACCATATTTTTCTTCCCCCGAGAGTTGAAGTGCCTTTCTCTTTCATTACAATCTTATGAACAGCATACCGCGTAAGGATATTCCCAATTGACCCCTTCCCTTTTATTGCCAGCTCACTGAAATCCAGTTCAAAAACCAGGTTTCTTAATCGCGGGCGGGGTTTAAGAAAAACCTTCACCACTTCGGCTTCCCCGTTTGGATTAACGCTCAGATAAAGGATCCTTGACCCCTCTTTTCTTTTTGTCAAATTGTACTCCTTATCCCTTGTCATTCCCGTAATGGCACAACGTTTCATCATTATCACCCCGTTTTTACCGTCACGGTAGATCAGGTTATAAATAGTCCGCGTATCATTTTTCTTAAACACTGCTGCATGCAATACTCCTTTCCCGACAAAAGACTTTTCAGATACTTTTGTTATCTGATAAGAACCGTCCTTTTTAATAACAATGATATCATCTATATCGGAACAATCACATACAAATTCATCCTTTTTCAGTGAGGTACCTATGAATCCTTCTTCACGGTTAACATATAATTTCTCATTGGCTGCCACAACCTTAGTGGCTTCAATAGTATCAAAACTCCTGATCTCGGATTTCCGCGCTTTACCCTTACCGTATTTCTTTTTGATCTGCCTGAAATAATTTATTGTAAAAGGAATTATATTATCCAGATGATTCTTTATTTCATCCATCTCAGTTTCCAGCCCCTTCATATATTCATCAGCCTTGAACGAGCTGTATTTTGATATTCGTTTAATAGGTATATTCGACAACCTTATCAGATCATCACGGGTTACTTCACGTTTAAGGTATTTAACATAAGGCTTTAATCCTTTATCGATCGCAACAATGATTGATTCCTCAGTTTTACATATTTTAATATCTTCATAAATCTCATTTTCAATGAATATCTTTTCCAGGGATGTCTGGTGCCATGATTCTTCAAGCTCATTCAGCCTGATCTGCAATTCCATCGTGAGCAGGTCTATCGTGTGGTCAGCAGATTCTTTTAAAATTTCAGTAACACCGAGAAAACGCGGTTTTTCCTCCTCGATCACACAAGCATTGGGTGAAACTGATACCTCGCAATCAGTGAAAGCATAAAGCGCGTCTATAGTTTTGTCAGGAGATACACCTGCTGCCAATTGAATGACGATCTCAACATGTTCGGCAGTATTATCATCGATTTTTTTAACCTTGATCTTACCCTTTTCATTAGCCTTAAGGATGGTGTCAATAAGCGAGATGGTGGTTTTTCCAAAAGGGATCTCAGTGATCACCAATGTTTTTTTATCAAGCTTATTTATCTTAGCCCTGATCCTCACAGCGCCACCCCGCGAACCATCATTATACCTTGAGCAGTCTATCATCCCTCCTGTAGGAAAGTCAGGATACAATTCAAAATTTTTTCCCTGGAGGTGGGCAATTGAAGCATCGATCAATTCATTGAAATTATGAGGAAGGATCTTGGAGGCAAGGCCAACGGCAATCCCTTCCACGCCTTGTGCCAACAACAGGGGAAACTTTACCGGCAACGTGACGGGTTCCTTATTCCTCCCGTCATAAGATAATTTCCAGGTGGTGGTTTTAGGATTAAAAACCACTTCAAGGGCAAATTTTGATAAACGGGCTTCGATATACCTGGGGGCAGCAGAACCATCACCGGTAAGAACATTTCCCCAGTTTCCCTGGGTATCGATCAGCAGGTCTTTTTGCCCAAGCTGCACAAGAGCATCACCGATCGATGCATCACCGTGCGGATGAAACTGCATCGTTTGGCCTATGATGTTCGCAACCTTATTGTACCGTCCGTCATCAATTCTCCTCATTGCATGCAGTATACGTCGCTGAACAGGTTTAAGGCCATCAACAATATGAGGAACTGCACGTTCGAGTATGACATAAGAAGCATAATCGAGAAACCAGTCTTTGTACATACCCGATATCTTGGTAACCATGGTTGATCCGGCAAAATGCTCTTCCGTTGCCTCAATACCATTTATTTCATCATCGGGTTGCCGGCTGTTTTCCTGATTTTCTAAATTTTCCTTACTCATTCCTGTCTGTCTACAAAAAAATGAAATTCTAGGTTCCTACCAGATCCTCTTCGATCCTGAGGTGGTCAATAATGAATTCCTGCCGCTCGGGTGTGTTTTTCCCCATAAAGAAGGGAAGAAATTCATTCACATTATCTCCCTTCTTAATACGGACAGGATCAAGACGTATCTTTTTTCCTATAAAGTGCTTAAACTCATCAGGAGATATTTCACCTAATCCTTTAAACCTTGTTATTTCAGGATTTGCACCCAGTTTATTCACTGCTGCAATCCGTTCTTCTTCGGAGTAACAATAAATACTTTCCTTCTTATTCCTTACCCTGAAAAGAGGTGTCTGCAAAATATACAAATGTCCCTGACGCACCAGATCGGGGAAAAACTGCAGAAAGAAAGTCATCAATAACAAACGGATATGCATTCCGTCCACATCGGCATCGGTTGCAATAACCACGTTATTATAACGAAGGTTTTCAAGGCCGTCTTCAATACTAAGAGCTGCCTGCAAAAGGTTAAACTCCTCATTCTCATACACGATTTTCTTTGTAAGCCCAAAAGTATTAAGTGGTTTCCCTTTCAGACTGAATACTGCCTGGGTATTTACATCTCTTGATTTTGTAATGGAACCGCTTGCTGAATCCCCCTCAGTTATAAAAATAGTTGTATTCAGCCGCAGATCATCTTTCGAATTATAATGCACCCTGCAATCCCTCAGTTTCCGGTTATGGAGGCTGGCCTTTTTTGCCCTTTCGCGTGCGATTTTCTTAATGCCTGAAATAGCCTTTCTTTCTTTTTCCGAAGCAATGATCTTCTTTAAAAGCATATCTGCAGTCTCCGGATGCCGGTGCAGATAATTATCAAGTTGGGTACGGACAAACTCCGCTATAAAATTTCTCAGTGAGGGCCCGTCCGGTCCCATGTCTTTTGAACCCAGCTTGGTTTTTGTTTGCGATTCAAACACGGGCTCTTCAATCTTTATACTCAGGGCAGTGGCTATGGATGCACGTATATCTGACGGATCAAAATCCTTTTTGTAAAAATCACGGATCGTTTTTATCAGTGATTCTTTGAACGCGGTAAGATGTGTCCCGCCCTGGGCTGTATGCTGACCGTTGACAAAGGAATAGTAATTTTCCCCGTATTGATTTACATGAGTCAGTGCCAGTTCTATATCTTCATCCTTTAAATGTATGATAGGATACAAGCCGTCACCATTGATATTTTCCGTGAGCAGATCGAGTAATCCGTTACGTGAAAAATATTTTTCCCCGTTCAGGATAATTGTTAAACCTGCATTCAGGTATACATAATTTCTTACCATGGACTCTACATAATCCATTATAAAACGGTAATTACCGAACAACTCGCTATCCGGGACAAAAGATACAAGAGTGCCATTTTTTGAATCGGTAGATCTTTCATTGTCTTCTTCAAGCATATCACCCTGATTAAAGGCTACCCTCTTAACCTTGCCGTCACGGTATGATTTGATCACAAATTGTGATGACAGCGCATTTACCGCTTTAATACCAACACCATTCAGCCCGACGGATTTTTTGAAGACTTTTGAATCATATTTGGCTCCCGTATTCATTTTAGATGCCACATCCTTCACTTTTCCCAAAGGTATACCCCTTCCGAAATCACGGATCCTGACAATATTTTCATTTATCGTGATCTCCACGCTTTTACCGAATCCCATCATAAATTCGTCAATGGAATTATCGAGTACCTCCTTTATCAATATATAGATACCGTCATCCTGTGATGTTCCGTCTCCAAGTTTTCCTATATACATCCCCGGACGCTTGCGAATATGCTCTTTCCAGTCAAGCGTGCGAATGCTTTCTTCAGAATAATTTGCTGCTGACATTTCTCTCCTTATTAATCGCTGCAAATATAGAATAAAGTACGGTTGATTGTTAAATTCTTTTTCAACAAAGAAATAAACCGGGTAAAACGGGATTTATAATATATATAACTGGCTTTCAACACATTTGTACGCTTGTTGAAAACCTGTTCCCGGTAAATTATTGTTAATAAAATCACCTTACGGCTTACCTGCCTGTCATCACTATGACTTATCCTCAAGCCATGCCTTCACCTCATCGGGTGAGGGGTTCCTTAATCCCAGCTTATTCTTTTTATTATATCCGCAAAGGTCCTGATGAAGTCTCGTGTGTTTTTCGACCGTTTGCAGAGACTTTACGGATTTGAAACCCAGATTCTGAAGAACCGCCACCCATTCGACCGGTATTCCGGCTTCCCCGAACTTCTCTTTCGAATCAACATTTTCCTTTTTCTCAGGCCGCATTTGTGGGAAGAACAATACATCCTGAATACTTGGTTGATCAGTCATTATCATTGTTAAACGGTCAATACCAATTCCCAGTCCGGCAGTAGGAGGCATCCCGTATTCAAGGGCCCGTAAAAAATCATGATCAATGAACATTGCCTCATCATCACCTTTTTCCATCAGTTGCAGTTGTTCCTGAAAGCGTTCCCGCTGATCGATAGGATCATTCAGTTCGGAATAAGCATTACATAATTCCTTACCATTAACTATAAGTTCAAACCGTTCGGTAAGCCCCGGATTGGAACGGTGCTTTTTACAAAGAGGTGACATTTCAACCGGATAATCCATGATAAAAACAGGCTGTATAAGGTGCGGCTCCACCTTTTCACCAAAGATCTCATCTATCAGCTTTCCTTTTCCCATGGCAGGACCTGTTTCAATGTTCATATTCCCGCATACCTTTCTTAAACCATTTTCATCGAGAACAGAAATATCAGTATCTGTATACTCCCTTATCGCATCGGTCATTGTCAGCCGCTTAAAGGGCCTGCTGAAATCAATTTCCCTGCCCCCGTATTTAACGTTAGTGGTACCATGAAGGTCGAGTGCAACCTTTTCGATCATCTCTTCCGTAAAATCCATCATCCATAAATAATCCCTAAAGGCCACATATATTTCCATTATCGTGAACTCGGGATTATGAAAACGGTCCATTCCTTCATTGCGGAAATCCTTTGAAAATTCATACACCCCTTCATAACCTCCCACTATCAGTCGTTTCAGATAAAGCTCATTGGCTATACGAAGATATAAAGGAATATCAAGGGCATTATGATGAGTAATAAAAGGGCGGGCTGCCGCCCCTCCCGGAATGGACTGTAAAATGGGGGTTTCGACTTCCAGGTATCCACGGGAATTGAACAGCTCGCGCATTGAATTTATAATCTGCGCCCTTTGAACAAATACATCCTTGACTTTCGGATTAATGATCAGGTCGGCATAGCGCTGTCGATACCTGAACTCGGGATCGGTTACCGCATCGAACAGCTTATCGTCTTTTGCTTTCACAATCGGCAGGGGACGAACAGACTTACTAAGAATAGTGAGTTCCTTTACATGAACGGATATTTCACCCATACGGGTTTTAAAAACAAATCCCCTCACACCGATAAAATCACCGATATCAAGCAATCTTTTAAATACGGTATTATACATGGATTTGTCCTCATCCGGACACAGGTCGTCACGACGGATATATATCTGTATCCTGCCTTTCGCATCCTGAATTTCAGCAAATGAGGCACTTCCCATAATCCTTTTGCTCATAAGCCTGCCGGCAATAATAACATCCGGGAAATCATTTTCTTCCTCATTATAGTTATCCTTAATCTCCCTGCTGCTGGTATTTACCGGAAAGGTATCTGCCGGATAAGGATTAATGCCTGCGTCCCTGAGTTGTTCAAGAGCCTCACGCCTTATCTGTTCCTGTTCGCTTAATTCAAACTGACTCATTAATATGTGCTTAAAAATTTTTGCAAAGATAGTATAAATGCAGGTTTTACGGAAAAGATTATTTAGTGTCTGTATATAAAGTCTCATTTGCCACGTTATGCTTGTCCGGAAATTGCTCATTTACGACAAGTAAACTCCGCGTTTTCGGACCGCGCGAGCCTTGCAAATGGAACTTTCTGAACAGACACATGGCCAGTTAACTATTTTGCCCACTTTATAGACAGATTCTATTTAGTGACTGTCTATAAACTCGTAGTGTTTGTTCAGAATGTTCGGGATCAAGGAGCGTGAGCATTTTAAACCGCGGTATACTATAGTATTTGAGGATTTAAAATGTGAGCAGCAACGCGGATATCGGACATTATGGACAGACACTTTATACTTAATTCCAATTGGGTTTCCATCATTTTGAGCTAACTTTGCCTTAACTTTATAACCGGCTTCGGCAGACTGAAGTATGGATTATTCATGTGTCAGCATTAAACACCGTGCATCTTGCCAAACCCGACGTATGAATCATACAGGTCAAATAATGAATATTTTAAATTAATACCTAGAAGTTGTGGAAAGATCAGTTGAAAAGAAAAGATTGCCCCACTGGATGAAAGCAAAAATGCCAAAGGGAGAAAACTATTCAAGAGTTAAGAACATCATTGCACGTAATGAACTCCACACCATATGTGTCAGCGGCAACTGCCCAAACAAAGGAGAATGCTGGAATGCCGGCACAGCTACTTTCATGATACTGGGTGAAAAATGCACACGCAACTGCAAATTTTGCCAGGTTTACACGATGAAACCCGATGCGGTTGACCGGGACGAGCCACAAAGGCTGGCAGAAACTATTAATGAACTGGATTTGAAACATGCTGTAATTACCTCCGTGGCCCGTGATGACCTGCCAGATGGTGGTGCCGGTTTATGGGCAGATACGATACGGACTGTGAAAAAACTGAATCCCTCTGTTACTATGGAAGTTCTAATACCTGATTTCAGAAGGGGAACAAAGGCACTGGACGATATTATCAATGAAAGACCTGAGGTTATTTCCCACAACGTGGAGACCGTTGAACGTCTTTCGCCTTATGTTCGCAGTGTGGCACGTTATAAGGACAGCCTCGATCTGTTAGAGTATATTTCCACATCGGGTCTTGTGATAAAATCCGGTATTATGGCAGGTTTGGGTGAAACAGAAGATGAAGTATATCAAACCATGGACGACTTGCTGAATGTTGGTGTTAAGGTATTTACTATCGGCCAGTACCTGCAACCTTCATCAAAACACCTGGATGTTGTGGAATATGTCCACCCCCGTATTTTTGAGAAATACCGTGAAGCAGGATTGAAAAAAGGATTCAGATACGTGGAAAGCGGCCCCCAGGTCAGGTCATCCTACCACGCTGAACGTCATGTTAAATAGTGTCTGTCCATAATGTCCGATATCCGCGTTGCTGCCAAAATTTTAAATCCTCGAATACCCTTAGTATGCTGCGGTTTAAAATTTTTGCGCGCCTTGATCTCGAACATTCTGAACAAACACTACGAGTTAATTGACAGACTCTAAATAGTGATCATTTGGAAATTTAAACAATGAGGACCATTTACAAGGATCTTGGGACAATTGATTACAAGGAAGCCTGGTATTACCAGGAAAAATTACTTTCCGGGATCGTTTCTCAAAAATTAAGCGGAATGCCTCCGGAAAGGCGAAATAATTATGTCCTTTTCTGTGAACATCCGCACGTGTATACTATGGGGAAGAGCGGAAAAGAAAACAACCTCCTTATAAATGACACCCTGCTGGGATCAATAAATGCAACATATTACAAAATCAACCGTGGCGGTGATATTACTTATCACGGTCCCGGCCAGATAGTAGGTTATCCTGTGCTGGATCTGGATGTTTTATCAATCGGAGTACGTTCATATATTGAAAAGCTGGAAAATGCAATTATCAGCACACTGGATCAATACTCAATAAAAGCGGACCGCCTGAAGGGTGCCACCGGTGTATGGCTGGACACCAAAACACCCGGGAAAACACGTAAAATTTGTGCCATCGGCGTGCGTGTAAGCCGTTCAGTCACAATGCATGGCTTTGCCTTCAATGTAAATACCGACCTGAATTACTTTTCCTATATTAACCCCTGCGGGTTTATTGATAAGGGGGTAACCTCCATGCAGAAAGAATTAGGCAAAGAAGTACCGGTTGATGATATTAAAAAAGTTCTTTTGAATAATCTGGTTAAAGAACTGGGACTGGAATTATAAGAAACATATACTATATGCCTTAGCAACTTAAAAACTACCCTATAAAGGGCCAATTGTTTCGAACCGCTCCCCAAGCGGTTCGACTTACTTTGTTACTCCCCTGGCGGGTCGTGAGACCGCCTTCGGCTAAGTTGCTACAGCGAAAAAAAGTAAGCAAAAAACGCCGCCACTGACAGGATTTTCCTAAAAAATCAAGGTGCCACCTAAAAATCGAGAACTCCTTACGTCGGACAACTCGATTTTTTTAACGGTGATCACCTTGATTTTTCTTAACGGAAAATCCTGAAGGCGGGGTCCCGTTCTTGTAATAGTTTATTTGAAAAGGATATTCCCCTAAGGACTTACATTGTATATTTCAATCTTTACTATGCAGAAGGGATACGATGTTCCGCGAAGCCCACTTTCTTTATAATCAGCATATAGTTATGCAATAGCGCGAGCCGTCTCAGAAAAATGGAGTAAGATTTCAAGGAAGGTTTTCGTCGCGGGAGCCCTGGAGGAACCCTGTCCGAGCGACGACGAGGGATGAGTGAGTTTGGTTTCCGCGGGAAGAAAACCTTCCGTGGTAAATCAAGCAATTTTTATGAAACGGTGACCTTTTTGCCTACTTTTTACGTGGAAGATAAAAAGTAGGTCGAACTGCCTCGCGGGCAGTTCGAAAAACCAGCCCACGGAAAGACAAATTAAAAAAATCTGTACAATAGCATTCCGTGAATGCTAATAGTGCAGGTTAAAAAAGTGATTACGCTGCTTACACAATTTATATTACCTTTGTAAAAGTTCAATTCAAAAGTAGCAAGTTCTATCAGTATTATGGGTAAAGTCTGGAAAATACAGGAAAAGGGAAATGAAAACCACATAAACACACTGGTAAAAGAATTGAATATTCACCCGGTTTTGGCAAATCTGCTCGTTCAGCGGAATATTACCACTTTCAGCCAGGCAAAAACCTTTTTCCGGCCCAACCTGGATGATCTTTATGACCCCTACCTACTTCCCGACATGCAGCAGGCAGTTGACCGCATTGAAAAAGCTTTACTAAATAATGAAAAAATACTTGTATATGGTGATTACGATGTGGATGGCACCACCTCGGTTGCCCTGATCTACTCATTTTTCAGGAAACGTTACGATAATCTGGACTATTACATCCCCGACCGTTACCATGAAGGATATGGTGTTTCATATAAAAGTATTGATTACGCCGCTGCCCATGGTATCACTCTGATCATCGCCCTGGATTGCGGGATCAAGGCAGTTGATAAGGTAAAGTATGCCACTGACCGGGGTATAGATTTTATAATTTGTGATCATCATACTCCTGGTGAAACATTACCGGATGCCATTGCTGTTGTCGATCCCGAAAGACCAGATTCGGCATATCCTTTTAAATATCTGTCAGGTTGTGGTGTAGGGTTTAAACTGATACAGGCATATGCCCTCAAAAACAATATTCCTTTTGACGAAATAACGAAATATCTTGACCTTGTAGCTGTGAGCATTGCTTCAGATATCGTTCCGCTTATTGACGAAAACAGAATACTGGCATATTATGGCCTGATCAGGTTAAATGAGAATCCTTCGGTAGGATTAAAGGCAATCATTAACAAAGCAGGAATTGATAAGCAGCCCATCACCATGGAAGATATTGTATTCAGGATCGGCCCCCGGATCAATGCAGCAGGAAGAATAGAATCAGGGAAGAAATCGGTTGACCTGTTGATCTCAAATGATAGATCAGAGGCAGCTCTTCATTGCGACCATATAGACCAGTACAACATAACCCGCCGTAATATAGATAAGAATATCACGGTAGAAGCCCTCCGTGAAATGGAGAATCATATTGAAAAAAAACGATACAGCACTGTTTTATATAATCCCGGCTGGCATAAAGGAGTGGTAGGTATTGTAGCCTCACGGCTCATTGAAACTCATTACCGCCCCACTATAATCCTTACAAAATCTAACGGCCTGGCTACCGGATCGGCAAGATCGGTATACGGGTTTGACCTCTACAAGGCGATATCTTCATGTTCAGACCTGCTTGAAAGTTTTGGCGGCCATATGTACGCTGCCGGACTAACAATGAAGGTAGATAATATACCAAAATTTAAGGAACAGTTTGAAGCTGCTGTAGCAGAAACCATTACACCCGATATGCTTGTCCCCCAGATTGAGGTTAATGCTGAACTGAACCTGAAAGACATCACACCGAAATTTTTCAGAATACTAAAACAATTTGAACCCTTTGGGCCTGAAAACACGAACCCGGTATTTTTTGCAGAAAATGTCGTTGACAATGGTTACGGGCGGGTGGTAGGAAATACATCGGAACATCTTAAACTTAGCCTGATCCAGGAAGAAGAACCATATAACGTTTTTGAGGCTATCGCGTTTAACCAGGCAAACATGCATAAAAAGATCAGTAAAGGCTATGGATTTGATATCGCCTACACACTTACAGAAAACAATTATCGAGGAAAAGCAACTGTCCAGCTGAATATTAAAGATATAAAAACAGACTGAACTTATCAGATTATCTCAGCTACATCATCAAAAGATTTTCGTTGTTTCTCGCGTCCGGTTTTGTAATCGCTTCGCGGATAACCTATGGGCGTAATGGTATAAACGACTTCATCAGCATTCAGACCAAGCGCTGAATGGAGACATTGTGGATCAAATGCAGCAATCCAGCATGTACCAAGTCCTTCATTTGTTGCTGCCAGTATCATATAATCCAAAGCTATGGTCAGGTCGGTTTCCACGGCATTATAACCGTCCTGTTCCCTCACCCAGGCATCATTTTTATTTCCTGCTACAACAAGCACATGAGGAGCATCATGAAACCATTCCCTTTGATAACACTTTCTTACCTTATTCAGCATCTCCGGAGAAGAAATCATCAGGAACCTCCATGGCTGATTATTTGCAGCTGACGGTGCCAGTCTGCCGGCTTCCAGTATTTTTTCCAATATACCCCGATCTACCTCCCTGTCAGGATCATAACTGCGCACACTCTCTCTTTTCCTGATCAGATCGTAAAATTCCATATAATTAATGTTTTTTTGTTTTTATATTTCGGATCACTCATGCCTGTAGCTTTTTTTGAAAGTATATACAACATTATTCGAATCCACAGCAGTATATTCAAGTGACAAATTTTTGGATGACAAATCAAGGATAGTGTATTCCGACATAAATGTCCCATACTGATTAGCTGTTGTTGTCGTAAGGATCGTTTCATCGGCATTAAATGCCCAGTTACCGGTTTCAAACACGACCGGGTCGGAAGGATCACATTTTGTTTCCCCTTCCTCTTTGGTATAAGTTCCGTTTTCGTTAAAATTCCATATGTCATCCAGCACACATTGTAAACCCACGGATTCGTAGATTGCATAGAAATCCGTAACAGATGTTTCGATCTCTTCTATATAAATGGCCGGATTTACCTTACTTGATGATAATAACCAGGGGACCTCGCAAAGCAGTTCTGTTCTTGATTTAGGATCATCCTTTTCGCAGGACATTAATGTAATCACCCCGGCCAATAAAATAAATAATAATTTTCTCATGTTAATATTTATTGATTCCCTGTAGTAAAGATATTAAAACTGTCTGATTTGGCATTATAATTCAATAATGATAATTATTTTGTGTACCATGTATTATTCATGCTTTGCTCCCTTCAGTTTTACAGATTGTAGCTGTAATTTTACCGAAAATACACAAGGGTTTAAAAATGCATTCTTAACTGCATTTTAATTTCCGATTTACAGCTGCCTTCAATCTCATATAAACCGGTTCCCGTAATATCACGATCAATAAAACCTGTATGTGAATACTTAATCCACATATCAAGCCGGTTACTAAAAGAATATTTCAACATGAGATAGGTCCTGGTGCCTTTATAATAATATGCTGGCACAGAATAAGCATACAAGAGGTCATTTTCATAACTGTAAATACGTGAAGAATAATCATCCGTATCAAAAATAGCATACCTGAAAGCCAGGTTTAAGGGAAAAATTTTCATATGATAAATTATGTCGTGATATAAAAGCCATCCATGAGAAACAACATTGTTATGTTCGTTACTTTTCCATTCAACACGGTTTTGCATAATGATGCCGGAACTTACCGGGTAACTTATATGAAAACGTATCCCGGTTTGTTTGTTTTCAGAAGGTGAAACTAAAGGCTGTTCTCCTGCAGCATCAAGCATTTTCTTTTGAAAAGCACATCTCAGATGTGTTTTAATACCATTTTCAGGCGTGAAATCAAATCTGAAGAATCCTTCATTCCCGGCTGAAGGAGCCGATATACGGTACCTGAGCCATGGGAAAGAAAATATGTCATAATACGCTGAAATTTTCACATTGCTGAACGGGATTATTTCAGTTCCAAAATAAATACCTTTCTCATTGCTATTCTCAGAACCTTCGGAAAAAGCACTGCTGTATGGGGCATAATAAGACCGGTCGTAGTTGCGATACAATACACCCGCGAGTATTTGCGGGTCGATATAGAACATAGCTCCGTTTACAGTGGCAAATGCATTATTACCATATGCCGTTTCGCCAAAAAACTGTGTTTTTTTCCAATGCACATGATAATCGAAACCTGCATTTAATCCGTCTCTGCCATAAAAATCATATTGTTGATAAAGTGCATTCCCGGGTAATAAGTATGCCGAATACCAATATTTTGCCAATGACAATCCCAGCCGGTAATTGTTTGCATTCCAGCTTATGTTTCCTCCGGCAACTGTCTCATCCACAGCCTTCTCATCATGAATCTCACCCGGCGTGGCATGCAGACCGGTCTGCTGAAAGGAGGTGATCCTCAGGGTACCGCCCGGAAGGGTGTCCTGTATATTCCCGTCTATCTTTTTCTTTGAGAAAAATGCTGTAACATTAAGTTTGTTCATTTCCAGTGTTGCAGCCATACCACGCAAAAAACCGTATTCATTAACCGATGTATTCTTTTTAGGTAGTGCCGCGTTCTTTTTTATGCCGGAAACATATCCTGATTTACCCGGCGAAAGTCCGCTCCATACTGCCAGCCCCTGTCCGGCCTGTATATGGTAATCACCCACAACGATCCGTTTCAGCATACCCTGGTCGTTGAGCTGCAAATGGCCGGAGTAATAATCAAACCCCTGTGGATTGGAACCCCTGAAGAATTCTTCACCTGCATCTTTTTCAGCCACCAGCCCGGCATATAATTTATCCTGATAACGATACCTGTATGTGGTGTATAACTTAACCGGACTGCCAAGAAACCTGTTTTTATAAGGATCAGCATCTAAAATTGAATCGGCAACAGGTATGTATCCTCTTTGTTTCTGCAATACCCCTTGTCCCCTGATAAATATGTCATGCCGCCCGTATTTTCTGACCGATGAGAATTTTAGCGACCCTGATTCCTTTATTGCCTCAACTGTGATGAACGGACTGATCTTACGAACCAGTTCAATTGTAAATCCATAAATATAAGTAAGTTCATAAATTGACAAAAGATATCCGTTTTCTTTCTTATACTGTTGAAGGCTGCTTATTTGGAAATCATTTAAAAAATGGAGATTCCTTAGTTCCTGGTCTGATGCCTCATTGATATTAAGTGGATTCTGATAATAACGGATAAGATCTTCAAAAAGAATCTGGTAATCATTTTCTGATTCTTCTGATACAGGTATATGTTCTGTCAAATCCTCTATAAGCTGATGTATTTGTACTGTCCCCTGTTGGGCTGATAGTCGACAAAAAAATGCCAGCATAAACAGTGTTGCAAAAAGGTAATATTTTTGCATTTGTAACATGTTATATTTTAACTTTAACGCTTGTCAGTTTATATTTTCATTTCCTAAAACGCATAGGTTAATGACAGGTGTGGTGTGAACCCGAGTACGGAATGGTCCGAGAAGGCCAGATCAGCCCGCAAACCCTTATATACAAAGCCCATCCCGAATGAATATGTCGACATATAGCAGGTAGACACACCTCCCCTGATATAAACATTGTCAACAATCTTGTATTCTGCACCTGACTTCATAATGACCCGTGTATCCAGGCTTTTTTCAGATTCCAGGCATAGCAGAAAATTATCAGTGAAACGGTAGCTCATTCCCAGTTGAAAAATCACGGGCAATTTTTCTTCCTCATAACGATGAAATTTTGACCCGGCAGGATTGGTTACATGTGCGCCAATAAACAATTTATCGACCGGCTCGGCAAGGATGCCCGCTTCAAATGTTATTGCCCATCCGTTATAATAGGCATCAGTTAACTGAACATAAAAACCATCCAGCTGGATACCGACAGACAAACGCTCACCAAAAGACTTCCCGAATGAGAGCCCGAATTTGCTTTCATTATAATGTGAATACCCGAAAAAGGTATACGCTGCACCGATCGTTCCTCCTGCAACAGGAACTGCTATAGCAAATGACTGCTGTGCATATTCGTCAACCGCGTAACGATTTTCATAATGAAAACCAAAAGTAATCCCGGTTATTTTCGCCAAACCTGCCTGGTTATGGTATACCGACCATACATCAAACAATGTTACTCCTGCATTGGACATCCCCGATTGACGCGCCCCCGAAGGATAATTAAAAACTACAGATGATGCCGGTATGAATAAGAACACCAGTAAAAAACTAATGACGATCTTCAACAACCTGTATTTGTTGTTTATTAGCATGCATTGATTACTATTTAGTGTCTGTCCATAATGTCCGATATCCGCGTTGCTGCCAAAATTTTAAATCCTCGAATACTTTAGTATACCGCGGTTTAAAATTTTTTTCACAACGTTAATTATTTTTAAAGGTGTTCAAGAGCTC
>Ga0307422_1000262_pt1 | contig 30921 bp, 20 predicted proteins | sample SalMarWE160290MG_FD_202153 | JGI IMG/M metagenome (GOLD analysis project Ga0307422, IMG submission 202153) | Salt marsh sediment microbial communities from the Plum Island Ecosystem LTER, Massachusetts, United States - WE1602-90 | ecosystem: Environmental > Aquatic > Marine > Intertidal zone >...
GAATGCCCGGGCATACAAGGTTGAAGTATTTCCGATATCGCCCCGTTTGGCATCGGCAATGATGAAAATCTCAGGATAATGTGATTTCAGGTAGGTTGCTGTTTTTTCAAGGCTCAGCCATCCTTTCGAGCCATGCCTTTCATAAAATGCAAGGTTGGGTTTATAGGCCACTGCCAGGTCATGCGTAGCATCTATTATTTCCCTGTTGAAAGCAAATAACGGGTCTTCTTTTTTAAGCAAATGCTGCGGTATTTTTTTGCTGTCGCTGTCAAGCCCGATGCAAAGAAAACTTTGTTTCTTTTTTATCTGTTCAAACAGTTGTTGTTGATTCATGCTATTTACTTTGATTCTCTGTGGTACAAAAAAAAAGCTGTTCTACAAAGGTACACAAAGAACACATCTCAATGCTGCACAGATTTGTTTTCTGTTTAAATTTCCGCTTCTTTCAATCGGGCGGCATTTTCTTCGATCATCAATTTTTCTATCACTTCATCCAGATCGCCGTTAATAACAGCCTGAAGGTTGTACATGGTCAGGTTGATTCTGTGGTCGGTAATCCTTCCCTGGGGCCAGTTGTACGTTCTGATCTTAGCTGAGCGGTCGCCGGTTGACACCATGGTTTTCCGTTTGGATGCTATTTCATCCAGGTACTTTTGGTACTCCATGTTGTATATTCTTGTTCTCAGTTCGACCATAGCCTTAGCCAGGTTTTTCAATTGTGATTTTTCATCCTGGCAGGTCACCACAATTCCGGTAGGGATGTGTGTGAGACGGATGGCTGAATAGGTAGTATTTACCGACTGTCCTCCCGGTCCCGATGAACAATAGGTATCTTTCCGGATATCACTTTCCCTGAGTTCCACATCAAATTCTTCCGCTTCAGGCAGCACAGCCACGGTTGCTGCCGATGTATGTACCCTCCCCTGGGTTTCGGTCTGCGGCACACGCTGAACCCTGTGAACTCCTGATTCATATTTCATGATCCCGTACACACCGTTCCCGGTAATCTTGGCTACGATTTCCTTATAGCCTCCTGCTGTTCCTTCGTTCAGATTGGTGACCTCCATCTTCCAGTCTTTTTTTTCACAGAATTTGGAATACATGCGGAACAGGTCTCCGGCAAATATACTGGCTTCATCGCCTCCGGTACCGGCACGGATCTCCAGAATGGCATTTTTGTTGTCTTCCGGATCGGCAGGAACGAGCAGTATTTTAATCTCCCTCTCCTTTGGGGGGATCCGTTCTTCGGCTTTTTCGATCTCCTCACGAGCCATTTCGCGCAGTTCCTCATCCGACTCCTCCGCAAGGATCTCTTTTCCTGACTCCATGGTGTCGACAAGGTTTTTGTATTCGCGGAACACACGAATCAACTCATCCAGGCGTTTGTATTCCTGGTTGAGTTTGATATAGCGCTTCATGTCGGCCATTGCTTCCGGGTCAGCAATCTGGTGGCTCACTTCTTCAAAGCGCTGCTTTATGGATTCATATTTTTCTAATAATGTATATTGTGCCATATATCTGTTATTCTAACATTCATACCTGTGAAAACTTGCCTTTCGGCAGGCAGGAGTTTTTTTTTATTTAAAACACGCTGCTGAAAATCTTCCCACCTGGGTGGGATTGAGTTAGTAAAAGAATTCTCCTTCCTCCGATTTAATGGTAAGTTTCTTTCCCTCAAAAGGTTCGACTTTCCCGATAACCTGTGCATCGACATGAAAACTGTTCGCAATGGCAATAATATCGTCGGCTATTGCTTCATTTGTATAGATCTCAAATCGGTGACCCATGTTAAAAACCTTGTACATCTCGCTCCAGGTTGTCCCTGATTCTTTCTGAATCATTCTGAAAAGGGGAGGAAGCGGAAACATATTGTTTTTAATTACATGGAGATTCTCCACAAAATGCAAAACTTTGGTCTGGGCACCGCCCGAACAATGGATCATTCCGTTTATTTGGTCACGGTATTTTTCCAGGATCTTTCTGACTACCGGTGCATAGGTCCGGGTGGGAGAAAGAACCAGTTTGCCTGCATCGGTTCCGGGTTCTTCGATTGTATCGGTTAACCGGAATTTTCCGGAATAAACCAGCTCTTCGGGAATCTGAGGATCATAACTCTCAGGGTATTTTTCAGCAAGATCCTTAAAAAAAATATCATGCCTTGCCGAGGTGAGTCCGTTGCTTCCCATTCCTCCATTGTACGAATCTTCATAGGTTGCCTGTCCGGTAGATGAAAGCCCGACGATCACATCACCGGCAGAAATGTTGCCTGCTGAAATAACCTCTTTGCGTTTCATGCGGCAGGTAACGGTAGAATCGACAACAATGGTTCGTACCAAATCGCCAACATCGGCTGTTTCACCTCCTGTCAAATAAATATTCATTCCCAGCCCACGCAGTCTTTCCAACACTTCTTCCGTACCGCTGATAATGGCAGCAATTACTTCTCCCGGAACGGTATTTTTGTTCCTTCCGATGGTTGATGAAACGAGGATATTATCCATAGCCCCCACGCAAAGCAGGTCGTCGATATTCATCACCAGGGCATCCTGTGCAATTCCTTTCCAGACCGAGAGGTCGCCGGTTTCTTTCCAGTATACATAGGCCAGAGAGGATTTTGTTCCCGCTCCGTCGGCATGCATGATGTTGCACCATTCGGGATCACCCCCCAGCACATCGGGAATAATTTTACAGAAAGCTTTCGGAAACAATCCTTTGTCGATGTTTTTAATGGCATTGTGCACCTCTTCCTTCGATGCGGAAACCCCACGTGCGTTATATCTCGATTCTGTCACCATCTTTGCTGTCTCTCAGGCGGCTACAAAATTAGCATTTTAAACCCAATAAATTTCAAAAAAACAAAAGGATGTCCTCCACGTTATCCATTGAAAACATCCTCCGGTAATTCTTAAGTGAAGCTATACGTAAAGAAATCGCTTGATTTTCTTTGTCGGTGTTTTTTCAAAAGGCATTGGTTGGAACGTCACCTTATTCAAGCGGGAAAATTTATTTACCTGTTCGTTTACCTTATGGTGGATTTCCTCAAGGATCTCCTCAATTTTATCCTGCATATAATTTCGTGCTTCGGTTTTCAGGGAAGCGACCTGTTTTTCCACTTCCTGCATATTCAGGTGGATCATAGCCACCAGTTGTCCTTTTTTCTGAACCACCAGGGATTCGAGCACAAAACGCATTTTATTGATCACGGATTCTATCTCCTCGGGATAAATATTTTCCCCGCTGGCTCCTACGATCATTGTTTTAATCCGGCCTCTGATATGCAGATAGTTATCTTTATCAAACCATCCCTTATCCCCGGTCTTAAACCAATGATCTTTGGTAAAGACTTTTCTGGTTTCCTGCGGCATTTTATAATAGCCTTTCATCACATTGGGACCCTTGACCTGTATTTCACCTTCACCGGTAAGCGGGTCGGCATTCCCGAGGCGCAAATCGACTCCGGGCACAGCAGTGCCGGTTGAACCGATCCGGGTCTTATTCACCGGGGCTCCGGCCAGCAGGGGCGAAGTCTCGGTCAACCCATACCCAATGGCATAGGGAAATTTTCCTTCGTGAAGGAAACGTTCTACGGTCTGGTCCAGTTTGGATCCCCCAATGCCAAAAAACCGAATCTCCCCACCAAAGGTTTCTTTCAGTTTCCCGGCTGCCACTTTATGTAATGCTTTCCGCGTCAGGCCAATTTTATATAAAACCCGCATGAACCCGTTTTTCTGTAACTTCGGATAGATGTTCGCTCTGAATATTTTTTCGATAATCAGCGGAACCGAAAGCATAATGGTCGGTTTAACCCGCTTCAGGGCAGGCAATAAAACGGATGCTGTCGGTGGCTTGCGCAGGTAATGAACCGAAGCTCCATACTTTACAGGCAACAAAAAACCAATGGTATTCTCAAACGTATGGGATAAAGGCAAAATCGATATAAAGCGGTCATCCGGGTTAATATCCTGAAACGAATAACACTGCTTTGTTGTCCAGGTCAGATTTTTATGGGTTAACATCACTCCTTTGGAAGTACCTGTAGTACCGGATGTATAAATGATGGTTGCCAGATCGCCTTCTTCAACCTCGTTTGTTGCCAGATTCCTGAATGAAACAGGTTTTGTGGAATTCAGTTTTTTTAAATGGGTTGCAGGGGTGCCTTCCGGGATGTAGCTGAAATTCTCAATCAGGATGGTATGATGAATCAATCCGGTCAAGTTTTTAAGCACTTTTGGGTACAAATTTTCAGAAACAAACAGAACCCGGGCTTCGGAATGTTCTATGATGTTTTTTATTTCATTCTCATGAAAATCAGGCAATATCGGAACTGCTACTGCCCCTGTGGATGCTATTGAAAAAAAAGCAACACCCCAATTGGGAGAGTTGGTCCCCAGAATAGCTACTTTATCCCCTTTTTTTATTCCCAGTTCTGTCAGATAATCTGACATCAATGCAACATCATCTCCCAGATTTCTGTAGGTATAATTTTCTTCACCTGCATATACCAGGGAGGTCCTGTCTCCAAATTGCTTCACAGATTCATTCAGCAACGCCGGAATCGTAAATTTTGTTGTATTTTCCATGTCTCGTTCCCTCCTTATTCTTTCTAAATAGAGTCTACCCTCTAAACATTTCAGCAACAATTATGTTCAGAGAATTCAAAAGTAGTAAAATTCCAATAGCTTATGCATTTATCGGCAAATAACCGCAATCAGTAAAAAATTTTTAATAAAGGCTATAGGACCGTGTTAAATCCTTTTGTAATTTTAACTTTGTTTAATGAAACCAATTGCAAAGTCATGAGAGTAGATCATATTGGAATCTGGACGTACAACCTGGAGGGGCTTCGCAATTTTTACATGCACTATTTTGATGCTTCTTCAAACGAAGGGTATTACAATCACTCGAAAGAGTTTCGTTCCTACCTGTTGATATTTGATGGGGATTGCCGTCTTGAACTGATGGAGAAGCCCACTATTTCCAGGTCAAAAAATGACCCCCTGAAACAATTTACCGGGGTGGCACATTTTGCCATAAAAACCGGAAGCAAAGAGAAAGTGAATTACCTTACAGAAGAGTTGCAGGCCGATGGATTTACGGTAGTCAGCGAACCCCGTACAACAGGCGACGGATTTTATGAAAGCGTCATTCTGGATCCCGATGGAAACCGGGTGGAGATTGTTGCCTGAACCGTAAGAAAAAACAACCATGCGTAGCTTATTTAGTGCTGTCCTTTATATTCTTGCCCTGTTTTTCTTTTCCGGTTGCCGTGAGAGCATTCCCGAAGAGCTTCCCAATATTCTCTGGATCACCAGCGAAGACAACAGTCCGTTTTTGGGCTGTTACGGTGATTCCTTTGCCACCACGCCGAATCTTGACAAGCTGGCTTCGGAGGGCTTTATGTATACCCATGCCTATGCCAATGCTCCTGTGTGTGCTCCTGCACGGAATACGATTCTCACAGGTGTTTATGCCTGCTCCGGGGGCCATGAACCCATGCGCAGTTATTATCCCCTGTCGGGAAAGATCATTCCCTACCCTGTTCTGCTAGGAGAGTTGGGATATTACTGCACCAACAATTCCAAAACCGATTACAACACTTCAGGGGTTGATCCGCAGGAAATCTGGGATGAATCGAGTCGTACGGCCCACTACAAAAACCGTCCTCCGGGAAAGCCTTTCTTTGCGGTTTTTAACCTCATGGAATCGCATGAAAGTTCTATACACCGTTGGATTCCCAACGAAGAACTACGGCATGATCCTGAAAAAGTACCCATTGCACCTTATCACCCGGCTACTCCGGAGATGAAACACGACTGGGCTCAATATTACGACAAGGTGGAAGATATGGATTCCCGGGTTGGTGCTTTGTTGCAGGAACTGGAAGAAGAAGGCCTTGCCGGGAATACCCTTGTTTTTTATTATGGTGACCACGGAGGTGTTTTGGCACGCAGCAAACGGTATGTATATGAGACCGGTACAAGGGTTCCTTTTATTGTACGCATTCCGGAAAAGTACAAATACCTCTATCCTGCAAAAAAACCCGGATCACAGGTCGACCGCCTGATCAGTTTTGTGGATCTGGCTCCTACCCTGCTGAGCATTGCCGGGAAACCCATTCCGGAATTCATGCAGGGCCATGCCTTTCTGGGTGAGCAGAAAACGAAAGATCCTGAATATGCCTATATGTTCCGGGGGCGCATGGACGAACGCTACGATATGTGCCGGGCAGTACGCGATCAACAATACCGGTATATCCGCAACTACATGCCTTACCGGATTTACGGACAACATCTGAATTATCTGTGGCTGGCGCCCTCGATCCGCTCCTGGGAAAAAGCATACCTGGCCGGTGAATGCAATAATTTGCAGCGCATCTTCTGGAATACCAAACCGGCGGAAGAATTATACCTCACCGAAGAGGATCCCTGGGAAACAAACAACCTGGCTGATGATCCCCACTATCAAGAGGTTCTGGAACGAATGCGCCAGGCCAACCGGGAGTGGACAGCCCGCATCTTCGATACCGGATTTATCCCCGAAGCGCAGCTGATCGAACAAGCCGGGGATCAGTCTTTTTACGACTTTGTACGTTCCGGAGCGGTTGACCTGCCTGCGATCATGGAAGCCGCAGAACGAGCCACGGCCAAAGAACCGGAATCGCTGAAAACAGTAAGAAGTTACCTGAAAAGCGAAGAGAGTGCAATCCGCTACTGGGGCGCTACCGGTCTCCTGATGGCAGGCGAAAAAGCCCGCTCCGCCATGGATGACCTGAAAAAAGCATGCAACGACCCCTCGGGGAATGTCGCTGTGGTGGCTGCCGAAGCCCTCTATGCCCTTGGAGAAAAAAAAGACGCACTTAGAAGCCTCCTGAGAATCCTGGAAAATCCCAATGAATTTGCCCGTTGCCATGCGTTAAACACCATCGACTGCCTCGACGAAAAAAGCCCTGAAGTGATCAACGGCGTGATCAACCTCCTAAAGGGATCCCTGGAGAGAAGCCCGAATGCCTATGATCTGCGGGCAGCCCAACAACTCATCGAAAAATGGGAACAGGATCCCGCAGAATACGATATCTCGTTTGCGTGGTAACAGAAAAAATGCCTACTGCGCTCCAATGCAATAAGAGACAGTAGGCACTCCGCCTTATGAGAAACAGTGTTGTTATTTTTTTACTATACTTTGCGAATCGGTAATATGCCCGTCAATCATCAGGGAAAGCCTGTAAATACCAGGACGGAGTATCCCAATCTCCCCAAAATCCAGCTTTACCCTGAAGTAATTGTCGATGGTATGATTGACTTCAATGGTTTTGATTATACGGCCTGTATTATCACAGAGAGTGAGCGATAATTTTCTGGAAAAATCAGCATCATCCACGAATATCCAGATCCTTACTTCGGAAGAAAATGGATTTGGATATATTTTATCGATGTATGATTTATATTCAGGCTCTTCCGTTTCAATGCCAAATTTTCCTGCATCGAATGTCAACATATAGTTCGCAGCATAACCTGTTGCACTTTCTCCAACGGCATAATCAGACACTCCGGATGGCAACGGCAGGGGCTGAGTAACGCTAGCCAATGAATCTCCTTGGTTCCTGATCAATGAATCAATGGCAATAAAAGAAGTGTAACGGGTTAGTAAATTATACGTAAGCCCAAGTTTAGTTATTTCTTCCTTTATGGCTTCATCGGTTTCTCCGTATTGATTCAGCTGTCCGTAGTCATCAAGGATCTGAATTTTATGCCTTGCCCATAAATACCGGAGGGCTTTGTTGTCATCGGAGGAGGAGTAATTAGAAATAAAAAGGTTCCCGGACCAGGAATGGGTTCCTGATAATCCTTCAATTTCTATGGCCCCCTGCGGCTCATTCTCCCATTTCCCGAATATCAGGATCGGCCGTTGTGCAAAAACATCCGGGATGGTATGCGGTTCAACACTATACACATTGAAACCATTATAGGAAACATTGATATTTGTCAATACCGGGGACTCGATATACTTTCTGAATTTTTCTGCAGCAACAGAAGCTTCTTCCTGATCCGTAACGACAAATGGTTCTCCCATACCGGCGTGGGCGATGCATTCGATCAGGTACCGGTTTACCGAGCTTCCGATACCAAAAGCAAAAAAGTTGGCATCCGATAAATTATTCCGGATAAGCCTGTAGGCTTCTTTTTCAACGGTAACATAGCCATCTGTAGCAATGATAAAAGTCCGTGCATAGTCTTCGGTACCCTGGAGGGCGAGTGCTTTATTCAGGGCATTGAGCAGGTTGGTGCCCCCGCTTCCCTCTTTGTTATTGATCAGATCAATTGCTTTATCAATATTCTCCTGTGTTGCATCCAGTGAAGCATTGGCCAGCACCTGAGCTCCTCCGGCAAAACAAATGACATTAAATTTATCGGCAGGATTCAGGCTGGAGATCAAATCAATCAAGAGTGTTTTTGATACACTGATCGGGAATCCGTTCATCGAACCGGATACATCCATGATAAAAACATATTCCCTGGGAGGAATGTCATTGGTCTGGGGCAATTTTGGAGGTTGGATCATGGCCAGGAAGAATTTTTCCTCTTCCCCCTCATACAGCAACAGGCCCGATTCAATCTGATCCCCACTGAGGCCATAGTGTAATATGAAATCCTTGTTTCCTGATTTATTTTCACTCTGTGGCAAAGTACACATTGCCGAACTTTTGGTAGGGTAACTAATATTCAGGTTCTCATGAGACGGTGATTCAAGGCTTTGAATTTTCATGCCGGCCTGTATATCCACTGTGATATTAAAATCGTAGGTAGGTGATTCCCCTTCGTGAGTATATGGAATTTCAACCCATGTACTGTCTCCTTCATGCGAAAGTTCAGCATAACGAGGCCCCACAACGGTAGGATAAACAAACTCATACATGCCATCAACAGGAGTAATCAGTTCGGTATAGCGCATTTCAATCTCAATGGTATCCCCCGGCAGAATATTTGCAACATTCATTTGAAAAACATTGGGCCTCTGTTGTTCCAGCAAAGACGTAGTTTTGCCTTCATTCTTCGCCTTTTCATACTCTTCCCGTGCCTGTTCAGCTTCCCTGATTTCAGCTTTTAAGATCCGGTTACCCAGTTGCATCTGCATAAAATAAACCGCTGCTTTTGTCGAAGCCGGGAAAACATAGATTGCCTCCAGCGGAACTTTTCCTGTATTGCAATAGGTTTGCCGGACCGTTACATCGGCAATAACACCACTGATTTGAACATCGGCGGTGGTTGACTTTAACGGCAACTGGTCAACGCTTTCGTCATCACTTTTTACAAAAAAGAAGGGTGAACAGGTCTTGTCTTCTTCCTGTGCCTGGGCAAAGGAATATCCTGTTATCAATATGAACAAACCAATCAGTAAGGGATATATCACCATCTTCGTTAGATTTTTTTGTTTCATTGCTTTTTGTTTTTAGCGATTATAAAATCAACAGTTTACAGAATTTCAGGCAAATTACTCATGCTTAGCCGTCCGGATCGAAATCCCGGATCCTTTCAGTTTATAGGTATAGATGCCTGATGCATGGATTTGGTTGCGTGCGATTGTTTTTGAAAGGAACAGGCCGGAAGTTCATCCTATCTGTAATGACTCATTTCCTTTGGGATGCTTCAGGTTTTGGGTTGCCCATAGCAATCACCAGGGGGTAGCAGGTTCCTGTCATCCTGTCCGAAACTTCGGGGATGGAAGGATCATTTATACCCTTTAATCAAATCGTGAAGCTGGCAAGAGTCCACCAGGAATCCTTCAATGCCTTTCTTTTTATTGTCCGGCTTCCTGTGAAAGGGCAGTGATCAGTTCCTGGATCCTTGTATGGATGATGGTGTTCAGCTCCTCCTGCTGAAACTGCCGGGTCAGGCTCTCCAGGTTTCTGATGAAGGCAATCTGCTGGTTTTGATCCTGGCGGACTACATTCGCCATATTTTCGGGCAGGGACAGGTAGTACTCCAGTTCTTCAAAGGAATAGTCGGCCAACTCCCTGATCACTTTATTTCCTTTATCGTATGCTCCGGCCACATAGTACTGCCGGGCAGCCGGAAATGAATCAAAGGTCAGTGGCATCTGTTCCGACGGGAACAATTCAAACATCCTGTCAACCACAGCAATGGCGGAATCTTTTTTCCCTTCCCGGTTCAATTGTTCTGCCAGCCGGCCAAACATATACCGGGTCTGCGTTATTTTCAGGGACTTCTGATTGTAGTCATCCAGGTATATATCCGGATCATTGATGTTCCCCCAGGTAAACTTATTCATCACATTGTCGTAGAGAATCTCTGAATCAATGCGTCCTTTAAAGACATCTTCAGATTTTGTTTTTATGGGCACGAACCGATAAGCCAGTCCTTCAAACTGCAGCCAGTCGGTTACAAAAATATTCCCTGTAAACATCAGGCTATGGTCAAAATAGATGGGTCTTTCCCAATTATTGGCAGCCAGCACATTGAGGATCACCCATTCACTCTGGACGAGGAAGGATTTATTGATGGTAAACTCAATCCGGTCGGCAATTAACTGAGCGTCTTCCGGTTTGACGGTACCCGATGCAAGCACCTTCTCCTTATCCACATCCAGGAACAGCTGTCTGGTTGGGAGGTAATTCATCTGGTCTCCGCTGGTGACCCTGACTTTACTACGCACATCATCGCTTCCAATAAATTCCATGGCTTTCCCCAACTCAACCGGACCGATCCCCCGGTCGTTAATAAGGACCCCATCCCTGACTCCCAGGTAATATTTATCCCGCGAAAAAGAGAATGGCATGGGGGCTGCTTCGTTCTGGGCAAAGGTTTGCTGGTTCACATACCAGTCCATTCCCAGATAGCTCAGGTTAACGATACGGATATCGGGTCTGACCCCTTCCACCTCCTGGACATACCAGAGCGGGAAGGTATCGTTGTCGCCATAGGTAAAAAGAATGGCATGGGGAGCACAGGATTCCAGGTAATTGCGTGCAATATCGCGGGCCATATACCGTCCCGACCGGTCATGATCATCCCGGTTTTCCCAGGCCAGGATTCCCGGAACCAGGAGCAGGGAAAGCCCCACAACGGCCCCGGCCATAAAGCGGCTGTCTGAAATTTTTCTCAGGGCAGAAAAAAAGGCCGGCACAGCCAGTCCGATCCAGATCGCAAAGGCATAGTACGAGCCTGCATAGGCATAATCCCTTTCCCGGGGCTGTAAAGGGTACTGGTTGAGGTAGATGATAACGGCAATGCCGGTGAAGAAAAACAGCAGGGCCGTTACCGAAAAATATTTCTTGCCCACAGATCCCTGGTTGTATTGATACATCAGGCCAATAATGCCGAATAACAGGGGCAGCAGGTAATAGGTATTGTTTGACGGATGGTTTTTTTTATGCTCCGGAAGCTTATCTGTGGGTCCGATTCTCGCTTTATCAAGAAAAGGAAAGCCACAGATCCAGTTCCCGTTCAGGAAAGTACCATCGCTTTGGGTGTCATTTTGCTTGCCGGCAAAGTTCCACATAAAGTACCGCAGGTACATATGCCCCAGTTGATACGTGAAAAAGAACCTCAGGTTTTCTGAGAATTTCGGTTTCACGAGGACCTGTGATTCACCCTGTCCGGATACCCGGATTCGTTTTCCCTTAATTCTTCCCCAGCTTTTATACACCTGAATATGGTCCGGATTATCGCTGTACATTCGGGGAAACAGGGTTGTAAACCGGGAATCGTAGACGGGTTTTTTATGTGTCGTTGAGGTTATGACATATTTCCCATCGACCTTGTTGTAAATAGATTTGACCTTTGAAAATCCCTGTCTGGGCGCATTGTAGTAAGGGCCATGTACCAACGGACGGTCACCATACTGTTCCCGGTTCAGGTAATACAACAAGCCATAGGCATTATCCGGATGGTTCTGGTTCATGGGGGGATTTGCCGAAGCCCTGATCAGGATCACTCCAAAGGATGAATAGCCTATCAGGATCACTACAATGGAGACCACCACCATGTTCAGGATGGGTTTTCGTTTTTTGTGTGTATACCGGATCAGCCAGGCTGCCAGGAAAACCAGGACCCCTATATAGATTATAACTCCCGAATTGAACGGCAGGCCGATGGTGTTGACAAAGAAGAGATCGAACCAAAAGGCGAGGGTAGCCACACCCGGTATGATCAGGAACTGTATAAAAGCCAGGATCCCGATGGCAACGGCCCCGGTTTTAACAACTCCGCGCCATGAAAAAGGGTATTTTCTGAAATAGTACACATAAGCAATGGCAGGAATGGCCAGCAGGTTAAGGAGGTGTACCCCTATGGAAAGGCCCACAAGATAAGCGATCAGGATGATCCACCGGTTAGCAAAAGGCTGATCCGCCACATTCTCCCATTTCAGGATCGCCCAGAAAACCACAGCCGTAAAGAGCGATGATAAAGCATATACTTCCCCTTCAACGGCTGAGAACCAGAATGAGTCCGTAAACGTAAAGGCAAGGGCTCCCACCAGGCCGCTACCCCATACAATAATTTTCTCTGCAGGTTTTAAAGCTTCCTGCGGGAACAGTTTTCGTGCCAGGTGAACAATCGTCCAGTACAGAAACATCACCGTTCCCGCACTTGCCAGGGCAGATAAGGCATTAGCCATCAGCGCTACTTTCCCCGTATCGGGAGCAAAAAGCGTGAAAAACCGCCCCAGGATCATAAAAACAGGAGCTCCCGGCGGATGGCCCACTTCCAGCTTGAAGGCACTGGTGATAAACTCCCCGCAATCCCACCAGCTGACAGTTGGTTCTACCGTTACCAAATAAACCACAGCAGAAATCAAAAAGGTTGCCCACCCCAGGATATTGTTCGTCGTCTTGAATTTCTTCATCATTCTCTTTTATGGGTAGCCACAAATATAAGGTTTTAAAACTTTATAAAATATCTCCTCCGGAACCGCAAATGGAAAATTTTTATATTTTTGCACCGTCTTAACAAAAGAGACCAAAAGATGATTGACCCGTGGTGTAATTGGCAACACATCTGATTTTGGTTCAGAAGAGTCCAGGTTCGAGCCCTGGCGGGTCAACAAGATAAGGGAAAGTTCAAAAAGATACGTTCGCTCTTGTTATGCAGACTGGCGCATTTTAATGTGCCAGGGTGAGAAGTTGACGAACGAAGTGAGGAAATCCCGATGAATCCGGGAAGCGAAGCGATACCGGATGATATCGGGAAGCCCTGGCGGGTCAGCCGATAATGTCCTGTGGTGTAATTGGCAACACGTCTGACTCTGGATCAGAAGAGTCCAGGTTCGAGCCCTGGCAGGACAACCAGGTAAAAAAGGAGTGCAAATAACAGATGTACTCCTTTTTTTATGGATATGATACAATCGTAAAAGGACAGGGCGAGAAGTTGACGAACGCTAGTGAGGAAATCCCGATGAATCCGGTGAGCGAAGCGATACCGGGTGATATCGGGAAGCCCTGGCAGGACAACTTGGTCAGTTTGTCTATGCAGGAGTATGATTTGTCTTTATACTCCTGTTTTTTATTATCGTAGTACTGATTCGATTCCTCCTGATACATTCTCAATTAATGGCACAGGCAATCTGGATTCCTTGCCTACATTTATAATTTTGATGGTTCCATTTTTCCTGCATATAATAGCATTTGTCCAGGCAACGCCAGAGTTTCTTTAAAGGAGGATACCTACTTTTGAAGAGGCATATAAAGCCTGAAATGTTTAATTCGCTATTTATTAAACAGAATCTGATAAAGGTAGTCAAATTACCCAAAATAGATACATTTTAATAAATATACTTTTTGGTTTTAATTACAATTATTATTTTTGTTTCAAAAAGGGTAGTATGGCTACGCAAAATGAATATAAATTAAGAACTCTTTTCCAGGTACTACAGCCAGGTTACATTGTAACTACATCATGGTTAAACGAAATGGGAATTTCAAAAGACCTGAAGAAATATTATTTAAAGAGCGGTTGGTTAGAAGCATTGGGAAGGGGTGCATACAAGAAGCCGGGAGATCATGTAGAATGGCAGGGGGCATTAAATGTCATACAAAAACAATCAGAAACGAAGGTTCATGTTGGTGCGCTAACAGCATTATCCCTCCAGGGATTTAGTCATTATTTCAGGTTTACTTCTGAAACGTTGTACCTGTTTACCCCGGCAAATACGAAATTGCCAAAATGGTTTTCTGATTATAACTGGAACTATGAGCTGTTTCACAAACAAAGTAATTTTTTGCCTTATGATATGGGTTTAAGGCGAATAGAAGTGAAGTCAATTCCGGTTGAGATATCAACGCCGGAACGGGCAATCCTGGAGTGTTTGCTCCTTACCCCTCAAGTGTTTGATTTGGTAGAATGTTACCAATTGTTTGAAGGACTGGTGAATTTGAAACCTAAACTCGTTTCAGAATTACTGGTCAATTGTAGTTCTGTAAAAGTAAAGCGGTTGTTTTTGTACATGGCAGAAAAAATAAATCACCAGTGGTTTCAATTTCTGAAAACTGACAACATTGACCTTGGGAAAGGACACCGGACGCTGGCAAACAATGGCGTTTATAATGCAAAATATATGATATCAGTACCCAAAGAACTGGAACAGTTATGATATCACAAATATACAGAGCACAAGTCGATTTACTGCTGCAGGTGCTACCATATGTTGCAAAAGAAGAGATATTTGCATTAAAAGGAGGTACTGCAATCAACCTTTTCGTGCGCGAAATGCCTCGCCTTTCGATAGATATTGACCTGACTTACCTTCCCGTTGATTCGAGAGATAATGCACTACGAAACATCGAGGAAGCCTTAAACAGGATAAAAGCAGATATCGGTAAAAACATACCGAAAGTAAGCGTGCATCCCGTTCCGTTACATGGTGGCACTGATGTAAAACTGAATTGCCAAAGCCGGAATGCCCAAATCAAGATCGAGGTCAATACCATTACCAGAGGAAATATATTCCCAACAGAAACAATGCAGGTCGTTGATTCGGTTCAGGATGAATTTGGGAAGTTTGCTGTAATCAATGTAGTATCTCTTGCAGAACTTTATGGTGGTAAAATATGTGCTGCTGTGGACAGACAGCATCCCCGTGATTTGTTTGATGTAAAACTCCTTCTCGAAAACGAAGGAATTACAGATAACATCTGGGAAGGTTTCAAAATAGGCCTGATAAGCCATTATAAACCGGTTAACGAACTGCTAACTCCCATACTTAAAGACCAGAAACCGGCATTTGAAAAGCAGTTCGCAGGAATGACTTTAGAACCATTTACTTATGACGATTATGTAAGCACCAGAAAGACACTAATCGATAGCATCCAGCAAAGATTCACTGACGACGACAAAAAGTTCTTATTAAGTTTTGAAAAAGGAATGCCCGAATGGGATTTATTTCCTCTAACCAAATGCGCCAACCAAGAATCACTACTTATAACTTACGTTTTTTCTTTTGGATCTCAGCATTCATAAACTTTAGCACAGAATCAAAATCTTCAAGCAAAAAGTTCGATACTACTCCGGTTGGGACAACCAGGTAAAAAAGGAGTACAAATAACTGGTGTACTCCTTTTTTTATGGATTATGTGATTCCCCAGAAAATACGGTACAGATTATTCCTGAATTTACTGTATTCTATTTTCCCGAAATCACTGCACTTCTGATTCCTGTTTACACATGTGTTGTGCGTATGTGCCTTTTAAATACTCAATCTTAAATGTCGACCAAATCCTTCTCGTACAATTCTCATCAAAGTCGATAATCTAATGTCTGAAGCATTATTTTCAATCCTTGAAATATAAGTCTTTGTTGTGCCGCATTTTACAGCTAACTGTTCTTGAGTCAGTCCGTTTTCTTTTCTGAGCTCTTGAATCATAACTCCAAGTTTAAACGCTTCAAATCCTTCTTCAAATTTTTCTCTCTTGGGTGTTCCTATCTTTCCATATTGTTGGTCAAGATGGTCTTCGAAAGATGTCAAGTTATTATCTGTTATCTTTTTCATCGAAATACTGTTTTTTAAGTTTTTCTGCTTCCTCAATCTCCTTTTTTGGAGTCTTCTGACTCTTTTTTTGGAATCCATTTAACAGAATTACCAGTTGTCCTTTATCAAAAAAACTGAAAACTCTGTAGATATTACTCCCGAACTCAACCCGAATCTCAAATAATCCAGTTGAATCCTCGATATGCTTGAAATACTTAACAGGCACTCTGTCAACTTTTGAAATCAATTTAAGTGTCTAGTTAAATTTTGGTTGTCGATTTCATCAATACAATCCGTAAGAATGGCGCAACAATGCTTTGGGCTATTGTTAAAGCTGTAAAGCTGCGCATCCGTCCCATTTTAATGACTGCCATTTCAACGGTGTTTGGTATGTTACCTATTGCTCTCTCGCAAACAGCAGGCAGCGAGTGGAAAAACGGTCTGGGTTGGGCGCTCGTTGGTGGAATTACCAGTTCAATGCTGTTGTCGTTGGTGATAGTGTCGGTAGTTTATTTGATGGCTGAAAATGCAAAATCGAAATTCAAAAAATGGACCCATGGAAAGAGGAGTTAGACAAATTGTTTGCCGTAGTTTGACAGAAAAAATTGTAATTGAACTCACTGAACGGGAACCAATATAACTGAAATCGTAAAAACCATTAATTTCGTTGGGAAATATATTCTTTTATTTAGGATTGGCAGCACTTCGTGTTCACGAAATGGATGCAGTAAAGCGCAAAGAGTTGAAAATGTTATCTGGATTATCAAAGGTATGAATAATTAACAACGGTTAAAATGAAAAAACCAGTAGCAATAATAATTCTTCTTTTCTTATTGATAAGTTGTGTGCAGCATAAAACTGGTTCCGGATTTTTTGGTTTTTGGGAAGGACCACATCCTGTTGATATGCAAAAAAAATTCTATATCCATATTAATTTGGAAAACGATTCAATATGGGCAAAAGGTTACTGGACCAATAAGCGGTTTTACCAGGAATCTTTTAAAGTTGACAGCATTAAAATTAAAGGTGCAAGCTTATCATTCTTTATACCTGCCTGGAATTGTAGTTACAAAGGAACAATGATAGACGAAAACCATATTTCCGGTGGATTTGCCTGTTTGAACGAACCATTTGACAGTGTTAATCTTGTAAAAAACAACTCGGTAAAAACATACCTGATTGAACCATTGCCCGGCTCAAATGAAAAAAGTTTTACCTATCATTATACTACGCCTGAAAATATAAATGATAAAATAAGCATAGCTCATTACCAAACAGCAAACGATTCTGTTTTTATTCATTCATTGATAAATGAAATTATACGCGGCGGTTATGGAAGATTAAACTCATTTCTACTTTTTAAAAATAATCGTTTGGTGTGTGAAGAGTATTTCTATGGTTACAAAAAAGATGATTTGCACCCGCTGGAATCGTGCACAAAAAGTATTACTTCGTTATTGATTGGCATCGCAAAAGACAAAGGTTTTATCGGGAATCTTAACCAATCAATAAATTCTGTATTTCCTGAATATGCGCACTTAAAACATGGGAAATACCGCCAAATAACCATTCAAAATTTGTTAACGATGACATCCGGATTCAAGCCGGATGAGAAAAATCTTTATACATCTGATGACAGAATTGCCTTTGCATTAAAAAGAGATGTAACCGCAAATCCCGGCGAAAAGTTTCAGTACGACGGCGGCAACACCGAGATCCTTGGTGGAATACTAAAAAAACGTACAGGAATGTTTGCCAATGAATTTGCAGCAAAATACCTTTTTGATACGCTTGGAATTAGCAATATTAACTGGGGAATAAATAAGCAAAACGGATATCCGTCAATGGCAGGGGCCTTGCAACTGCGTCCGCGCGATATGGGAAAGTTGGGAATGTTGGTTCTTAACAAAGGAATTCTTTCGGGGAGACAAATTGTGTCTAAAGACTGGATTACCGAATCAACTTCGGTTAAAACAAACACCCACATTCCGGGAGATGATTACAGCTACCAGTGGTGGAACCTTCATTTAAAATCAGAAGGGAAAACTTATGATTGTATCTGGGCAAACGGTTGGGGAAGTCAGTTTATTTACATTTTCCCCGAATTGAAAGTGGTTATTGTAACAACTGGCCACAATTACGAAGAAGATTCATGGGCAATTACCAAAGGAATTTCAAAATACCTGTATTTACTTGAAAATTAAGTCCAATGAACAAAATTAGAAATATCCAATCAAAAATAAGTCTGGCGCTTTTTATCTTTCTGTTCTTTACCACTTGTTTGCTTTCAGCTCAGGAAAAGAAAATGGAATCACAAAGTCCGCCACTGCCTCCACAGACATCAAGAGCAGCAGCTCAACTTTCATTGCCTTCCATCGACATTGAATATCTAAAAATTATTCAGGGAGTTAACTATTCACTCCCAGTATGCGATTATCTTTTCGAACATGTTGATGAAATTCCCGGTTTTTCGGTTAATCATTTCAATGCTTTCAACAAATCAGAACAAAACATCCCTGAACTGTTTCATTACACGAATTCATTATTAAGCGCAAAAGCTGGTGGATATGGGCCTCCCTTATCAGGAACCTGGAGAGGAAAAACAATAAATACCGAGGCAGATATCGACCAGGTTTTCACACTTGAGGGAGTTGATATTATAAATCGGGAAGAATGGAATAAACTACCTTTTTCCTTTAGAACGGGAATTCTTGAGTTCCTTTTCTACGTAGACAGGGCCAAAACAACCATCGACCAATACATACACCCGGTTGCAGCGTATTTAAATCTGGAAGAATATAAAAATCAGAAAGATGTGTTAGAAAAATTGATGACGCCCTGGAATAACCGCGAACTAAAAAGTTGGGAAACCATAGAGGCTATTCAACTTGCCGATGAAAAAAAACTCTCTTATGCGAGCCGAATTGCCAGTGAAAAATTGAAGTGGTTTTTTTCGCAGACAAATCAAACCTTTCCAGATGATTTTGATGGATGCTCAATAACTTCATGCATGGGTGAATGCCTGATAAACGGAATAGGAAACGATACAATTGAGAGCAATAAATTTTGTGTAATTGAATTGGGTGGAGACGATGTTTATTTGGGTAACACGGCATCTCCGGCATACATAGAACAACCGGTTGCAATGGTTATCGATTTAAAGGGGAACGACAAATATTTGAGTGGCGATAATTTTTTGGTGTCGGGTGTGTTAGGTCTTTCCTTTTTGCTCGACTTAAGCGGTGACGATACCTATCAGACAAATCAACCTGGTTTGGGGTTCTCACTTTACGGTACGTCATTATTGTTCGATTATCAGGGAAATGATATTTATAATGCAAAAGGAGAATATTCACAGGCTTCATCATTTGTGGGTACATCGCTTTTTATTGATGTTTCCGGAAGTGATAAATACAGCAGTTCTTCATATTCACAAGGATTTGCTGGAACAAAGGGAGTTTCGGTTTTTTATGACGGGAATGGAGACGACTACTACAATACTATTGAAGCTAACATTTATGCAGAGGAAAGGCAATTAAGTTTTGTACAAGGTGCTGCTAAAGGGCGATGGGCAGAAGCAACAGACGGTCAGAGCCTTGCCGGAGGAGTTGGTATTTTCTTCGATAATTCAGGTACCGATAAATACAAAGCAACCAGTTTTTCTCAGGGTGCATCCTATTATTTCGGACTTGGCGTATTCTTAGACAAGCAGGGAGACGACACCTATAATGCAACAAGTCACAGCCAGGGATATGCTGCACATTATTCGCTCGCTTCATTTACCGAAAAAAGTGGGGATGATAGTTATAACAGCAAAACGGATGCAGAAAAGATTACTCAGATTATTGGAGGAGGCAGGGATAATTCAGCAGGACTGTTCGTCGATAAAAGTGGCGATGACACTTATTATTTTGGTAACCGAAGTGCGGGAATTGGTGATATGAACGGAATCGGAGTTCTAAAAGATATGGCTGGAAGCGACACATACCACTGGCATAAAAACAGGACTAACTCCGGTTCTCCCTCTTTGGGGAAAATAATTGACGAAGAATTTGGAATTGGACTTACTTTTAAAGTGGTTCAGAAGGAAAATCATACAAAGGGATTATTTTACGATTCAAATGGAGATAAAACAAATTAGCCATGTTGCGTTTAATTTCAGTAATAATAATAACTACCTCATTTATTTCCATAAAACCCACCATAGGCTGCACAGCCTTTTATCTTAAAAATGGTTCAGACCATTATGTTTCCAAAAATCTCGATTGGAGTATTGAAAATGGATATGTATTTCTAAACGAAAGGAATGTAAACAAATCCATTTTGGTAACAGAATTTTTCAGTGCGAATGAATTCAAATGGACCTCAAAATATCGCAGCCTTACTTTTAATCAGTTTGGTAAAGAATTTCCATTGGGAGGCATTAATGAACAAGGTTTGGTTGTTGAAGAATTGAACGCGATCCCTGTAAAATTAAGTCTAAATGATTCCATTAGGTATTTCAATGAATTTCAACTTACACAATACTTACTTGATAATTGCAAGTCGGTTGAAGAAGTAGTTGAAGAGCTTTCCTTTTATCAATACAAACCTGTTATTCAATATTTGCATTACCTGGTTGTTGATGATACGGGTAATGTACTCATTGTAGAATTTAATGGAGAAAGCTTTGATTTCCATTTTGCCGATGAAACTGGAGTTCCCGTATTAAGCAATAACAATTACGAAGAATCATTAAGTTATTTATCTAAATTCAAAGGGTTTGGCGGCAATTTGGAAGTGGTAAACAGGCCCGGTTCTAATGAACGTTTTGTAAGTGCTGCTCATGGTTTAAAACAATACAATAATGAAAATCCGGTTCAATATTCCTTTGATTTACTGAATCTTGTAAGGCAAGCTGATACAAAATGGAGTATTGTTTACGATATAAATAACCTCTCGATTCATTTCAAATTTCACAAGTGTAAAACGGGAACCGTTTTTAAATTTGAGTCTATGCTTTCACAAGCTAATTTAAACAGTTCAGGATATAACCTTACACAATGCAAAAATGAATTCTCGACAATAACAAAGAGCATGAATACAACTCTGTTATATAATGTATTTAGTGTGCTGGGCAATGAAACCGGGAAGGAAGTTGACTATAATTTGCTTTACAAAATGGCAATGGCCGGAAATCAATATCTTGAGGATTCAACCAATTATAAAGTTATGGAAGAACTAAATGTGATTCAGTTAATCAAGGCAATTATCAATTCTCATGAGTTTTTGCACCGTCTTGAGAAAGGTGAAAATATAAAGGATAAATACCTGAAGATTCTCAAACGGTAATTCATGCTGCAATTTCGTTCGGATAGATCAACAGGAATCCATTCCAGGGGTATTCAACAACATACAAAGGGTCTAACCGTAAATTCTTAACTGCTGAAAAACCAGGAAATATTGAAATGGCAAGAATGCCTAACGAACGGTTGGAGCAGGTTCGAAATATCTTTATTTAACCATGCATTGCTTAACAATAGTTTTATCAGATGTACTTAGTTGAATTATGTAATCTCCTGAAGGTAATTGATTATTATTCCATATAAAATGGTACATTCCACTTTTTTGATAATCATTAACTAACACGTTAAGAATTTTCCCTTCGAGATTTAAAATTACTAATTTAACCATTGTATTCTTATTCAGTCGGTATCGGATATTTGTTGTTTTACTAAATGGATTTGGATAATTCTGATAAAGGACTGATTCATTTTCTGTTAATTCAAAATTGCTAACAGCTAACCTTTCACTGCTTGCAAAGTCGCTTTCATTGCCATTTACATCGAAAGCTGAAACTTTATAGTAATAGATATCACTGGCAAGAAGGTATTCGCTAAAAGTTGTGTCGGTAGTATTGGAAACCAGGTTGCTTACATCAGGAATAAATTCTGCGTTTATTCCTTTATATACAGCAAAGTGAGAAAAGTCTTCAACCGTATTTTCATTCCATAAAAGTTGAATTTCATAATCTTCCATTACAGCCGATTTTACATATTCGGGTGCCATGGGTGCAATGTTGTCGATTGAATAACCGCTTTGTTCTGCCGATTTAAAATAAGAGCCAACATTTTCAGTATGTGCAATCACCATAAATGAAGAATAATAAATACCGCTTGATGTTGAATCACCAAGGGTAGGAGCAACATAATAATAGTCGGTAAATTCTGGAACTGCAGTCACATCGCTAATAAAATCCCATCCGCTTTCGGCTTGAGATTCAATTAGATTAACATCGATATATGGATGATTGATTGCAGCCGATTTGTTGCATAAATCCGAATCGGAAACTTTCCGCCAGATACTATATTTTATTATAGGTGTAACTGATCCTGGTGCATCTAAGGATGAGGCTGACCAGCACAAATGGATAAACCTTCCCTGGTCGTTAGGTACATCATCAACACACATGATAATAGGTTCATCTTTGTTGACAAAGGTAAGCCAATCGCCATAGTCAACCCAATCTGTAACATCGTCGCCTTGTCCATCCGGATTATAAAGCTGAGTAGGGTCATCTTCGTTATCAGAATTATCGTACGGACCACTGGCATCGCCCCACCAATTGCCACGTGCCATTACAACACTTTCACGATCCTGATAGTGTTCAACGCCATTATCACTATTGCCTTCAATGATACTTCCTGATAGGTTAACCGAGGCATCCTTTAATAATTTTATATTAAGCCCGTCTCTGTTGTTTATAATTTTGCCATTGGTGAAAGTAAAATCTATCAGTGTTCTGTCAATTGCAATGCCATTGTATTCACAGTTCTGCATTGTTGAATTAGTTATACTTACTTTCGGATTTTTTTCATCGTTATCTGTTGAAGGGAAATATAGTCCACTTGCGCAATCATCAAAAATAGAATTGAGGATGGTAATTTTTGCATCTTTATGCAAATTGATTTCCATTCCATCGTCTCCATTCCTGCTAATTTTACTATTGGTAAAGGTAAAATCGAGGGGTGTTTCCCCGATCCAGATTCCGTCGCTGCAGTTATGAATGGTTGAATTAGCAATGGTTACTTTGGGACTTATCTGTTCAGTGTCTGTTTCAGAAATATCTACGCCACAATTACATTCCGAAATAATTGTATTATCCATTGTTAGGATCGGACCATGTTCAAAGTAAACTGCCCCCCATTGAACTGAATCAATTTGGCAATTGGAGAATTTTAACGAGCCACCTATCGATCTGATTCCTTTGTATGCCTGAGTGAAATAGGAATTTGAAAAGTCAAGTGTTGCTCCGGTTTCAACTTCGGACATAAATTCATTTTCCCTGAATTGACAGTTATCCACTTTTAGCGTTCCCGAACATCCTTCTTCTATAAAAATTGGATTATTTGCATGATTGAAATGGCAATATTTGAATGAAGAACTACCGACATTTACATTTTCTATGAAATTGATTCCTCCCCAGCCTTCTATATCGTTATCTTCGTTTGTTATCCCGGTAAATTCAATCCTTCTGTCAGCACTCCCTTCGGCAATAATAGCACCCCCTTCCTGAACTTCAATGGTGGATCTTCTGGTTGCGGGCCAGAAAACAATCCTATTGTTTCCCTTTATAGATACTCCGCTTTCAACTGTTAGTTTTGCACCTGTAATTTCGCACGAAATTAACTGGTATTCCGAAGGGTCGTCAAGCCGGTAACTTGCGTTTGAACCATCAGGATAGGTTCCAGGTATTCCCAACGTGCTGTTTTCATTGATAATTTCGGGGAACCAGATTATTTCATTAAAACCAAATGTGTTGTTTTCAAGGATAGCTGGTGTATTGGTATTCAAGTCAATTGCACTTCCATTATTATTAAAGGTATTGTTTGAAATACTTTGTCCTCCTTCGATACAAACAATTGCTTCCTTGTCATTATTTGTAAATTCACAATTTTGAATGATAGGTGTGGCATTTTCCCGGCAATAAATCCCACTTCCGTTTTTATCGAAGGTGCAATTAGAAATAGTTGGACTACCGTTAACTATATCGATGGCTCCATTACTACGGAAATCCCAACCACCTGCTTCAAATATTGTATGTTTTATCGAACTGGATGAGGCATCGCATTCTTCATCAAATATTATACCTCCCCATTGATGTGGTTCTTTGGTTGCATCTTCGCTGGTAAAAATTACCGGGTCGGAGCTGCTACCTTTCACAATCAACGTTGCATTTTTACCAATAATGATATTGGTTGTCCTTTCGGTCATTCCCCAGCCACCGAAATCAAATCTTTTGCCAATGATTTTAACCCCGGCTTCGATTGTGAGAGTGACCGGACTTGAATCATTATGGATATAAACTGAATAATATTCATTGGTACCTTCCAGGGTGATTGGACTATCGGCTTTTGTCCAGGTAGTGTCTCTGGTTATTTCAACAATAGGCTCTTGTGCTATTGCAAGCGACAAGCTAAACAATCCTGCCAGGATTAGGATAATTGATTTTGCCTTCATGATTTTTAATTTAAAATTAATACCTCATTTACTTATAAAATTAGTTTTAAATAGTGGAGAATAATTGAGAATTATAATTTGCTGGGATTCATTTATAATTTGCATATAAATAAATGATATTCGAAAGTATGTTAATCAAAATCAGATTGTTATTTTTGTTAAATGAGGCGGCTTTATTTTTTACGTTTATTCTGCTTTCTGTTATCTTTTTGGGGAATTCATGGACAGGCTTATGGTATAAGCCATAAAATCGATCATTTTACAAAATTTCGTAATATTACCTCACTTGATGGATTGAGTCATAACCACATTATTGATATAAAACAGGATGATCATGGCTTTATATGGATAGCAACAGAAAATGGCTTAAACCAATACGATGGTTACAATTTCAAGTGTTTTTATCATCAGGAAGAAGATTCATTTAGCTTGCCAGATAATTATGTAACAACCATAGATTTCGACACCGATGGAAAAATGTGGGTAGGAACAAAAGAAGGTTTATGTTCTTATGACCCATCAACAGAATTATTTAATCGCTTTCCGGTAAAATCGAATAAAATTAGTGGTATTTCCAATCCTTATGTACGCCGTATAGTGGCCGATACTTTTCAGCAAGTGCTTTGGGTCGAAACAGTGGAAGGTGTTTTAAATCGTATTGACTTTAAAACAGGAAACATTGAATATTTCAAACACCCTTCGGTAATTTCAACCTTTTACGATTATCATGAATTGTACCGAGACAATAATGGAATATTATGGCTTGGAGGACGTGAATTCGGACCCTTAAAATTTGATGAACAAAAAAATTCATTTATTCAATTACCGGTTGACAACAAAAATCAGGAAAAAAAACGTGATAAGGATTTGGCTTGTGTATTTCAGGATAGCGAAGGATTATATTGGATAAGTGCTACCGATGGTTTTTATCAATATTATCCCCAAAGCAATCTTTTTCAAAAGAACTTAAATATTTCCACCTATGATATTATTGAAAGGGATAGCAGCAGCTTGTGGCTTGGTAGTGGGAGCGGGCTTTATTTGTATCATAAAACCGAACAGAGTTTTACAAACTTCAGGCACAATGTATATTTTGACAACTCATTGGTCGACAACCAAATTAATGTGCTTTTTAAAGATAAGAACGATAACCTGTGGATTGGTACTTCAAAAGGAATTTCGATTCTTTATAAAACAAAAACATTGTTCACCCATTATACGCATATCCCTGGCATTCCTTCAACAATGCCTAATAACAATGTGCGTACATTTTTGGATGTTGGCAACCATAAAGTATGGATTGGAACACATGGTGGGGGAGTTATAGAATGGAACACAAAAAACAATTCTTTCAAAACAGTGAATGGTACCGAAGGAATGCATATTTCAACTATGTATCGCGACAGCAATGGGGATATTTGGCTGGGAATGTGGTCTGGTGAAGGATTTCTGAAATATAACCAGAATGGAAAACATACCCGGTATGCCTATGATTATGAAAGTTTGAAACGTGATTGGTACAACGATTTTTTTGAAGACCAACAAAAGCGTTTTTATGTGGGAATTTGGGGTGCACGAGGGATGCATTTTTTTAATCGGGAAAAAGGTGTTTTTGAGGATTATAATTTATGGTTACCCGCCGGGCACAGGCATACCCGTCATAACAAAATAGCTGTTCAGGGAGATTATATATGGGGACATTGGCAAGGAACTGTGGCTCATCGTTTTGATATAAATAAAAATCAAATGGGAAGCTGGGGTGTATGGGATACTACTGCATCTGTTTTTTATGAATGGCAGGACCTGCATCATTACGACTCAAATATCACCTTTAAAAATGTAAACAGCATAATTGAGGATGAAAATCAAAAAACAACCTATTGGTGCACCGATAAAGGATTGTTTGTTTTTGATAAAGAAAGCTTTAAGCCTTTATTTGAGAATCAATTCACTGAGGTATATTCTTTTGCATGGTTAGAAAATCACACTTTTGTTGTTTGCACTTCTGAAGGGATTTTTCTTGGAAATACTAAAAAAAATGAAATATCGTCATTGCCCGTTTCTAAGCCTGATTTTTTTAAAAAGGTGTTTGCTATTGATGAGAGGCAGGTACTCCTGATTTCAAAAAATAACGTTCTGTTTTATGATACCAAAGCAGAAAAAGAAGTTGATTGGCATTTGGAAGATGGGGTCCTGGAGATTCTGCCGACAACCAATCATGTACTGAAAGGCCAAAACACAATTATATGTACCGATCATGGATTGTTGATTGTTTATGATGACAAAAGTACCTATACCCTTTATAACAGAAACAACTCCTCTAATAAGGGTTTAATTTCCAATCATATAAATAGTGCAATTACCCATTCAGATACAGAGTTTTGGTTAGGAACAGAAGAAGGATTATTGCTTTTTAATGTTGCGAACGGATCCTTTTCCTTAGTTGAGCCCTCACAAAATACTTCCATTAAAGCAATAAGCAGTAGAAAAGGTGTTTTGTGGATGGCTACCTTACAAGGGATGGTCCGCTTTAATCCGGAAGAAAAAAAATATGGAATCATTAGTTACATGAATATAAAGCATAAACTTTCTTCACATCTTACGACTTTTATCGAGCAAGACCTTCATGGAAATATATGGGTAGGAACCAGTGACGAGGGTGTAAATGTAATGGATACAAGCTATTCCAAAGTTAGTTGGTATAAGCCTGAAATGACAAATCCGGATGCATTTTGGGGTGAAAATGCAACCGCTATGGTAATCGATAAAAAGGGAGTAGTTTACATTAGCTCCAATGCGGGTATTAATGTATATCGACATTCCGACAGCACCTTTTTTCACATTACCAAATCACAAGGCTTACCATCGGATGAGGTATTAGGAATGGAATTTGACAAGAACGGATTTCTGTGGTTGGTAACTCCTGAGGCATTGGCTGTTTATAATCCTGAGAATAAACAAATCCGAAGTTTTGGAAGGGAATGGGGATTGATCCCCTTCCGGTTTAATGGTGACATCAAAAGAATTGAAAATCAGATGTTTATTCCCAGCGATAGAGGTTTCTTTTCCTTTCAGCCCGGTGAATTGCTAAAATATGAAATCAGGAATAAACCGTGTATTACAGGGCTAAAAGTCTTTGCCGATGAAAAAGAGAACGATTTATTGGTAAGCAATAAAATAGTATTAAGCTACGATGAGAATTTCTTTACCTTATACTTTTCAAATTTCAGTTTTAGCGAATCACCAACTGAATATTATTATCAACTCAAAGGAATTGACCCCCAATGGGTATCAACAAAACAGAATTATGCTTCCTATACAAACATTAAAAATGGCAGGTATCAATTTTTGTTAACTACCCAGGCAAATCGTAATGCCAACGAGAGCCCACAGGTTATATCAGTAAGTATCATGCCTCCATTCTGGAAAACGCCCTGGTTTATATTGCTGGAAATTCTGTTTGGGTTTGGTATTGTTTATGCATTGTATCTTCAAAGGATAAAACAATACAAACAGCGGGAAAAATTCTTGATAACAGAGCAGAAATTATTACGTTCACAGATGAACCCTCATTTTATTTTTAATGCCCTGACAGCCATTCAAAGTTTTATTTTCAGGAATGAGCCGAAAGAGGCAGGCCGGTATCTCTCGAAGTTTGCAAAACTGATGCGCCTCTTTTTACAAAACACTAGGCAGGAGTTTGTTTTATTAAGGCAGGAACTGGAAACAATAGAGCATTATATGGAACTTCAACGCTTGCGATTCAACGGCAGGTTTGATTATAAAATAACGTGTGATATGAACCTGGATCCCGATAGGATAAAACTCCCTCCGATGATGACACAGCCTTTTATAGAAAATGCCATTGAACATGGTTTCATGGACATACATTACAAAGGAAATATTGCTGTTTGTTTTCAATTAACAGATAATGCATTAGAGATAAAAATTTCGGACAATGGAATAGGTATAAATCATACAAAAAAACAGAAGAATCATAAGTCATTGGCTACTTTAATTACTAAAGAGAGGTTGCATAATTTTAGCAATAAAACAAAACAGTATTGGATGGCTATCACAGATCTGAAGGAAATCAAACAAACAGAGACCGGGACAGAGGTATTTTTGCGGGTACCTTTTGAGGTGAATACAGATTTTTGATGTGTACAGATTTAAAATTGGAGCAATCAGCAACATTCATGTTGTGCTACAAAGCATAAAAAAAAGAGGATCATGAAGAAATTTAAGACCGTAATCATAGATGATGAATCCCGTGCGAGAGAAACAATAAAAAATATGCTTTTGCTTTATTGTAACGATTTGGAGTTAGTGGGCGAAGCGGTTGATGTAGCTTCCGGAGTTAAACTCATACAATCGAAACAGCCCGACCTGGTTCTGCTGGATATTAAAATGCCCGACGGAAGCGGTTTTGATTTATTGGAAAGACTGGATGAATTTGATTTCGCCCTGATTTTTATTACTGCTTTTAACGATTATGCAATTAAGGCGTTTAAATTCAATGCGTTGGATTATATACTTAAACCCATTGATCCGGATGAGTTGCTAAGTGCAATTAAACGGGCAAAAAAATCGATTAAAAATCGCAAAGATGATTTCTCCGTAGTATTGAAAAATTTAAAGGCTTTAAAGAAAGATCAGAAAAGGTTGGTATTAAAGACAATCGAAAATATATATGTTGTGCCATTGCATGAAATTATTCAATGTCAATCTTCCGGGAATTATACCACTTTTTATTTCATTGATCAAAAACCCATTCTAATTTCAAGTACCTTAAAAACATACGAAGAAATTTTAAATGAATTTGGCTTTGTACGGGTACATCAATCGTATTTGGTAAATATCGAACACGTTAAGCGCTATGATAAGTCAGACAGTATGCTTATTATGTCTAATGATAAAAGCGTTCCGGTTGCTACCCGAAAAAAAGAAGAGTTACTGAAAGTACTTGATATTATATAGCGGAAATAAAGAAGATCCTTAAAGTAGACTATCCCCATGGCAGAGCTACGGGGTATTTCGTCTGCCGTTAGCCATCGGGATCGGTGAATTATTTGATTAAATCAATTCCCGAGTTTAACAGTTAAGTAAGGTCGACTCATCTGAATCCCGCATAAATACTGGGTTTTTGTTTTCGATTTTCAAAAACGTAGTGAACAATTTTACAGTGTATTTACATTATATATCATACTTATGTTTATATTATGATGCATAAACATTAACCGATGTATATCCGAATAACAAAAAACAGTCGCGGAGATGCTTATTACCACCTTGTCGAGTCTTTCCGGCACGAAGGGAAGGTAATGCAAAGGGTTCTTCTTTCCCTTGGCCATGTTGAAGAAAAGGGAGGCTTGAGCAACTGGCTGAAGCCATCAGCAAACACCTTGATCGGGTAACAGCCCTGAACCTTGCAGAATCGATTGACATCAGCCAGGCTTACCTTTATGGACCTTTGTTGATTTTGGAGCACTTATATGAAAAACTTGGGATAGGCACCATCCTTTCCGGCATTGCCCAAGATCATGTTCGCCTTCAGTTTGATTTTAAACGAGCTGTGTTTTCTATGGTAGCCTCCCGGTTCATGGAACCGATTTCCAAGCTCGGGCTTTTTGACCGTCTGCTGGATAGGTTTTATCCCGGATTGTTTGACAATGAGATTGAACTGCAACATCTGTACATTATTACCTGGTCAAAGACACGGGCAGAACGGGACCGTAAAACCGGGGAGGACATTCTGAACAAAATCAAGACTAAGCTATCAAAGAAAAGACTGACAAACAAAGAGTTCATCAGCAACTCAAATTATAAAAAGTATGTTTGCGTAAGCGACAAGGAAAAGCCTACGCTAAATCTGGAAGCCATCGAAAAAGAGAGCCGAAGGGATGGGTCTTTCGGGATCATAACCAATGTAAAAAAAGAATCCATGTCCGCTGAACGCATTGTCTCTGAATACAAACAACTCTGGCGTATTGAGGATGCCTTCGGAGAACTAAAAGGAACGTTTAAAACAAGACCGATGTTCCATTGGACCGATGAACGGATAATGGGGCATATCATGGTTTGTTTTCTTGCATACCTTTGTGAAGCCCACCTGACAAAGAGCCTCCGTGAAAAAGATGAGCAACTAAACTATAAGTCCATCGAACAAGGCTGGATTAAGTCAAGATCCCTGACCGCAGTTCAGGGAATGAAGGAACTAAACCAGGTGTTGGCCATTCCGGTAAAAGTCCGAAAGCATATCTTATGGGTCAGAACTGATATACAGGAGAATGCCATGAAACTACTAAGAGCGATGAATATGAAGATACCGCCGAAAATATTGAAAAAAGAAGAAATGTAGTGTCACAAACTTAAATGGCACCCGTTATTGTATTGTATATTATAGAGTTAAAAAAATCAACTGTCAAACTCGGGATTGAA
>Ga0307422_1000263_pt1 | contig 30915 bp, 28 predicted proteins | sample SalMarWE160290MG_FD_202153 | JGI IMG/M metagenome (GOLD analysis project Ga0307422, IMG submission 202153) | Salt marsh sediment microbial communities from the Plum Island Ecosystem LTER, Massachusetts, United States - WE1602-90 | ecosystem: Environmental > Aquatic > Marine > Intertidal zone >...
ACGCTCTTCCGATTTGGTGTATTTCGCGAACTGGGATATGTTATGTTCGGCAAGCATCTCAAACAACCCCTGTTCACCAAGTCTGAGCAGGTGATCTCCACAGCACCACTCTTCGTTCCCTAGTATCGCGAAGTCGGCGCCGATCTCCTTGAACAGCAATGCCATAGACCTGGCGATCTCTTGGTTCCTGAGATCAAAAGCAGGCGAGCAACAGGGAAAATAGAGGATGTCGGCCTTCCCGATCTCGGGCAGTTCCCTGATCTCCAAACCCTGTACCCATTCCGTTCTCTTGCTGGGAAGCATACGCATGGGATTATGATATTTATCGGCGCTTATCAGCACCTCTTGCACGGTCTTGGGGATGAGTCCGCTCGTCTCCACCAAGAGACCGCGCTCCTGCACAATGGAGGCCGCGCTATCAATCTCTTTCGGACAATTGAGCGTACAGGAGTCGCATGACGTGCAGAGCCACAGATTGTCGGAGATCACCTCCAATCGTTCATCCAAGGCCTCATCGCGCGAATCGGCGATAAACCGATAGTTGGCGGACAAGGTCGCGGGCCCCAGAAATCTGTCATCGAGCACCGCAGGGCACGCAGAGTAGCATATACCGCATTGCGTACAGAGGGTGAGGTCCCAGAATTTTTTGAGGTCTGCCGGGGATTGCTTGAACTCATCCTCCCCTTCGAGCTCCGCAGCGGTCTTTACCAACGACATGGGGATTTTTTTATAGTTGTCAAAGAAGTGCTCGATGTCCACAACCAAGTCTTTTATCACCGGCATGTTCGAGAGGGGCTCTATAAGGAGGGAATCGGCCCGTAGATCGAGTATCTGCGTATAACACGCCAACCGGGGTTTCCCGTCAATATTGATCCCGCAGCTTCCGCACTGGCCCATCCGGCACGAGTGCCTGAAGGTCAGGGTAGCATCGAGATTGTCTTTGATGTAGTTGAGGGCGTCGAGAACCGTCATCCCTCGCGAGACGGGCACCTTATAGGTAGACAGAGAACGCTTGTTGTTGTCAGGGTCGAAACGCTGTACCCTCAATTCGATCGTCTTCTCTGATTCAGAAGTCATCATAAACCCCCTAATAGGACCTCGCTACCGGAGGCCACTGAGTGATCGTAACGGGCGTGTACTCGAGTCTGGGCCCTTCCGGCGTGTAGTAGGCGAGCGTATGTTTCAGCCACTTCTCATCGTCCCGCTGGGGATAATCAACCCTGGAATGGGCCCCGCGTGACTCCTGCCTGGGAAGGGCGCTGGCCACCGTGACCTCGGCCAAGTCCAGCATGAAGTCCAATTGCAAGGCATTGATAAGGTCAGTGTTAAAGGACCGGCCCCTGTCTTCGACCCTGATATGCTTGAACCTCTCCTTGAGCCCTCTGAGTGTTTCCAAGGCGCTCTCCAACTCATCCGTCTTTCTGAATATCCAGACCTTCTCGTGCATGACGCGTCTCATTTCATGTCTGATCACCGAAACTCGTTCGGCACCCTCGCTGCCGAAGATCTCCTCAAAGACCCTCTTTTCCTCCACCTTTGCCTTCCCGGTAGGAAACTTTCCCAGTTCACTTGAAAGAGCATAGTGGGCGGCTTCTTTTCCGGCAACGGCACCGAAGACCAAGCAATCCGCCGTGGAGTTCGTGCCCAGCCTGTTTGCGCCGTGCAGGCTCAGACAGGCACATTCGCCGGCGGCATACAATCCTGAAACCGGCGTTGCCGTCTTTGTGGTGTAAATTCCCCCCATGGAGTAGTGGGCAGCCGGCTTGATGGGTATAGGCTCCTTGACGGGGTCCACCCCGCCCAATTTTATGGCCACATCGCGTATGAGGGGCAACCGCTCATTGATCTTCTCCTCACCCAAATGGGTAAGGTGGAGCGCTATGTAGGGGCCATAGGGACCTGTTAAGCCGCGCCCCTCTTCGATCTCCGTTGTCTCCGCTCTGGCAATGATGTCGCGCGGAGCCAGCTCCATCTTATCAGGGGCATAGCGCTTCATGAAGCGTTCGCCTTCAGCGTTGAGGAGGTAGCCCCCTTCCCCCCGCGCCCCCTCGGTTATCAGCACCCCCGGTGGCAGCAGTCCGGTGGGGTGAAACTGTACGAACTCCATGTCCTCAAGGGGGGCACCTGCCCGATAGGCCATGGACATGCCGTCACCGGTGGCCGAGTGTGAAAAGGTGGTAAACGCATATATACGCTCGTGGCCCCCGGTCGCCAAAACGATGGCCTTCGCGCGCAGCACATGCATGACACCGCTTTTCAAGGCGATGGCCGTCAACCCTAAGGCCCTGTTGTCTTCGACGATGAGGGAAGTGACAAACCACTCATCATAGAATGTTATGTTCGGCTGTGCGGAGGCCTTTCCGTGCAGGGTGTGCATTTCGTGAAAGCCGGTCATATCGGCAGCGAAGGCGGCCCGGGGAAAGCTATGTCCCCCAAAAGGGCGTTGGTTTATCTTTCCGTCGTCGGTCCTGCTCCACGGGAGCCCCCAATGCTCTAAGGTGATGATCTCGTGAGGGATCTGCCTGACGAAGAACTCCACTACATCCTGGTCCGCCAAAAAATCCGATCCCTTGACCGTATCCCACGCATGGAGATCGTGGGAGTCCCCCTCTCTGAGTACGGCAGCGGTTCCACCCTGAGCGCACACGGAATGGGAGCGGATGGGCTGGACCTTGGAAATAAGGGCCACATCGATGGTGTCGCTGACCTCGGCGGCGGCTATGGCGGCCCTCAGTCCCGCTATACCACCCCCAAGGATAATAATGTCATGGACTAATGTTTCCATATCGTTCTCCCGCTTCTATGATTTCGTAGAGGCAGCTCTGCCCACCATCTCGGTCTCTTACTGCCGAGCGTATTGCCTGACACCCTCATCGTACAGGTCTTTCCCATAGATGTCGTTGATCACCACGACGGGGAAATCAACCACCTCCAGGCGCCTAATGGCCTCAGGCCCCAGGTCCTCATAGGCGATGATCTCCGCCTTTTTAATGCTCTTGGAGATCAAGGCCCCTGCCCCGCCGGTGGCACCGAGATAGACCGCCTTGTGTTTCACCATGGCGTCCTTGACCTCCTGCGACCGCATCCCCTTACCTATCATCCCCTTGAGACCCCGCTCGATGAGTCGGGGAGAATAGGCATCCATTCGGTAGCTCGTGGTAGGGCCTGCCGAGCCGATGGGGTGGCCCGGCTTGGCCGGCGCCGGCCCGACGAAATAGATGATCTGGCCGTGGATATCAAAGGGGAATGCTTCTCCCTTATCCACAAGCTCGATGAGTCGTTTGTGGGCCGCATCCCTGCCGGTGTAGATGACCCCGGTTATGAAGAGTTTATCCCCGATGTGCAAATCCGCAACCACCTCATCGGTCAGGGGCGTGGTTATCTTCTTGACATCAGTCATGGTAGTTCTCCCCGTCCTAAATCACCACTTCTTTGTGCCGCTGCGCATGGCATTGAATGTTCACCGCCAGCGACAGGCTGGCGATATGGCAGGGGATCATGTTGACGTGTACCGCCAAAGCGGTAGTTCTCCCCCCATACCCCTGGGGGCCGATCCCCAGATTGTTGATGCGTGTCAGCAGGTCCGCCTCCATTGCGGCGAGTTCCGGATCGGGGTTCGTGCTCCCGATCGGACGCAAGAGGGCCTTCTTGGCGATGAGGGCCGTCTGCTCAAAGGTCCCCCCGATCCCGGCCCCGACGATGACCGGAGGGCACGGATTCGCACCCGATTCCCTCACCCGCTGAACGATAAAATCCTTGACCCCCTCCATGCCCACCGAGGGGGTAAGCATCATCACCCGACTCATATTCTCACTCCCCCCCCCCTTGGGGGCGGCAATTATTTTTATGGTATCCCCTGGGACGATATCCAGATGGATGATGGCGGGGGTATTGTCGCCGGTGTTTGCCCGGGTGAAGGGATGGCATGCAGATTTGCGCAGGTACCCCTCTTGGTAGCCCTGCCGTACCCCTTCGTTGATCGCCTCGCTGAGATCCCCACCGGCCACGTGGCAATCCTGCCCGAGTTCGACAAAGACCACCGCCAAACCGGTATCCTGACAGATAGCGATCCCCTCCTCTTTGGCGATCCGGGCGTTTTCGATCAACTCATTGAGGATTTCCTTGCCTTGCGGAGATTCCTCCTGCTCCAAGGCCCGGTGAAGGGCCGCCAATACATCTTCCCCCAGGTTGATGTTGGCATCGATGAACAAATCCTTCACCGCCTTGGTGATCTCGGCTGCTGATAGCTCTCGCATTTCGGTGAGCTCCTTTCCGCCGTTCATGTCCCTGGAGGCAAAGGGATCAAACCCTCTTTCATAAGCAGCATGGTTTCCTCCCTCGATCGCTTGATGATCCGGGTGGCCTTCTCATAGAGCTCGTCATGGGTGAGCTTCACCCGTGCCACCCCCTGCTCAATGGCCTTGATGCCGACCGCAGCGGCCTCGCGGGGGAAGACCTCCCACTCGTCCATGGTGGGGATGAGGTACTCCTCGCCCATGCCGATATCCTCGGCACAGCGGGCCAGTTCTTCGGCTGCCGCGATACACATCTCATCAGTAATGGTCGTGGCCATGCAATCGAGGGTCCCGCGGAAGATCCCCGGGAAGCCCAAGGAGTTATTCACCTGGTTGGGAAAATCGGAGCGGCCGGTGGCCACGATCCTCACCCCCGCTTCTTTGGCCTCCCAGGGCCAGATCTCGGGGATGGGGTTGGCGCAGGCAAAGAGGACGGCGTCCTTGGCCATGCCCTCTAACCATTCCTTTTTGATGGTATCCGGTCCCGGCCTGGAGAGGGAGATACAGACATCGGCCCCCTTCATCGCCTCCGGAATCCCCCCGACAACTGCGTCTTTATTGGTAACCTGGCAGAAGTGCCACTTCTCTTTATAGGCGTCCTTGAGCTCGGTGCGGCCGGGGTGCAACGTCCCTTTGCTGTCCACCATGACCACATTCCCCGCCGTTACCCCTGCTGCGATGAGTATCCTGGTGATGGCGATGTTGGCTCCCCCCGCCCCTACCATCGTCACGCGCACCTGGTCCATGGCCTTACCGACGACCTTGAGGGCGTTGATCAGGCCGGCCAAGGTGACCGCGGCCGTGCCCTGCTGGTCGTCATGCCAGACCGGTATCCGCGCCTTTTCCCTCAGGGTATCGAGGATATAAAAGCACTTCGGCTGTGAGATATCTTCCAGATTCACCCCCCCGAAGCTCGGCTGGAGGAGCAAGACGGTCCTAATGAGTTCGTCGGGATCCTTGGTGTCCAAACAGATGGGGAAGGCATCGACTCCCCCGAGATACTTAAAGAGAATGGCCTTCCCCTCCATAACGGGCAGAGCCGCCTCCGGACCGATATCCCCCAAACCCAGGACCCTGGTGCCGTCGGAGACCACGGCCACCATATTGCCCTTGTTGGTATGGATATAGACCTGCTCAGGGTTCTCATGGATTGCTCTACACGGCTCCGCCACCCCCGGCGTATACCAGATCGCGAAGTCATTGACATCGCGGATGGCGCATTTGGGGGTCACCTCCACCTTGCCCCGGTAAAAGGGGTGGAGCTCCATGGCGTCCTCGGCCGGTTTTCGCGCCTTGGCCAACAGTTCTTCTTTGCTTAATTTCATATTTTTGCCTTTCGTGTTTGTCTCGATTGGTCGCTGTAGCCCCGTATCAGATAGCCGCATGACCTCCTGATGATGAGTTCGGGCTCCAGGATCCATTCCCTGCCTGCCGGAGCGCCCTCGATCCGCTCTATCAAGCGTCGCACCGCCATGGAGCCCAAGGTATACTTTTTCTGGGATATCGTGCTCAAGCCTACCATTTTGAGGGAGGCGAATTCGATGTCATTAAACCCCACGAGTGCCATCTCGTCCGGGACTCTCACTCCCTGCTCCATGAGGGCATCATAAACGCCCAAGGCCATATAGTCATTTAAAGAAAAGATGGCGCTCGGGGGATGTGATAGAGATATGAACTTCTTGGCCGCTTCATACCCCGTCCCCTTCAGGTAATCCCCCCCGAAGACAAGCTCATCCTCCATGGAGAGACCATATCGTACCAGGGCCCTGCGGGCCCCTTCCATCCGTTCCATGGTCACGGAGGACTCCAGGCTCCCCCTGACGATCCCGATCCTCCTGTGCCCCATTCGCAACAGGTGTTCCAGGGCTATTTCTCCCCCTTTGACATTATCGATGCCGATGTAGTCCACCCTCCCGGAGCAGTCCGGATCTACAACGCGTCTGTTGACTAAGACCAGGGGAAATTCCTCGTCGGCGAGGGCGGCCACATGCCCGTCTCTCATCTGGGCCGAGGTGAGAATGATCCCGTCCACTCCCCTTCTCTTCAACTCCCTAATATGTTCTCCCTCCAGCGAGAGATCATAATTGGTGCAACACAAGATGACGTTATAGCCGCAGGACCTGGCCGTATCCTCGATCCCCTGGGCCAACTCGATATAAAAGGGGTTCCTGATGGTGGTGATAACCAGCCCCAGGTTCTTGCTCCTCTTGACCACCAAGCTACGGGCCACCAGGTTGGGCTGGTAGTCCAACTCCTTGACCAGCCTCAAAATCCTCTCCTTTGTGGCGGCCTTTACCCCGGGTTTCCCATTGATGACCCTGGAAACCGTCATGTGTGACACGTGGGCCATTCTGGCTATATCCTTGATTGTGGCTGCATTCGCCATTTTGTTAACGTTAACATAAAAAATTATAAAAAGAAACCCCAAGAATCAGGGCATATTTCCCTTGTGATCCATCCGGTATCCCTCCCTGAGCTGTTATGGGGCAATATCGTCACATTCCGTCCGAATGAGCGCGCCGTTGAAACGCTATATGCCTATATTTCCGACCACCGCTTCCCCAAACTGGGAACAACGGAGCAGGGTGGCCCCCTTCATCTGCCGATGGAGGTCGTAGGTAACGGTCTTGGCCTGAATAGTCCTCTGGAGGGCCTCCTCGATGAGCCGAGCGGCCTCGTGCCAACCTATATACTGCAACATCATGGCCCCGGAGAGGATCATGGAACTGGGGTTCACCTTGTCCTCACCGGCATACTTGGGAGCGCTCCCATGGGTCGCCTCGAAGATGGCCACCTCATCCCCTACGTTGCCCCCCGGGGCCATCCCCAGCCCCCCCACCTGCGCGGCACAGGCATCGGACAAATAGTCGCCGTTGAGGTTGGGGGTAACCAGGACATCGTAATCCTCCGGCCGCAAGAGGACCTGTTGGAACATGGCATCCGCGAGGCGATCGTTGACGACAATCCGGCCATCGGGCAGGGCACCACCCTCCGGCAGGTCCTCCTCCTTGATCACCCTCCCCGCAAATTCACCCCCAGCCACCTCATACCCCCAATCTCGAAAGGCCCCTTCCGTGTATTTCATGATGTTCCCTTTGTGCACCAGGGTCACTCTCTTGCGCCCATTGTCCAGGGCATACTCGATGGCCCTTCGCACCAAACGCTTGGTGGCAAAGGGGCTGATGGGCTTTATCCCGATGCCGGAACCGTCCCTGATCTCCACGCCCATCTCATCGTACAGAAAGCGCGCCAGCCGTTGACCTTCTGCACTCTCCCCCCTCCACTCTATCCCTGCATAGACATCCTCCGTGTTCTCACGAAAGATGACGAAATCCACCTTCTCGGGGTTTTTGAGGGGGGACGGCGTACCCTGGATATACCGGATGGGCCTGACGCAGGCATAGAGATCAAAGTGCTGCCGCATGGCCACATTAAGGCTGCGAAAACCACCCCCTACCGGTGTGGTCAACGGTCCCTTAATGGCTACCTTGTAGTGTTTGATGGCCTCCAGGGTTTCACGGGGGAGAGGATCGTCGTACTGCCTTATGGCCGCCTCACCGGCACACACCTCCTGCCAGGCGATCTTTCGCTTCCCCCCATAGGCGGTCTCCACCGCCGCATCCATGACGCCGACGGCCGCACGCCAGATATCGGGCCCTACCCCATCCCCCTGGATAAAAGAGATCGAGGGATGGTCAGACACCGCGGTGGCCTTACCGTTCCGTACCTCTATTGTCTCCCCCATCGCTCAGGCAAGATCCTCGGCCTTAATCAACTCTTCAAACCGCAGGTCCATCCCCAGCACCCCCACGATCTCCTCATCGTCATTACGGACGGGGGCGGAAACGGTGATGCAGAGGGCGCCGGTGATCACCGAGGTATAAAAACCGGTCACATGCACCTTTCCCGTTTTAAAGGGCTCAATAAACCATTCCCGGTTGGAATAATCGACGTCCGAGCCGATCTGTTCGTACTTCGCCCGATCTTCGGGGCGGGTGACATTCCTGGTGATCTTATGCCCCTTGTCATCGGTCACATAGAGAAATTGGACAAAGGGATTCTCCTGTTCGATCTTCGCCAAGAGCGCCTCCTGGCGTGCGGGATCCATTGACTTGAGAGCCGGATCGTCCACCACCTCTTCCATAAGGTGAGCCGCCATTTCATACGCCCGCCGTTTTATGAGGTCGAAGTCGGAGATAAAGAGCTCGGGGAGGTGCTTGCGCGCCTTCCTCTCCATCTCCTCAGAGGAGATATCGGTGGTCCTCCCTTGGGCATATTCATCCTTTACCCACTTATATATCTTCCCCACCCCTGGATGCCTCTTATCGACCCGTTCTTTATCGGTCAAGGCAAAGTATGCATTGATCCAATGGGCGATACCGGCAGCACCCGATTTGTCGTTGATGGTCACGGTCAGGGGTCTGTTCAGGATCTTGGCGGTGTTGAAGATGTTGTAGATCTCCTCGTTTTTAAGGATACCATCGGCATGGATACCCGCCCTCGTGGTGTTGAACTCCGCCCCTACAAAGGGGTAGTTTTTGGGGATATGCTCGCCGATGACCCGTTCATAGTAGTTCCTGATTTCGGTGATGACGGCGGGCTCGACCCCGTTGTGATCGCCGACAAGGCTGATATACTCAATGATCATCCCTTCGATGGGGGCGTTGCCGGTCCTCTCGCCAAACCCCAGCAAACTCCCGTTGACCCCTGAGCAGCCATAGAGCCACGCGGTCGTGGAATTAATGAGGACCTTATGAAAATCATTGTGACCGTGCCATTCGAGCTCCTCCGAGGGGACGCCGGCGTCGTCTATCAGGGCGCGAACGAGCTTGGGGACACTCCGTGGCAAGGCGGCACCCGGATAGGGGACCCCCAAACCCAGCGTATCGCATAACCTGATCTTCACCGTTGCCCCTCCCTCCTCGGCCAAGCGCATGAGCTCTTGGGCCAAGGGGACCACAAACCCGTAGATGTCCGCCCTGGTCACATCCTCAAAGTGACACCGAGGCTTCACCCCCTCCGCCAGGGCGGCCTCCACGACCCGCAGATAGTCTATCATGGTGGTCCGTCTGTTTTTGCCCAGCTTCAAAAAGATGTGATAGTCCGATACGGAGGTCAAGATACCCGTCTCCTTGAGGCCCATTTCGCTGACCAGCTTGAAATCATCTTTATTCGCCCTGATCCAACCCGTCACCTCAGGGTAGCGGTATCCCTTTTCCAGACACCGGCGGACGGCCTCTTTATCCTTGTCGCTGTAGAGAAAAAACTCGGCTTGCCGGATGACGCCGTTGGAACCCCCCAGCCTATGGAGCATATCATAGAGGTCCACGATCTGCTGGGCCGTATACGGAGGTCTGGCCTGCTGTCCATCTCGAAAGGTGGTGTCGGTAATAAATATCTCTTCAGGCGGATCGATCAGTTCAACGTGGTGATCGAATTCAATGCGACATACCTCTTCGTAGGGAAAGACATCCCGAAATAAGTTCGGCTCATCCACGTCCTGAAGCTGAAATCTCTCTCTCTTCTTGGTACGCTGATCGAGAAAACTTTTTCCCGTCTTCATGATAACCATGTGTCCCTCCTGGAACTACCACGTTTATATAATGATAGTCCTACTGCCATAAACTGTCAATAATTTTGCCGCCTCCCTATTCGTCAAGAAAACTGAAAAAGACGGTATAAATATCACTTTACGGCTGGAGGGGGCTATGATACAACGACGTTATAGCGAGACCAAGACAGGCTGGTGACCAGGGTGGAAAAATCTCCTCTTTTCCAGACAGGAGGAAGCCAATGATTGCTAATATCATTACCTTATCTCGGATAGTATTGGTATTCGTCGTTGTCTTTCTTTTCCAGATCAACAATGTATTTCCGAGGCTGGCTGCAACAGTGTTGGTCGTGGGAGTTATTTCATTAGATTCGCTGGATGGATATCTTGCGCGAAAAATGAACGTGGCTTCGGACTTTGGCGCTTTGTTTGATATAACCGGCGATAGAATCGTGGAAAATGTTTTTTGGATATATTATGCCGTCATAGGATTAATTGGCTATTGGGTTCCGCTGATCATACTGAGCCGCAGTTTCATAGTAGATGCCGTACGGGCAGTCGCATTTCGCAAGGGAAGAACCGCCTTTGGTAACAATACGATGATGAAATCACCACTGACCAAACTCCTGGTAGCCTCCCCTTTCAGCCGTTCACTCTATAGTGCACAAAAAATTGTTATATTCACTCTTTTAGGACTATTCTTTTCCCTCCAAACCGCAATCGCTCATGGAGATTGGGCAACAGGTGAGTCTCTGGTACATAATTTCAAAATAATGATAGATATTCTCGTTTACGCCACCGTCGCAACCTGTATTATCAGAGGCCTACCAGTACTGTGGGACGGCAAAGAAATATTGTTTGAAAAAGAATACCCGAAGAAAATAGATATTGGATGATACAAAACGTTGCGTTTTTCGATTTAGACGGTACGTTAATCACCCCTCCTTCCTCCGAGAAGATGTTTATTAAACATCTTCTCCAGAACGGTGTATTGACCTGGGCCGACATGGTACGTTTCGTTCAAGGTGTCGTATACAATAGTAAGGGTGGCTGGCACGGGATATTCAAGAGAAATAAGTTCTACCTGAAAGAAAAAAATGTTGAACTCATTGAACATATGGCGAAAGAATATGCTGAGAACTATATCTATTCTCTCATCAGTGTTGGTGCTAAACATATAATTGAAAAACATAAGGCAAACGACGATGTATTGATCATGGTCTCTGGTTCTCCCTATTTTATTGTAAAGGTGTGTGCACAGATGTTGGGTTTCAACGATTATAAAGGTACTGATCTGATTATCAACAATGGAAAATTTACCGGAAAAATAAAGGGTATTCACCCCTATGGGAAAAACAAGGTCGATGTCATGCAGGATTTCATCGCTCACTATGCCCTCGATATTAATCATTCTACTATTTATGCCAATCATGTTATGGATAGATATATGCTGGCACTATCACCGAGACCGGTGGCGGTCAATCCGAGCTGGAGGTTGAAAAAATATTGTAAAAAGAAAGGGTGGAAAATTTTATATATGTAGGTTCGCCCTCGGCATTCACGATATATCACCCCATGTAATGGCATGAGGATTATCTCATCATCACTTTTCCCTTCTCTCCACCTTCTGTAACCTATTAATATTAAAAGGCTATTTCAATGCGACAAAAGATTTTCGGGAAATTTCCTCATACTAAATTCTCTTGCTAAGCAGAACATTTTATGCTACTAAGTACGCTCGACTTATTGAGGGTAAGGAGGTCAGGAGATGCCTTGGGAACAAGCAGTAAGGATCTTCATCTTTGGTCTTTCGGGGGTCTTTATCACATTGGGGGTCCTCGTCATCGCCATCATCATCCTCGGGAAGGTTGCCAAAATCTTTCAGTAACCGCACCCTATCGCTCAGGAGACCATACCCATGGCTGAATTTATCGGCACGATGATATGGAAGACGGGTTTTATGAGCCTGGAGGTGAAGCATCTGATCATGTGGCTCATAGGCTTTTTATTTATCTTTCTGGCCATCAAAAAGAATTATGAACCCCTCCTCCTACTGCCCATTGGGTTTGCCGTCTTCATCGTCAATCTCCCCCTCACCGCACTCATGGAGGAGGGCGGACTGTTGCAGATCTTTTACCACTATGGTCTGGAGTGGGAGATAATCCCCCCTCTCATCTTTCTGGGTTTGGGCGCGATGACCGATTTTGGCCCCCTCATTGCCAACCCCAAGACCCTCCTGTTGGGGGCAGCCGCCCAGTTCGGCGTCTACGTGGCGTTCTTCGGGACACTGGTGATCGGCTTTCTGTTCCCCACAATCGGCTTCGGCATCCCCGAGGCCTGCTCAATCGGCATCATCGGAGGGGCCGACGGACCTACTACCATCTATACGACCGTAAAGCTTGCCCCGCAGCTCTTGGGGGCCACGGCCGTGGCGGCCTACTCCTACATGTCCCTGGTCCCCATCATCCAGCCCCCTATCATGAAGTTGCTCACCACCGAGCATGAGCGCAAGATCCACATGCGCCAGTTGCGGCCGGTCTCACAAATAGAGAAGATCATTTTCCCCGTGACTGCCACGTTGATCATCTGCCTCATCGTACCCCCGGCAGCCCCCTTGATGGCCATGTTCATGATCGGCAATCTCTTCAGGGAATCGGGGGTCGTGAAGAGGTTAAGCAATGCCGCTCAGAACGAGCTGATGAACATCGTCACCATCTTCCTGGGCATATCGGTGGGGGCCACCATGTCTGCGGATAAATTCTTACGGCTTGAGGCCTTAGTGATATTCGCCCTAGGGCTTGTGGCCTTTATCTTCAGCACCGCGGGCGGCTTGCTCTTGGCAAAATTGATGAACCTCTTTCTCAAGGACAAGATAAATCCCCTCATCGGTTCGGCAGGGGTCTCTGCGGTCCCCATGGCGGCCAGGGTCAGCCAAAAATTGGGGGCCCAGGCCGATCCCCAAAACTTCCTCCTCATGCATGCCATGGGTCCCAATATCGCAGGGGTCATCGGCACGGTGGTGGCCGCCGGCTTCTTTATCTCCATGGCAGGGGGCGGATAGACAAGGCCCTGTAGGAATATCGTTCCGGCACACCACGACAAAAAAATCGGACACGAGAAACTCGGATTCGACCCTAACCCCCAGATCCCCGTTAAGTTCTCGGAGCTTAGGACTATTTGTACACATTATAGTAAGACCAATTTTATCTAACTTTCACCTAAATTCTTCTTGACAAAAAAAGGGGAATTGGTTAGATTTATTGTCTCTTTCCTTCAAAGATTTATGTTCAGGCAAAGAGGCAGTCAATCTTAAGGAGGAGGGTACGTTTTATGGTAGAAACCCAAGCGTTAGACATCGGCAGTAAACTCAAGGCCATCAGAGGAGAAAAGAGGATCTCGTTGCGTACCTTGGCCAAATTGAGCGGCCTTTCGGTGAACACCCTGAGCCTGATCGAGCGGAACATCACCTCTCCGACGGTAAATACCCTCTATGCCATCAGCAGGGCCTTGGGGGTGAAGATCAATTACTTCTTCGATGAGGAGAGGATAGAAGAGGCGATCTTCGCAAAAAGGGGCGAGCGCAAACAGGTGGAAACCAAGGACAAGGGGATCACCTTTGAGAGCCTCGGCACCGGCCTTATACAGCAAGGTCTGGAGGCCTATATGCTTACCGCGGCCAAAGGCACCAAAAGCGGGAGCAAAGGGGTGAGCCACCTCGGAGACGAGCTGGCCTTCTGTCTGCAGGGGAAATTCCTATTCGAGATCAAGAAGGAAAAATATACCATCGAAGAGGGGGATAGCCTACTCTTCAAAGGGAGTCTCCCCCAGCAGTGGGAGAACATCGGGAACGGGGATTCCGTCCTCCTGTTGGTACGGGGGATGGAGAAATAGAGAGTATTATTTTCCCTGAGCACATCCGCAAAGATCGTGTCCCAACAATTGATTCTGGCCTCTTCTTCGCCGCGGAGAAGAGACCTCCTCTCCTCCTTAGGGCTCCAATTTCAGGTCATCCCTGCTGAGTTACAGGAAATCCCCATCCCTCATGAATCCGCCAAAGATTTCGCCGTCAGGGTGGCAGAGAAAAAGGCCTTGGTTGTGGGGAAAAAACACCCCCATGCCTGGGTTATTGGGGCCGATACGGTAGTCGTCGTCGAAGGTGAAATGTTGGGGAAACCGCGCGACAGGAAAGATGCCGCGAGGATGTTGCAGCGACTGGCCGATAGAGAGCATCGCGTGCTCACCGGCTACGTCCTCGTAAACGTAGCGGAGGGAAAAACGATGAGGGGGGTTGCGGAAACGCGGGTCAAGATAGCCCCCTTGGGGGAACAAGAGATAGCGTGGTATATCAATACCGGAGAACCCCTTGACAAGGCCGGAGCGTATGCCATACAAGGAAAAGGTGCCTTTATGGTAGAATGGATAAAGGGATCATATACCAACGTGGTGGGACTCCCCCTCTCTCAGGTCATCGGGCTCTGTAAAGATGCGGGTATTGACGATATCTTTTAGGGAAGCACGGTTTGTTCACTTGCCGGACCTGATCATATGACAGAACATACCAAGGACGAAATAGCAAAAAACCTCAGCCAGGTCAGAGAAAGGATGGACCGCGCCGCTACCAGGACCGGAAGGGACCCCGGAGAAATCAGGCTCATAGCGGTCAGCAAGACAGTACCGGTCGAGAGAGTCAAAGAGGCGATCGCCGCAGGCACCATGATCTTTGGTGAAAACTATATCCAGGAGGCGAGGCACAAGATAGAAGAGATCGGGCAGGCGGGCATTCAATGGCATTTCATCGGACACCTCCAAACCAACAAGGCCAAGTATGCGGTGAGGTTCTTTGACCTCATCCATTCGGTGGACAGTATCAAGGTGGCTCGGGCATTGGACACACGGGCCGCAGCAGAAGGAAAGGTCATGGACTGCCTGATAGAGGTGAACATCTCCCAGGAAGAGTCCAAGTTCGGCATAACCAGTGAGCAAATCCTGACGCTGGCCCACGAGATGACAAAGCTGCAAAACATCTCCTTAAAGGGGCTCATGACCATGCCCCCCTATTTCGATGATCCAGAGTCGTCCAGGCCGTATTTCATCGCCCTGCGGCAGCTCAAGGAAGCAATGGCACGGGAGGGCATCCCCCTCTCCGAGCTCTCCATGGGGATGACGACCGATTTTGAGGTGGCCATTGAAGAGGGGGCCACCATGGTCAGGGTGGGCAGGGCCATCTTTGGTGAGAGGAGCGAATAATAATGTCGAAAAAACCATGGGGAGGACGGTTTCCCCGGGAGACCGATACGCTGACGGAGGAATTTACCGCCTCCATCTCCTTTGACAAGAGGCTCTATCGCTACGATATCAAGGGGAGCATGGCCTACTGCGAGGCGCTGGCCAAGGCGGGGATCATCTCCCAGAATGAAAAAGGTGAGATCCTCCGTGCCCTCAAGGAGATCGAGGGGGAGATAGAAGGAGGGAAGCTCCCCCTTTCGGCCCACGGGGAAGACATCCACATGCACATCGAACAACGGCTCATCGGGAAGATCGGTGAGAAGGGGGGAAAGCTCCACACCGGCAGGAGCCGCAACGATCAGGTCGCCCTCGACCTGCGCCTCTATCTGAAGGAAGAAGCGACCATCATCATCGATCTCATACAGGGGCTTCAGAGCAGCCTGGTGGGAGTGGCGGATAAGCATATAGCCGTGATCATGCCCGGGTACACCCACCTGCGTAAGGCCCAACCCATCCTCTTCTCCCATCACATGATGGCCTACTATGAGATGTTCAAGCGCGACAAAGAGCGGCTGGTCGATGCCCTGAAGCGGATCGATTGCATCCCCCTGGGAAGCGGCGCCCTGGCGGGCACCCCCTACCCTCTTGACCGGGAGTACCTGGCCAAACAGCTGGGCTTCGCCGCCGTCAGCCGCAACAGCATCGACGCCGTGAGTGACCGGGACTTCGTGGCGGAGTTCCTCTTTTGCTGCGCCCTGTCGATGATGCACCTCAGCCGCCTCTCAGAAGAAATCATCCTGTGGTCGGCCCCTGAGTTCGGGTTCCTGCATCTGCCCCCGGAGTTCTGTACCGGCAGCAGCATCATGCCGCAAAAGGCGAACCCCGACGTGCTGGAGCTGATCAGGGGAAAGACGGGGAGGGTCTACGGCGCCCTGATCACGATGCTCAGCGTGCTCAAGGGCCTCCCCTTGTCGTACAACAGGGACCTGCAGGAGGACAAAGAACCCCTCTTTGACACCTGCGATACCGTGAAGAGCTCCCTGCAGATCATGGCCGGCCTTATCGAGAACATCGAGATAGACCAGGGGCGGATGAAGGCGGCCGCTGCCGAGGGCTACACCAACGCCACCGATGTGGCCGATTACCTGGTCTTCAAGGGGATCCCCTTTCGAAAAGCGCACCAGATCACCGGCAAGGCGGTGCTCTACGCCGAAGAAAAGGGGGTGTCGTTGAATGATCTTTCGCTCGACGACCTCCGAACGTTCTCACCAACCTTTGAAGAGGATGTCTTTGCCTATATCCGAACGGAAGACTCGGTGGATCATCGCCAAAGCCTGGGGGGCACGGCCCGCCAGCGGGTGGCTGAACAGATAAAAAAGGCCCAGGAGGAGTTATCATGACACTGCACAAGACGCTTCCCATCGCACTTGCGTTCATCATCCTCGCCGGGGGGTGCGGCGTCAAGGCCCCCCCCATTCCCCCTGATGTGCTGGTGCCCAAGGGCGCCACGGACCTGCGCGGCACCGTCAAGGAGGAGATATTTGAACTGACCTGGAGCCTCCCCAAAACGAACGTAAAAGGATCCGAGCCGGTCGACCTGGTTCGCTCCCTGGTGTTCAGGAGGGACGAGACGAGGGGATGCCCGGAGTGCCCCGGAGAGTTTAAGGTACGGGCCGAGCTCGACCTCCGCTCCCCCGAAGGATACCGCTTAGAAAAAAATACCGTGACCTGGGTGGACAAGGATCTGAAAGAGGGGGTCATCTATATGTATAAGGTAGTCGGCGTCAACCATTGGGGCTATAAGAGCACCCCTTCCAACGAGGTGATGATTAAATGGGGGGAGACCAAAGAATAATCGATTTCATCTTGAAATCAGCAGATTAACGGCTGACATCAGCGGCGGCTGTAAGCCGTCTGGTGGATACCATGGTTATGTCGTTCTTTCGTTACACCATTCCTATCCTAAAGAGGCTTGTCGACCAGTTTCATCGTATCGAATGGATCGCATATAAATATCTCCCGTTCACCTGTTTTTTTAAGCAGCGCTTCAAGCGCCATGTTCCGTGCGGGCGATGATGCTGTCCTGCACATCCTTTCCCAATCTGGTGAAATAAGCGACGTACCCAGCCACCCGCACGGTGAGTTCCTGGTAGTCGCTGGGATTCTGCTGCGCTTCCCGCAGGGTTTCTGATGATACCAGGTTGAACTGACAGTGATGGATCTTCAGGTCGACGAATGTCCTGATCATGCTGGCCAGTCTGCGCACACCGACATCGTTTCCAAAAATGTCCTTATTGAGCCGCACGTTCAGAGTAATGATTCCACATGCTTGATTATTTGCATCAAAGGCAAGAAAGCCTACTTATGTTTCATTGATAAAAAGATTTTCGCAGTAAAATACAACCTGATTTCTGTCAGAAAACGGAAACTGATGACCAATTTCAAAAAACAGTTTTTCTGATAACATTAGAACACTATCCGATGCTCCACGTATCGGCGCGAAGGAGCTGTCCCTGGACGTTGCTGACCCCGGGGAGTTCCACCATCAGATTGAAAAAATCTCTTCAAGGATCGACAGCTCCATCTTCCCGTCGAGGAGCGGGGCCACCGCCGTGGAAAATTCCTTGAAATGGGGAGTCGACGAGTGGGCCTGGATAGCCTCTCTGTCACGGTAACGCTCCACAACAACCAGAAGATCGGGATTGGCCTTGTCACGGCAGACGGCGTAACCCACCGTTCCTTCCTCTTCTCCTACCTTCGGTACCAGGCCCCGGAAGAGCTCGGTGGCCTCATCCATCTTTCCTTCTTTGATCTTCATCTGTGCAATCAGTGCGACCATGATTCATCTCTCTTTTTTGCCGTGTCCATCGGCGGTAATGGGTGATCGGTATCCATCAGCATATGCGTGGGTCCATAAAAAGTGCAGGTACTCACAAACGTAAAATAGCACACTTCATTCATTGAGGCAAAGAAGTGACCACTTTCAGGACCTCGGGAATGACGTCGGTGCATTTCACCGTATACCCCACAAAATTGCGCGCTGCAGGGCGATCTGGTGCCCCATGTTCCCGGCACCGGGATAATCCCTTCTTCCCGAAGAAGGGATTATCCCCAAATGATACGGCGATTACCGTCTCAGGTTTTCGATGACCGCCGCGACACCGAGCCCGCCGCCGCAGCAGGAACCGAAGATTCCGTATCTGCCGCCCCTGCGAATCAATTCGCGCATGGTGAACATGCCGATCCTGGCACCGGAGGCACCGTTGGGGTGTCCGAAGGCGATGGCGCCGCCGTTCGGATTCCACTTATCCATGTCGACCTTCTCACTCATCTGCTTTTCGATCTCAATAATCACGGCCAGATTCTGGACAGCAAATGCCTCGTTGCACTCCATGACCTCCATGTCCGAGAGTTTTAGGCCGGCCCGCTTGAGTGCCTGGGGCATGGCGTAAGCAGGGGCGATACCCATGATCTTGGGGTCGACACCATAATCGGCGCCGCAGATCCATTTCGCCATCGGCTCATACCTCAGTTCCTTGGCCTTATCCATGGTCATCATCAGGACAAATGCGGAGCCGTCATTCCGTCCCGACGAGTTACCGGCCGTCACCGTACCCCCCTCCTTGAAGACCGGGGGCAGGGCGCTTAAGAGTTCCATCGAGGTCTCACGGGGATGCTCATCCACCTTGAACTCAATAGGGGGCTTCTTCTTCCCCTGGGGGACGGTCACGGGGATGATCTCCTCATCGAAGTAGCCGGCATCCATGGCCTTCTTGGCCAGCACCTGACTCCTGAGCGCGAACTTGTCCGACTCCTCACGGGAGATATTATACATGACCTGCAGATTCTCCGCCGTCAGACCCATCCCGATGCACTCCTCAGGGACGGGGGAGAGCTGGTTCTCCAGCGCCGTGGGGGGAATTAGCCGATACGGCGGCAGGCTCATGGAAAACTTGGCCGGGATCTGACTGTAGGCCTCCATGCCACCGGCGATGATGATATCGGCGTGGTTGCACAGGATCTTCCAGGCCGCATGGTTGATGGAATCGATGGCGGAACCGCACTGCATCTCAATATAGCTTGCCGATGTATTGTAGGGGAGCCCCGCATAGAGGGCCGCCCAGCGGGCAGGGTTCATGGCACGGGAGCAGTGTGCCGCCGATCCCATAAACACGCAGTCCACGTGGGCCTTCTCGTGGATCTTCGTCTTTTCGATCAAACTCTTGACTCCGATTCCGGCCAGTTCTTCGGCCGTGATGTCTCGCAGTGTTCCACCCATCCTTCCGAAAGCGGTGCGCATGGCTTCAACAAATACGATTTCTCTTTCACTCATCTCTTTTGTATCCTCCTTTTTCGGTTTTGAGCCCGGTCTCTGTTTTTGAAGAAACCTATTTAATTGCTTTTCAAGCTTTGCAATGAAACCGTCGTTACCAAGAGGCCGACCGATCCTTTCATGTCGCCTAAGCTGTGCCACCTCCTTCTTTAGCCCTCATTATTGAAAAAAGTCTCCTGCTCACGATTCCCGCGACGAGTTATGTGGTGTGGAAATCAAGGAGCAACAGACCGTTCTATGCCGAAATATTACGTTTGGATATTCGCAATGTCAATAACTAATTATGGTGTCCCCAGAATTACGAAAAACACCGTCACCTGAGTGGACAGGGATCTCGTAGTCGGCGTCAACCACTGGGGCTACCAAGGTCCCCCCTCCAACGAAGTGATGATTAAATGGGGCACCCCACAAAAACCACCTCCTTCCGATACCCCCGACGGGAAGGGGGAGTAACTCCCCCACTGGCGGGGCCTTAGAACTCAGATCGAACGCAGAACTCACCTGCCGCTATGAAGCGCCAGCAAAATAGCGGTCAGGTGGAGCGCCTTGTTATGCAGATCAGTGACCCAGCAAAACTGCTATATGCCAACTGATATTTATCATAAAAACGCCAAAACTGTCAGATACCTTACAGCGCTTTATATACTGTGAGCAAAGCAAGAATCACTATAAGTATTGAAAGCCCAATTTCTAACCAAAAGGATTTTGTCTTTAGCGAAAGTCTACTTCCTACTCTTGCACCAATCATTGACCCAATGAGTACGAATAAGGCGGGCAACCAGAATATATTGCCACGATGCCAGTAAATGATTATAGCAGCAAGGGCTGTAAAAATTGTCACGAATAATGATGTGGCAATTGCCTTATGAGTATCAAGGTGCATAGCCCTCAGAAATGGCGGAAACAAAGAGCCCCCACTTCCACCACGCATACCTGTTATCAAGTTTAAGCAAAATGAACCAACAACAATATTTGTTAAACTTGGGACTAATTTCTTAGAGAACTCTGGGGCAATTCTGTCGAGATAAATCCCGACTATTGTTATGAGAGATATAACGACAAAGATGATTGCTAAAACTAATGTTGGAATCAAGCCGGCAAGAAAAGCCCCTACTACTGACCCTAAAGTGCCGCCGATTATCACATGCAAGGCAATCTTATTATCTATATTTTCTCTGTGACTAATGGCTCCTACACCCGAAGAAAAAGGAATGATTAATAGATTAATTGCAAAAGCAGTTAATAAAGGCAATCCAGCCAGATTAAGTAAAGGTATTCTGACGGAACCTCCACCGATTCCGAACATGCCACTCATAAAACCCGCGACAAGTCCGATGAGACTGAAAATTATTATTTGTGCATGGAACATAAAAACCAATCCTTTTAATTCTGTAACTTCTTTGTGAACAATTCATGAAAGCAAACTTTTCGCTGCATAACAATGAGTATATGGTTTCTCTATAACACCCTTGGCCCACAAAGTTGCGGCATAATACCCCACGGCCGAAATTTCCATAAGCCTGGGACTAGTAGAGGACGGTGTTTCCGAATGAACTTAAAGGTACTTCTGGATTTCAGGCAGCTTTTCGGCATTGGCCGTCCGAATCACAGCCGACATTGTCACTCCCAGAACCCGCGCCACCTCCGCCCCCGGAAAACCCATCTTCTTGTCAAATCAATTCAGAAACAACGTCCCCTAATCTTACTTTTTTAGAATTTTAACCGGTAAGAAGGGGCCTTATCCACCTTGAGCCAGCCGCGATCCCCCCAGATTCTCACGCCATATCGGAAAGTAACACCCAAGGGTCTTTTCTTGAAGGATTCAAGACCTTTCAAAGGTATCCTGATCTGTGCGGGATGCTTCATAAAATCCGGCTTGTCAGACTTGAGCAACACACTTCCCTCGACAGTCTTTTGTGTGTCAGGATATTGCAAGGCCTTTCCTGTTTTTGCATCGTAGAGAAGGGACGAAACCCACCAGGTCAATCCTTCCATGCAGCGCCGGGTAACGGAGAAGTTTAGGACAAGTTCTTCTTTCTCCACCATGTGGGATACATCCTCAATTTTGGTTGGACCCACAATTTGTCGCAGGTTGAAAATGGTTTTCATCGCATCGGGCACGCCCCAGCGCGACCGCTCGTGGGGAGCCACTGCCGGGTCAAACGGCGCATGGCTTGCCGTGAGCTCCATGAGGTTCTTCAGGTTGTGGCCAAAGGTGGCCGTGTAAATTGCGGTGATAAATGGAGAGGCAAAGGACGTGCCTTGTATTTTCCGTCCGTCCAATATCAACTGACCAGGACCAAACACATGGGGAAAGAGCGCTCCGTCCGGCCCCATTCCGATATCCGAGAATGCCGACGGTGCGAGTTTACCTGTCTCGGTCTTTCCCACTCCTCCAACGAAGATCAGGAAGGGATGTTTAAAGAACGAGTAGGTGTTAGCTGTCTGTAGGCCGTTGAAATCGCGTTCATCAGCGATAGGATAGGCGCGGAGCCGCATGAACACCCCGTTCGACGGCCCGGCGAGCTGCTTAATTCGCACAAAAGCGTATTCAGGCTGCGTAGTCTTGTATTTGAGTGCAATGTAGCCCTTGAGTTTTTTCTTTGGGTCGACGCGGCCAACGGCTAGCCGGTTCTTATTTGTGACGAGTTCAATCTCATAAGCCCCTTTAGGGCTATGCTGGGCATCCCATGTGAAGTATATTTTGTTATCCCCGGGCTGCAGATAGAGGCCTACTAAGTCTTCCTTTAATTTGTGTTTTGGCGACCACAGGCGAAAGTCAACATAGCCGTTTTTGTTACGGTCGGCTGATACCCAAGAGTGAACATGCTTACGGCTGTTGCCAATGGCGAAAAGAACAAACATTTCATGCTTGGAAAGCAGCTTATGCATGTCATCGATGAACTTCCTCTTATTGGAGACAATCTCAAACACGTCATACCAACCTAAGCTGAGATTGGCAACCATTGCCCCCCTGCGGGCAGCATCATCTATGGCCCATAGCACATCGTAAGGGGTGTACACCGTATAGAGGAGTAAGTGTGCCATAGACAGCACCACACGGGCCACACGGTAAACATCGTAACCGTGATTCTCTTTATCAGATTCGGTGGCGGAAACCAAAGTAACGTATTTACGCTCCTCTGGATGCTGGTCAAGCCACTCCTTTATCCCCTGGAACCCTACGTCGATAATGGCTAACTTCTGGCCGGGTGCGGCTATGGTGTATGAGGAAGGAATAGACCCCCAACCCATCTTTGCACGCGCCTCAACGATTTCCATAGGAAATGCCTTGGGCCCATCCGGCGCCGCAAACTGTTCGGCAGTCGGCGGCGGGATGACAAGCCTGGAACGGGCTTGCTGGTCAGAATGCTGAGCCGACACAACAACGGAACTTGAAAGTAATAATATAATAATAGAAGTAAAAACCACTATAATTGAAAAAATATCTGTTTTATAATTCAAGCAGGTATTGTTTCTTGCAGTGTTGCAATCCATATTAATCTCCTTCCTTATAATATTCTGAAATAGAGTCCTGTTCTAGGGCAGGATCTGCTTTAACCTCATCAAACATAATCTCGTACATTCTTCTACATTTCCTTGCCTATATCAAAGTAATCCATAGTGACACTCTGTGAAATCCCTGTATAGGTATCTAGTATTATGCTTAACATTACTACGGCAATAATATTGAAGATGATAAGTTTCTTCATGGCAAAAATCTCCTTATAATTCATGCAGCTTAACTTAATCGTTACCAACCATCAAGGGAGAACATGTGGAGAACATGGGGTCAAATCTTCAGGACAAGTTGCCCCAATGTCAAGACGCTACCTCGAAAAATTTTAAATCATTCAGTCAATTTCTTAAAATCTTCATCGTCCCAAAGATCCTTGAAATCTTTATCTTCTTTCGCATAATCTTTGGAGGATTCATTGAAAGTTATCGCCCTTTTTAAATCAGAAAGCGCCTTGTCCTTTTCCCCTTTGAGAGAGTAACTACAAGCACAATTATACCATGCGTTGGCGTGCTTCGGGTTGATCTCTATGGCCTTGGTGTAGTCAGCAATGGCCTTGTCATTGTCACCTTTGTCATTCCAGGCGACGCCGCGGTTGTTGTAGGCAGAGACGTACTGCGGGTTGATCTCTATGGCCTTGGTGTAGTCAGCAATGGCCTTGTCATTGTCACCCTTTTTTCTCCAGGCGACGCCGCGGTTGTTGTACACTATACTTAGGTTCTTCTGAGAAAGCTCACCAGACTCAATGGCCTTGGTGAAAAGCCCTAAAGCCTTATCGTAGTCACCCCCATTGACTGCCTCAATGCCGGCATTGGCATCTTCAAGACCCCCGGCCCATCCCAAAGAAGTTATACAAACCATTAAGGATAAAAAGAGAAATATCAGGAACATAATCTTTTTCATATCTAACCCTCCTTTCTGACTAGCCATGGCTTTGGGAGCAAATTTTAATGTGTTTAGATTTCTTTACCAATTTCCTTTCCATAGACAATAAAAAACACGTGCGAGCTTGCGTTTGGGCTTGTTAGATCCTAACTGAAACACGCACATTTCCTTAATTTCAATACATACCATATTTAAAACGCAAATCAACGGAAGGGGTTACGATCCGGAGAAAAAGAGGAAAATATTCAAACTACAGCCAGCGCTTGCGCCGTTTATAGGACTTGACGTTCTTATAGGTCTTCAGCGCTCCTGAGGACGCAACCCCCAGATAGAACTCCTTGACATCCGGGTTTTTCCTCAAATCGCTCGCAGCGCCCTCCATCACGATCTTGCCGTTTTCCATGACATACCCGTAATGGGCCAACTGGAGTGCCATATTGGCATTCTGTTCCACCAGTACGATCGCGGTCCCCTGCTCTTGATTGATGCGCCCCACGATCTCAAAGATCTCGTGTACCAGCAACGGCGCCAACCCCAACGAGGGCTCATCCAGGAGCAGGAGCCTCGGCCTGGCCATCAGGGCCCGTCCGATGGCGAGCATCTGCAATTCACCGCCGCTGCAGTATCCGGCAAGGAACCTCCTGCGAGCCAGCAGGGAGGGAAAATAATGGTACACCAGATCCAGATCCTCCTTGGTGGAGGCACGCATAGACAGAGACCGCGCCGCCGTCCCCACCCTCAGGTTCTCCTCCACCGTAAGGTGCTCGAAAGGCGGGCGCCCTTCCAATACCTGAATAACCCCCAGGCGGGTAATGGTCTCAGGAGGCGCATTCTGAATAAAGCGGCCGTCATACTCAATGGTCCCCTCGGTAACCGCCCCGTTCTCCGATTTCAGCAGGCCGGAGATAGCTCGCAAGGTGGTCGTCTTCCCCGCTCCGTTGCTCCCCAGGAGGGAGACGATCTGTTTCTTCCGAATGGCAAGCGATACCCCTTTGAGGATCTGAATGACATCAGAATACACAACGCTGATATTATTGAGTTGTAAGAGTGTATCGTTCATATTCATAACACACCACGCTTAATAGGAAAACGGCCACAGTCTGAAGCTGGAGCGGATGATACGCCACATTTCCGCCAGCCCCCGTGGTTCGAAGATGAGGAACAGGACGATGGCCAATCCGAAGACAAAGTCTCGAAGGGGTGCCACCGTCAGGGCGGCACCTGCGAGGATCTCCAGGTTCATGATATACTCCGTTGCCAGGCTCAATATCTCATTCAACATGGTGATAAAGATGGCTCCGAACACGGCGCCGGATATGCTCCCCAGGCCCCCAATGATGATCATAGCAATATATTGTATGGAAAGAAAGATGGTGAACGGCTCCGGGGTGATGCTGATGGTATAGTACGCCCACAGTCCCCCGGCGAATCCGGCATAAAAAGAACTGATGCCGAAAGAAAGTAGTTTATAGTGAAAGATGGGGATGCCCATTCCCTCTGCGGCCAGATAGTTGTCACGAATGGCGATGAAGGCACGACCGTACCTGCTGCGCACAAGGTTGACGGCCACCCAACACATGATCGCAAAACTCACGAATACCACCCAGAAAAAGGATTGATCGCTGCTGACATCCAGCCCAAAGAGGGTAGCCGTGGGGAGTATAATTCCGTGCGGCCCCCCGGTGAGGCCCTCCCAGTTCATGAGGACGTATTCGATAATGAACTGGCCGGCCAGCGTAGCGATGCACAGGTACAGGTGCTTGAGGCGGACGGAGGGAATACCGAAGACCATTCCCACCAGGGCGGTGACTACCCCGGCAGCGAGGACGGAGAGCCAAAAGGGGAATCCCACCGTGGTGGCCAGGATAGCGGCGGCATATGCCCCTACCCCAAAAAAGGCCCCGTGCCCCAATGAAATCTGACCCGTATAACCGATAAGGATATTGAGCCCGATGGCGGCAATGGCGGCGATCCCAATGGAATTGATAATATAGAGCACGTAGGGGCTGGCAATAAAGGGCACCACGCCCAAGAGGAGGGCAAGGCCGATCCATACCCAGACCCTCCCAAAGTCCGTCTCAAAGATGGCAATCTCTTGTTCGTAGCGTTCTTTAAAGTTGCCGCATGGTCTGAATATCAGTCTCCACATCCCCTTCTCTTCCTCTCACGAAACACTATACGGAACTCGGCAGTGCCATCTCTTATACCCGTTCAATCTCCACCGAACCGAAGAGCCCATGCGGTTTGATCAACAAAATAATCACGAGGATAATGTAGGGGATGACTTCGCCCAACGACCCCGAGATATATCCACCGGTGAAGGTCTCGAGCAATCCTATGATGATGCCCCCCACAATGGCCCCCCCGATACTGTCCAACCCCCCCAGGATGACCACGGGAAAGACCTTCAGCCCGACGGCGCTCAGCTCGTGGACGTTGACGCCATGCATGATCCCCAGAACGATCCCGCTCAGAGCGGCAACCACCGCAGCGATAGCCCATGAGAGGGCAAAGACCCTCCTGACGTGAACCCCGAGGGAAAGCGCGGCGGTCTGGTGATCCGCCACGGATCGCATATAGATGCCCTGAGAAGAATATTTGAAGAAAAACCCGAACACACCCAAACACAACAAGCCGATGATGAAGGATGCAACGTATGCCGCCGGCACATTGATCATCCCCCAGTTAATAGTAAGGGCTTCGGGCAGGAAGTTTGGATATTTGAAAAAATTACCGCCAAAGGCAAAGAGCATCAACCCCTTGAACATGACGGCCAACCCGACGGTCAGCATGATGACCTCAATAAGGGCTTCGCCGATGAGGGGCCGGAGGAAAAACCGTTCGATGATAAAGCCGAGGGCAAAGCATCCCGCCAAGGTCAACACAAAGCACAGCACGATGGGCAACTTGGCCGAAGCGGAGAGGACCAAGAAGAAAAAGGCGCCGATGGCCAGCAGTTCACCGTGGGCGAAATTGAGTACGCTGCTCGATTTAAAAATCATGACAAAACCCAAGGCGGAAAGGGCGTACAAAAAACCTATGGACAAGCCATTCACCAAGATTTGAATGAAAAATTCCATGGGTGTTAATCCCTCCTTATGTGAGTGTCAATATCCGGACCGTCGTCTCAATGGTGCCGACGTGCCCATTGCGATATCGCACGTGACCCTTCACCGCCAACTCCTCCAGATCTTTGTACATGGCCTTGATCAACTTGCTGTAGTGCTCATAGATGTACTTTCTGCGCACCTTGCCGGTTCGAGTCAACTCTTGATCATCGGCATCCAAGAGCTTATACAGCAGGAGGAGCTTGCGAATCTTCATGTGCGAGGGCAATCGTTCATTCACCGTCCTTACCTCGCCACAAATCAACTCCTCCACTCCAGGTTGTTGGGAAAGATCGGTATAGGTAGTATAGGGAATGTGCCGACCCTCGGCCCAATCACCCACGGTCTCCATATTGATGTTGATGAGAGCGGTGATATAGGGCATTCCCTCGCCGAAGATCACCACTTCCTTGATAAAGGGACTGAATTTGAGACGCGTCTCTATAAAATCCGGGGAAAAGGCCTCACCCCCTTTGGTGCGCATGATCTCATGTTTTCGACCGATAATGACCAGGTGACCATCCGGGTCGAAATATCCGGCGTCCCCGGTATGCAACCATCCTTTGGTCAACGTCGCAGCCGTCTCCTTGGGATCCTTAAAGTATCCCATGAAGTTCGACGGGCTCGAAACCAACACCTCTTGATCATCCGCAATCCGCACCTTGGTGCGGGGCAACGCCTTTCCGACGGTCTCCGGCTTCACCTCTCCATCGGGTTGGACCTGAAACACCCCCCCGCCTTCGGTGAGGCCATAGGCGTGCTTCAAATTCAATCCAATGGCCCTGAAAAAACGAATGACATCGGGGCTCACCGGGTGACCCCCGGTAATGGCGGCCCGAACCTGCGAACATCCCACGCGGTCCAGGAGGGGTCGGTAGACGATCCAGGCGGCCGCTCGGTGGAGGAAGCGGAGCCACAAAGGAATAGACCTCTGAGCGGACTCCCGGTCTACGACCCGCTCGCCTATGCGCTGCGACCAATGAAACAGTCTGCGTTTGATAAAACCGGCGTCGCTGATCTTCACCCGAATTTTGGAGGCCAGGTCCTCCCAGAATCTGGAGGAGGTGATCATGATGGCAGGACCGATCTCACGCAGGTCCTCGGCGATCGTCTCCGGGGTCTCGGGGAAGTTCATGACCATACCACCGCACAGGGCCACCCCTGTTCCCCACATTTGGTCGACGATCCACGCGGGAGGCGTAATGGAAATCCAGTTGTCGCCGACACCGATGGGCGAGGTCTCCAACCACTTCCGCGCCATATCGATGATGTTCTGATAGCTCAACATGGCAAATTTCGGAAGACCCATGGTACCGGAGGTCATAATCATCAAGGCGAGATCATCGGCCTTGCCTTTCCCCAATTCCTCCTCAAAACGCCCGTGTTCCTTTTTGCCCAACGCCGCGCCCCGTTCCAATAATTCGGCAAAACTCAACAGCCACGGGTTGTCCCGATACGTCCTCATCCCCGTGCGGTCGACGTAAATGACACGGCGGACGTGCGCGAGTTTTTTCTTGGCCTCCAATAATTTATCGACCTGCTCCTGGTCCTGGACGATCACATAGGCGGCCTCAATACGATTGAGTCCAAAGGTCAGCTCCTTGGTCACCGATGAGGTATAGAGGTTGAGCGTATGGGCCCCGAGCGATTGTGCCCCGAGCTCGGTGAAAAGCCACTCGGCGTGATTGTCCGTGATGATGCCGCACGGTTCACCGCGCTTGAGCCCGAGCGACGACAGGCCCAAGGCCACCTGCTTGACGTACTGCAGATAGTCGTGCCACGTATAGGACTCCCAAATCCCATAGTCCTTCTCCCGAATGGCAACCCGCTCGGAGCCCCATCGTTTCGCCTGGAGGGCCAAGACCTGGGGAAAGGTATGTTTGGAGAAAGCAGATACGGTGCGCTTATCGATGTGCTCTGTGGTCACCTTCATGGTACTCAGTGAATATCCCGTACCCCCTGTCTTACGCTGGCTGAGAAATAACGGTATCACCCAGGTAGGCCCTGATAACATCAGGGTGGTTTTGCACTTCCGTGGGAGCTCCTTCTGTAAGTTTTTTCCCAAAATCGAGGACAATAATTCGTTGTGATATGCTCATGACGACAGACATGTCGTGTTCAACGAGGATCATGGTTTGTCCCCATGTCTCGTTCAACTCCACCAGAAACCTGACCATGTCCTCCTTCTCCTCCAAGGTCATACCGGCAAAGGGCTCATCCAGCACCAGAAGTTTTGGCTCCAAGGCCAGGGCACGGCCGAGGTCCACCCGCTTTCGCAGCCCATACGGGAGGGAACCTACCAACTCCTTCCTGATGGCCTGTATCTCAAGAAAATCGATGATCTCCTCGACGACCCGCCGGTGACGAACCTCCTCCCGCTTGACCGAGGACCAAAAGAGCGCAGCCAATCCCACGTTGTATCTACAGTGCATGTGGCGGGCCAGAAGCATGTTGGCAATGACGCTGGCCCCGGGAAACAGTTCGATGTTCTGAAAGGTCCTTCCGATGCCCCGTTTCGTTATCTTATGGGGGCGCAACCCCGTGACTTCCTCTCCATTGAATATAAGCTGTCCGATCTGGGGACGATAGTATCCGGTGATGCAGTTCAGTAGGCTCGTCTTGCCCGCGCCGTTTGGCCCGATGACGGCCAACAGCTCGCCCGTTTTGACGCTCAGATTGATATTTTGAAGGGCAACCAAGCCTCCAAAATTCAGACAGAGGTCTTTTACCTCCAGCTCAGCCCGACGGTCGTCGGGCTGAGCGGAGGCAAAAATCGTCGGTTGTCCTCGAAAGGCCTTCATGAACCTACTGGAGCTTAAGCTGGCCTTTCCCAGGAGTAAAGAAGTTCGTCATTGGGGTATAGGTGGCATTCTCGTGAATCTGCACGATCCTGGCTACGAACGACCCCTCGTGGTTATCCTTGGTGTAGGTAGTCGGAGGGAAGAGCCCGCCGAAGTCCTCGTCCTTGAAAGACTCCAGGGCCTTGTTGATGGTCTTTTTGTTGATCGTGCCGTATTTTTCGTGGGCACGCTCAAAGGCCCGCTCCATGATCATGCCGACGACCACACCTTCCCAATAGGAGGTGTCGAATTGCCCAATGTCACTGTACTTGCCCACCTCCATCATGAGCTTGACCCCCGCTACGTTATCCATCGGAAGCCCGCCCGAGAATTGCATGAAGAACCGATCCCGGATCCTGCCTTTTGCCAACCCGAAGAAATCCGGGTCTGTGGCGGTCCAGGTCCCGAAGAACGGCACCTTATAACCAATGAGATCCGCATCCCGCAGGGCATTAGCGATGTGGACCGGGAGAATCTGCATAAAGACGTACTCCGCGCCCGCCTTTCTCAGCACGGCCAACGGGGTCCTGAGATCACCCCCTGTCTTGGGGGGAAATTCCTCTATTGCGACGATCTCGACCTTGTTGTTTTCGGCAAACTCCGTGCACGGTCCATGAATGGACTTCCCGTAGGAATTATTGTAGGTCAGCAGACCGACCTTAGGGGCCTCCTCGCCTTTATGGATGGCCATGATGTACTCCAGGACGGCCTGGGAGTCCAAGATATAGCTCGCAAACGGGAGATACATATACCCGACGGGAGAATTGAGAATCCCTTGATAGGTGGAATAATTGATGCACGGCGTCTTGTACTTCTGGATGACCGGTTTAGCCTGCAACCCTGCACCGGCATCCCAGGTGGCAAGCATGTCCATCTTGTCCTGGGCACAAAATTTCTTGACAAACTTATTGCTTTCATCAACCTTGTAGGCGTGATCAACCACGGTGAGCTTGATTTCTCTGCCTCCAACGCCGCCCTTTTTCTCGTTGACGTAGCGGAAGTAATCCTGATGACCTTTGGCGTGGAACTGACCCCAGGTGGAGGCTGGACCGGTTAAATTAATTATCGCCCCGACCTTGATAGGCCCGGTCTCTGGGGGGGCCTTTTTACACGCAACAAACCCGACACAAACAAACACGGCAACAATCGAAATAGCAACTA
>Ga0307422_1000268_pt1 | contig 30679 bp, 25 predicted proteins | sample SalMarWE160290MG_FD_202153 | JGI IMG/M metagenome (GOLD analysis project Ga0307422, IMG submission 202153) | Salt marsh sediment microbial communities from the Plum Island Ecosystem LTER, Massachusetts, United States - WE1602-90 | ecosystem: Environmental > Aquatic > Marine > Intertidal zone >...
TATTATAAATTTGTGCCGATTATTTGTTTAATAGAATTGATAATATTATTTCTCTATATTAAAATAAAAAATATTTGCATATCGACTTTAGGGTTAAAAAAAGTTGGACTTAGAAAGGCACTTATCTTTGGTTCTGTAACTGGAATCATACTAAGAGTTTTACCATTAATTCGAGTTGAAGATTTTTTCCATAAGGCTATAATGAATATTCAGCTAATTTTCCTAAATCCAATTGCCTATGCTTTTAGCTTGCATGTTCTTTTTTGCAGTCCATTTAGTGAAGAAGTATTTTTTCGAGGTTTATTGTACAGTGTATTGAGAAAAAAAATTCCCAAGGTCTTAGCAATTATCATCATTGCATTTATATCTGCAATCTTACATCCCGTACGAAACACTTTTATATTTTTTTTTCAATTCTTGGTCAATATTATTTTTACAGTACTTTATGAAAAGACCGACAATCTATACTCTTCCATAACTGCTCATTTTCTATTTAATTTATTTTCTATTCTTATTTACCCTAAAACTGGTTTTTAATTTACTTGTCAATTATCAAATTATTTTGGTGTAATTTTTTGAATTGTTTTGTGGTGTTTTTTCTGCCTCATTCACATTACAGTACATTTTTTTAAGGACAAATTTTGTGACCAATTTGTGACTATGAGATGATTAAATTGGGTGAAATTGAGTGAGATTGAGTGAAATAGAATTGAAATTAAGCTCAATGAGCATAATGTATTATCGCAGTGCACCCCATTATTTTGGACAATTTAGAGCCTCATAATTGTCACATATCTTCTCTGCATTGTCAAGCTCATTCTTCTTAAAATCTTCATACACGTCTTTTGGTGTTCTGTAGCCCAGGTTTTGATGAACCCGTTCAGTCTCATGCCACATCCTGTAAAAGTGCCACCCCTCTTTAGCCTCACCAATATTCCGATAATCGTTTCGATAGACCTCCTCTGTTTTGTATTTGCTGAAAAATGCCTCAATATACGGTTTATCATCAGGGCAACGAATGCCCGCATACTCCAACTCAACTCCCAATCGCTTCGCGGTCTCCCGAAACTTCCGTGCCCTGAATTGGGTCCCTCGATCAATCCGTAACACCAATCGATGTCCCTCAGGTACCCGACCACCAAAACGCTTGAATACCGCTTGCTCTAAAACATCGGCAGCCTCATCAGCTCGACAACGATCACCAAGACAGTCTCCAGGAATCTCCTTGTCATAGCCATCGATCAATGCAAATAAATACCCCTGCTGATTACCACACCAAACATAGGTCAAATCCTCCTCCCAGTAGATGTTCGAGTACTCCGGCTTCACTAAGCTCACCGTGCTGAAAGTCTCTCCCTTGGTCTTTCGAGGTTGCAATAACCCTAAATGACGCATATACCGCAATACGCGCTTATGATTCACGCGCCACCCTGACGCATGAAGCGTTGCACACACCTTACGATACCCATACACCGACGCCCGCTTGTGAATCGCTCGTATCGCTGCACACAATGCAGGATCAAAAGAACGCTTACGATGAGATGACTTTGACCGATAATAGTAACTACTGTGCGAAAGACCAATTGCACGAAATGCCTCGCTCCGATTCAATCCATGCTCGGTAACAAGCTTATCTACCATGCTCCGCTTCTCCGCAATACCTACTTCCCCATAAGCTTTTTTTGGGCCTCAATGATCAGTGCCTGGCTACCAACCAGTTCCTTTAAGCGCCGGTTCTCATCCTCAAGTGAATCGGATCCCTTCTTCTTCCTCCCATCACCCAGTGCCTCTCTCGCACCCTCCAAAAACTGATCACGCCATCGATATGCCTGCTTCGCACTTACCTGATGACGATGGCAGATCTCTGTCACTGAAGTATCACCCTTCAACATCGCTAATACGATACTCAATTTCTCTTCCAACGTCCATATCTTGCGCCCCATTCCAACACTCCTTTCTGACCCTCAAAGTATGACATATTTCCGTGTCCAAGTCAAATGGGGAGCATTCCGATTATATTGAAATATATGGAGTTATGAAAATGCTTGCATCGCATTCGAAGTCCGGCGCTCTATTATTTTGCGTTCTGAAACACCTTCTCAAATGGGATTCTAATTACCAATTTAGCGTTGTGGAAAATGTGTAATGAACCCCTGTCCCTGCGGCTGGTTTGGGGACCCCTTCCATGAATGCACCTGTACTCCCGGTATAATAGAAAGGTATATGTCGAGAATATCAGGTCCCCTACTCGATAGAATCGATATTCATATAGAAGTGCCAAGACTGTCCTCAGATGAACTCGAAGGAAAACAGGGCGGAGAAACTTCAAAAACGATACGAGAAAGGGTAAACAAAGCAAGAACCATTCAACTTAACAGATACAAACACAGAGACGATATTTACTGCAACGCCCATCTTGGTCCCAAGGATGTAAAAGAATTCTGCGCTCTCGACTCCGAGTCGAGTAAATTATTGCATCTTGCAGTGGAAAAATTCGGGCTTTCTGCTCGTGCTTACGACAGAATACTGAAAGTTGCAAGAACAATCTCCGATATAGATAACTCGGAAAACATAAAACCGGAGTATATCTCAGAGGCAATACAGTACAGAAGCCTTGACAGGAAATTCTGGCTGCATAGCTAACCAAAGATAAACACAAGAGCAATACTTTAATTTCTATTTTTCACCCCGACCCCAAAAAACCTAAAAATTCTAAATTTTTTTATTTACCAATAAAAACTAATTTTTTATGATAGTTTCCTATTCTTGATTCTATTCCAAGAAAATATATACCTGATGATACTTCTCTACCTTTATTATTTAAACCATGCCAGAAGAAAAGTTTTTTACCTTTTATCCTTCCAGTAAAGATATCTTTTATTTTTCTTCCTGCAATATCATAAATTTGGAGTTTTATGCTCTCTTTCTTTTCTGTATTTATTTCTATTGATACTTTCTTTGAAAATGTTGAGGGATAACATTTGAAGGAAATATTTGCTTTTGAGCTGCTCCTCGACGCTTCCTCTTTCTCCCCTGCTCCACCTGTATATTCAAAGATAAAAATCCCATTGTCTGCAGTAAGATAAGCAAGACCATTTGCAAAAGTTATTCCACGAGGTATACCCAATGGGGCACCACAATAATGACCTATAGATTGTGGTAAGAGCGGTGAAGAAATATTTAAAACCTCGATCCCATAACCTTGCAGGGACACGTAAAGAAAAGAATCTGAGATTGATAATGCAAAAGGATAGTCACGTATAGTATAAAATAAATCCTCTAAAAAGGGATTTGTTGGATCACTTATGTTAATAATGTTGATAAAATTAGTTTCAAAATCTGCGGCATAAAGATAGTTTTCAGTGTATGCTATTCCTACTGGATAACCTAATAAGGTAAGATATGTTATAAGGATAGGATTATACACATCCGCGGTATTTATTACTGCCATTCCTTTCCAAGGAGCGGAGACAAATGCAAGACTATCCTTATAGCAGATGCTTGTCGGTAAGGCACTGTCAAGATAGCAAGAATCAGTTATTACTGGATTCTGTGCATTATTAACATCTACAATTACAAATTGATGGTTTTTTGTGGAGGTTACATATAGATATGGGAAATTCAATGCAAGACCATGGCCATCACATACAAGCGATAATTCACTGATTTTTTCAGGATAAAAAGGGTCTTTTATATTTAAGAGAATAATAGAAGAACTATCTGCAATATAAGCAATACTATCTTTTACAATTATACTACAGCTTAATCCAGGTGTATCATAATGAGAAATCTCATTCGGGTTAGAAGGCTCTGAAATATCAAGGATGTAAATGCCTGAGGCAAGGTTTGCTATATAAGCATAGTTTCCTTGAACAGAAACATCCATGGACTGGTCTGGAATAAGGTCGTAATCAATAGTAACAGGCTGTGTTGAGTCTGATACATCAATTGTTCTTAAACCATTACTCCTCCATTCACCAGCATAAACATATGGTCCTATATTTGTATTTACTGCATTCCATAAGTAAGAGGGAGGCAAAAACTCACCAATAACATAAGGATTTGAGGGGTCAATAAAATCTATTATCTTAATACCTTCAGAAACGGTACTGACATATGAAAAATGGGAGTAATAACTCACATCACATCCTTCGGAAAAACTTGTATCGCAACCAAGAGAGCATGGATTGTAAGGATCCGTAATGTTTATTACCCATAGACCGCCATTATGAGATAAACCGTCAACACCTAAAAGAAGAAGAGTGTCACAACAGATAGAAATGGATCTAACATATGCATTAGCTGGAGGAATATAATAACTTATTTCAAAAGGATTTTTTGAATCAGAAACATCTATGATTCGTAAACCGCCCTGTCCATTTGCAACATAGGCATATTTATCTTTTACAATAATATCTGCTATGTGTGGTTCCGGCAGAGCATCCTCACCTAGTATATTTGGTTCCTGAGGATCTGAAACATCGTAAATCACAAGTTCACCAATTGTTACACTATCTGTGCTGAGTTCAAGTACATAAGCAAGGTTATTTTTTACAAAAACAGCTGTTGAGAAATAACTTTCATAAGAACCAATTTCTTCAGGATAAACAGGGTTTGAAATCTTAGCAATTCTAAAACCTTTTTCACCATCTCCAACAAACATAAGAGTGTCTAAAACATAGATACCACGAACATACCTTCCTGGAAAAGATATATGTCCAATTTTTTGAGGATTTGTCGTATCACTTACATCGAAAATAATTACACTTCCACCCGAACCTAAATAAAGATAATCATTGCTTGTATAAATTGCCAGTGGAGATCCAAAATTCCACATTCCAATTATTTTCATATTAAGTGAATCTGCCCGATAAAGTTCACTTGTGAAAGTATCCTGACCGGGAAATATGGAACGAGAGGGAAAGGAACTGAGATTACTTACTGTGAAAAGAATGAAAAATATAAGAGACATTTTCATATGATCCTCCCATTTTTTCTATTTCTTTAAATATACTTATACCTAAACCACATTATTGTCAAGGTAAAAATTCTAATGTGTTATTGCAAGTAGAAAATGTCAGGTTTTTTACAAATTAAAAATGTCAGTATTTCACTGTTGCCATCATTCTTTCTCTCTTTTTTATCCTTCTTGTAAAGAGTTCTTTTTGTTTTAATTCTCTGCCTTTACAATTTTACGGTGACTGGTACAACCCTTAAATGTGTCTACGAGAATTTACCCCAATTTGTCCAATCAATGCTGAAAGAAGACATTTGAATGGAATAAAGCAATGCACCAATTTGCAGGAAATTATTAAGGTATTTTAAGTGTTATATGAACACACTAAATACACTCGATAAAAAGGGAAAGATTCTTTTGATAAATTTAATTTTTTAAAATGGACATCCCAAGTAAATTTAGAACATTTGTTATCATCTGTTCAATTTTTTCCGTTATATTTGTCAAAAACCGTTCTTATATGTAATTTTTCCGTGTGAAAAAATAAATCGCAATTTTAATATAAGAAACCAATTAAAATTTCTTAATTTCTTTTTAAAAAAACCGAGAAAACTGTATTTTTCCCCCATAGTGGGGAATGTTTTTGACCCTTGACATCTTAATTAATTAGTCTTCTCTGCATAAATTTCTTAATTTCTTTACTCATAAGAAAACAATTAGAATTTCTTAATTTCTTTTTAAACAAAACCGAGAAAACTGTATTTTTTTCTGTAAAGAAGCCATAGAATCAATTACATTTATTTAATTAATCAAGTGTTTTTCTGCTTTCCGCTGGCTACCACAAGCCAGCCCTTAGATATTGCTATTGAAATTTAACCCGTTGATGCTGAAACAAGGCAGTTTTTAACATTTTTCCTCATTTTACTTAAATGTTTATACATTATTTTCATATTGGAATCATAAAACTACTTTAACTATTCCCCCACTTTCTTGTTCTATCTAGAGCCTTAAACATAAAAAGAATTGTGGCTATGAAGGTCACTGATACCATAAACCACTTGGAGAATAGCAGCGCAAGAATAATTGTCAGGTCATCAATGTGAAGATCAATAGCACGCATCCAAGAACCTGCTCTAGAAATATAGTGCCAAGACCAAATCCACCATGATATGAAACTCAAACAGATAATCACAATGCATGTGGTTGTAAAGAATTTTCTCATCTGTCCCCCTAAATTTCCATTGCCGTAATGCAGTGTTTACGGCAATGCATTATTAATTCTCTTTTATATTTCCCTCTAGGAACAACTAAAATCTGGTTTAATGTTTACTTACTCTATCCATATTATTTTAAATGACCTTCCCTCTTTTTCTTTCCTTATTAACCCGCAAGATTCCATATAAATTAAGCATCTTCCAATTAAGCTGGGCTTTATGTCAAATTTTTGCTTTAAATTTTTAGAAAGGCAGACACCATGTGTCTTAATATACTCAACAACTTCTGACAGTCTCTCGATTTTCTCAAATTCTATCTTCCATTGTTCAAGATCTTTATAATACGAGACAACATCTTTGAAGTTATGAATTTGTCCTTTTAATCCTCTCACTACTGCTATAAAAAATCCTTCATCTAAAGCTGGTATTTCAACTATGTCAAAACATCCATACTCTTTCTTTGTGTTCTTGATTAGTGCATCCAATAAACCCAAACTCATTTGCGAAAACACAAATAGTTTATCCAGATCATATTCTTTTTTTGCTTCCTTAATTTTTGCAAGCAATTCATAGTATGTTTCAAGCTGATTCGCTATTGGAATATTACGGTATTTTTCTTCTAAGCGTTTAACGAATTCTGACATCATTCCTCCTGTCTTCAACTCCCAAGTAACTCAAAAATCTTTGTAGGGAGTATAACCATTTTATATATATTCAGTTGCTCTACTTTTCTGAACCCTCTATTTGAGTATTTTTTGTTTTTCTTCCTGTAAACCCCGTTTAGAGCTTCAATCCTGGTTCTTATTTTAAAATTGCTGCATAAGACCAATTGAGATGATAAAAGGTGAGAAATTTACATTATCTTCTATTGTGGACGTTTCCATAGTTGATAAATTTGTCATTGTTGCACTACTTGAAAGATTAAGAAAAACATATTTCACTTCTGCAAAAATGCTGAATGGTTTCTTATATTTGCTCCTTATATTGAGATTAAATCCACCTCTAAAATGCAAACTAAAAGCATCGGAAACGTCCTCTTTTGCATAGAAACCCAAATATGACAGTTCATCTTTGACCCTATCAGATATATCGTGATTTACAATATAATATCCTCCTCCAGCACCAAAATATGGATAGTTCATAAAATGTCCCGATGAGATAAGAACACTTTCCTCAATAGAAAGAATTGAAAAACTACCTTCTGATAGTTTATTAACTTTTGTTTTTGTTGGTAAATATCCAAAAGAAGTTCGTAATACTATAGGCGTTGATTGTAAATATTTGTCAAAAAAAGCATTAAAACCCCAGCCGCTTTCTAAATTATCATTTGCAATATTTACACACACATTGCTGCCAGCATTGAAACTTGGAGGTTTTAATGATACTTCTTTTGTCATTTGATTTTCTGCTCCTCCTACAATTTCAACATTTTTTTTCCCTGTGTAATATGTATTCCCTTGCACTTCTTTTTTTGCTTCCGGTTTCTCTTTTGGAGTAAGTTTTTCAATAACTTTTTTATCAAATTTAATTTTTTCAATATCTTCACGTTTGATCCTAAACCATTCAGTTTCCGTTTCAACTCTAATGGATTCACTGTCTCCTTCAACAATTTTCCCCTTTATGATTTTTCCATTCTTAAGATAGATAGTATCAGCGAAAACCGAAGAAACTAAAAAGCAAAAAACAATAAAAATCATTATACTTCTGCAAATGTTTCTCATCATACTCTCCTTAAGGTTATACAATTCTTATTCACCTTCCTTTTTTCAATCTTGCCAACTTGTTAACTTTCCATTGTCAAAGTAAACATAAGTAGAATGCGGAAATTCGCCATAGATCCATTGCTCATGAACACCCCAAGAACCAACTGAACGATTAATATCTTGGGGTCTTCCCCAACTTGCAGTAGCCTGTTCTTTTGTCATTCCTATACGGATTAGTCCTTTTAATATATCATTTTTTGTTCTTTTGCTAAGAGCGTGATGATTTTTGACATATTCTTGTCTGTATGAAGGCGTTCCCGGAGTTTCCTTCTCTTTAATTTGCTTCTCACGCATCTCTTCAATTGCTCTCTTCTTGTCCCTTTCTTCTGCTTCTTTTCTTCTTTTATTATCCTCTTTCTCATATTTTAGTCTTATTTTAGTTATTTTATTCTGTAAAATTACTATTTCTTTTTTTTGTTCTAAATTGGGAGAGAGGTCAAGTGCATTGCTAATATCACCCTCTGCTACCATAATGTCAAGCAACTCGACGTCTTCTGCTGAGGACAACTTTTCTTTTGCGTGCCTTATATACTCATTAATCTTGACTTCTCTTATTTTTATTAACTTTTCCATCTCCTTATCATTTTCTTTATCATTATAATGAGTAGCACAAGAAAGGCAAAATAGTAAAAATAATACGATATAAAATGCTATAAACTCCCTTATTTGTTTCACTCTTCCTCCTTCTTCTAATTTAAGAAATTAAAAGGTTTCAATATCGGGAGCCCTATACTCTTTTCCATCTTTCAATACTTTATATTCAGGTATTATTCCCTCTCATTTGAACTTTACCCCTGTTCCGTATGCTGTTATTATTGCTGTTGTTTTTGTCCCAGTGAGCCCTCTGGTCTCCGCACGTGTGAAATCATAATCTATCCATATGACCGCATCACAACCCTTTTCTTTTGCTACTTCTCTAAGTTTTTTATCAACTTCTGGGTAAAATTTGATTATTTCTCTCCCTCCTGTAGTTATCCACCAACTTCTGATAATTTGTGCAACGTGGATAATGTCAATAATTTCATAATCTCTTTTTATATCACCTGTACTTAAGGTTATGTTTTCTGACATTTTCCTTCCCTCCTGTTTCTATGTCCGCATTTCATACTTTACGGTGATAGACTTTTCATTTAATTCGCAGAACCGCCAAAAAATATGAGAGAAAGCAGAACTATTGCTCCGATTCCAGCAAGACCTCCTATACAACAACCTGCTAAAGCCTTCTCATCGTTTTTCTTTTCGGTTTTTATAATTTCTTTGACCGGTTCTATTTTTTCCTCTTTTTCGTATTTTATCTTCTCTACATCCTTTAGTTTAAAAGTATACCATTTATCTTTAGTTTCAATTGTTACTGTTTTATCGGTTTGCTCGGTTATTTCTCCTTTTATGAGTCTTCCATCTTTAAGATAGATAATATCAGCAAAAACCGATGAAACTAAAGAGCAAAAAATGATAAAAACTACGATACTTCTCCGGATATTTGCCACCATAACCTCCTTAAGGTTTCTTGTCTATACTTAAGTGCTTATGTCCCTTTTTCACCCAATGATAGGGCAATGCTTTTATCAAAATTGCTTCATCCCAATCGATAGTTCCCCCAGCATAAAATCCCTTTCTGTAATCCTCATTCTTATGTAACCTCTCTATTACATCTATGATGGATTTTACTGCTCTTGTGAAAGCAATACTTGCTCCTATTGCAAGACAACTCGCATTCATCGGGATATTCCCCATAAATTTCTTCCGTCGCAACGTGTCATCTATTTCTTTAATCTCCTCCATTTCCTTCCTATGTTTCTTGTAAACCTTCTCTATCCTTTCCATATCTTTCTCAATTGAATTTATTTCTTCATCTGAAACATACCCATATAAATACAAGAGTAAAATAGAAGCAGCCTTAAAGTGCCAATAGGAATATCTGGTCTTGTAACTGGAACAAAAAGCACGGTAAATCTGTTCCAATTGTGCTCTTTCCTTGAGCCATTCTGCACACCATTTATTGAATAATTTCCTAACTTTTTTCACTTTCTTGAGCGGTATTTCTTTCAGTAGACTATCTATATCTTTCTTGAAAGGAAATTTTTCAGTGTGTTCCTTCTTGGTTTTCCGAAGGATTCTATGAGTTTTACGAAACTTTTTTATCTCTGCAATTATCTCTTTGGAACTTTGCTTTCTCATCGTTTCCCTAAACAGACGATTCTCTGCTTTATTTTAACAGCTCGTTATCCAGAAAATCTCTTATATGATATCTCTGAAAACCATTTTCCTTTATTTTTAAAGTTCCTTCTGTAATCCACCGGTATACTCCCGATTTTACTGGGTATGTTTTATATCACCATAGCAAAAAAGTCTTCACCTGCTGTATTCTGGTTGCTCTCGTGGACACTCTAATCATCATCACAACATTTACCCTGAGCTTGACTTCTGGGTATATCTTATCCAAAAGGTCTGGGCATCACACAAATCAGGCTTTTCTCTATAGTAGTTGCAAGTTTCTAAATTCACCTAACCTTCAGCACTTTTCCCACATACTTACTATCAGCCTTGAGGAAGTAGATACCAGGCAAGAACTCAGTGCCAAGTGATAAATGGCTAGTGGTAAGTTGGACTGACTTAACTAGTCTTCCCCTCACATCATAAATTTCTAAGTTGGTTTTTTGCTTCTCACTAATCTCTGCATATTTGACTCTAACTATTGAGGTAAAGGGATTTGGATAGCACACCAATCTTATATCTGTGGTCTTAGATCTTGGATCTGTTTGTTCTTCTATTCCTGCATTCCCCGTAGGATTACGCTTATAGTAAATCTCAGGATTTCCATCACGTTCATCAAACCATACTACGTGAACATTTGTGCTTGAGACCGCGGCAGATGCATACCTTGAGTTAGCAGGGTCATTTGTTAACCTTGTATCTGTACCCCAGGATATTCCTGCATTGGGAGAACTCTTATAGTAAATTTCAGGATTTCCATCACGTTCATCAAACCATAATACATGAACATTGCTTTCTGATGCTACCGCGGATGGATAGAGTGACTGTTCAGAATTATATGTGAGCCGAGTATCTGTTCCCCACGAAGTTCCACTGTCAGGAGAACGCTTGTAGTAAATCTCATAGTTCCCATCACGGTTATCATCCCACACAACATGTACAGTACTCCCTGAGACCGCAACGGAAGGATGTTCTGAATCTGCCGTTTGATTTGTTAATCTGATGTCTGTCCCCCAAGATGTTCCGCCATCGGGAGAACTCTTATAGTAAATTTCAGGATTTCCATCACGTTCGTCGTCCCATACGACATGCACATCTGTGCCCGAAACAGCTGCTGATGCATACCTTGAGTTAACAGGGTCATCTGTGAGCCTCGTGTCTGACCCCCAAGATGTTCCGCCATCGGGAGAACTCTTATAGTAAATCTCATAGTTACCATCACGATTATCGTCCCATACAACATGGACAGTATTGCCAGAAACCGAAACAGAGGGACTGAATGAAATTCCTGTATTGTTTGTAAGTCTAACATCTGTACTCCAACTCGATCCTCCATTTGTCGATCGCTTATAATAAATCTCTCTGTTTCCATCACGCATGTCTCGCCATACAATGTGGATATTAGACTCGAAAACTGCAACAGAAGCAAGTTCTGAATATGCAGGATCATCCGTTAGTCTGGTATCTGACCCCCAAGATGTTCCGCCATCGGGAGAACTCTTATAGTAAATTTCAGGATTTCCATCACGGTTGTCATCCCATACAACATGGACAGTATCCCCATTTGCTGCTACACATTTTGCGTTTGTGTAAGATGTGTGTGATGTAGAGTCATCATATGTAAGCCTAACATCAGGCTCCCACTGAGCAAAAAGACTAGCCACAAGAAGAAGAACAACCATCCCTGCGAGGAGAAGTATACCAAAATGTTTCATTTGAACCTCCTTTTTGTATGTTTCTGTCTTTCTCTGCTATTAGATACTGTATTACATCCAAAATAGAATGTCAAGCAAAATACTTCATATTTTGTTGGGGGATAGATTATGTATATGAATCCTACGACATTATCCTTACAGAGGAATATTCCCTCTCTATAATTCTTCCTTCTTTATCATACCACAATCTCTCAATTGCCCGAGGCTTCTTTGCTTTTCTATAATATGTTTCCGCACGAATTTTCTCTGCATTTTTGTTGTAAAAGTATAGTGTTCTATAATTAGTATCTGTATCCCGCTTTTCCATAAGTAATCCATCTTTATCATAAACATAAATGTTCTCATTCTCATAGTCGCCAAAAGGATTTATTTTTTTGTATGTTCTTATCAATCTTCTTTTCGAATCGTAGAAGAAATACTCTGTTCCAACATGTTCTGGCTTTAGGTTTTCTCTAGTTGCCCTATAGTATTCTCTTGTCCTCAGATTACTGCTTTCGTTATAGTAATTTACATAAATCTTATCTAAATAAGTTTTGGATATGCCACCTCGGAAATGCTCTTCTGCGATTAAGTATCCATTGCTATTATAGAAATATTTCTTCACTAATGCAATTGTATTGTCTGCATCTAACTCTTGCGACAATACTATGCGATATCCTGCATTCAGATATTCATTCTCCAATGGGTCAAGACCTTTAATTTCCCTGAACACATTTTTTAGGTTGCTACTTAACTTCTTGAAAATTGTGTTGCTTTCCACGAAATTATCCTTCCTGTATATATTAACTGTTGCCGGGTGTTTTTTATACTGAAATGTGACTTCTGAGAGCGAAATGGTTTGCCCATTATCAATAGTTTCGCTTCTTATTTGTAAACCTTCTTCATCGTATAAGAATTTCTCAGTATATCCATACAGTCCCTCGTCGAAATCGGTTGATTCCGTTTTTACCACTTGATTCAAGTCGTTGTAAAAATAGAGCGTCATGTATTCGAGTTTTTGTTCTCTATTAAAACATTCTTCTTTTGTTATCAGACCTTCATTGTTATAGTGGTGAAATTCGTGAATGTAAAGTCCTGGTGTTGTGTTAAACTCCGAATATTCGGGAATGAAAGGTTTTTTGTTCTGCTGTATAATCTCATCAATGTTCATTAACTTTTTAGCCTTATGCCTATGCTCTTTAAATTCTTCATCAAGTGAGTAAAGCCTCCCGAATCTATCGAAATATTTTACTTTCGGGGCTCTGTTGCTGTAATAGAATATTTTCCAACCACTGCGTCCCTTTGTTTCTTCTACTGTAAGCTCCTCACCGAGATGCTTAATTACCACTTCTTGCATTGAGCATCCGGAAGATAGAAATGTTTCCGCCGGTATTTCGGGTCCGCTGTAATATCTGACAATTACATTTTTCATTTGAACATCTGCACCGTCATTCTTGCTTCCAGCCCATATTCATCCACACCATATCATAAAAAAGGTAAATAATATGCCTCATTTTTTGATTACAAACCTCCTGACCCAAGAGCTGAACCCAAAATACTTCATCGACAGTCCTTTATTTGTCACCTTGATTTTTATGATTTCAGTATTACAGTTATTACCCAATCAAAGCGGGTTTCCTTGCCCAGATTAGGTATTAATTCACACTTTGATTCCCAAACCACATAAAAACCATGTTTACTTTTATATTCGTTTTTCTCAACAATATTCCCTTTAGCGGTGTCTTCGCCTAAAGCAATTGCTGAGATGAAAGGATTTTCCCCTTGTTCGACCAATAAGACGCTGTATCCTTTTTTAGTCATATCTTTAGCAAAACTCAATGCATTTGTACCTAAACCATACTCTTTGAATTCGGCATTATTCTTTTCATATTCAGTAGAGAGAATGTTACCTTCATAATCTACAACAAAAGTTACTCTTTCCATTTCGACCATTTGATTTCCCTCCTTTTCAAATTTTACCTTTATCTTTTGCATCAGACAAAGCACGTTTCAATTCATTCCAAACCTTCAAGACATTCACATAAAGTTCATCATTATATTTTCCATATTCCCTATCTTTCAGCGTGAAAATATGTTCTTTATTCCTCCAACTCCAAATTTCCAAAATTCTCATCTTAAGAGTCTTTGAAATTATCCTATGATTCACAAGAATTGAGAGGGAACCATGAATTCCAGGATAGCCATACAAGGTTCTATTTATGGTTTCTATAATTCTCTGTCTTAATTCCTTTGTACGTATAATTTGCCTAATCATAGAGAACAATGCAGGTATTTCGGGTATAGTTTTTCTAATACTTCTTAGATTAGCAATCGAATGCTTGGCAACTCCCTCTATTATGTTACCGTATAAACATATTGTTTCCTTTATTAGCATCTCTTTTATTGTTAGTCCAATATCAAATCGCTCCAGTAACCAATTATAAAAATCAGCAAGGATTAAGTGATATGCTAAATTTGAACAAAGGGTGTTATTGTTGACAAAATACAGCTCCTCTCTTATTTTGAATGCTTTCCTGAAAACACCGGTTGGTAAGTTTACTGTTGTCTTTGTAACATTCTCTTCTTTGACTAGCCTCTCAAACTTCTGCAGGTCACCACTGATGCTTTTTTCTAAACTACAAACTTCCTGACTTTTTCCTTTCTTCTCTTTTCTTTCCATTAGAAGACCACCAAATAATTCGTTAAGTCTAAGATCTTAACCGACGATATTAAGATTTATCTGATAAATCTTTCTACCCATCGAAGTTATAACACAGGTGAGCCTTTGCGTAGCATTATTCGATTCCAATTTTTTAATATTCCATATCTCATCCTTAAACTCTTCATATTCCTTTTTATTTTTCTTTCTCGCCTATCCAGTGTTTTGTAAACCTTGCATAATTATACTCGTCAATTAATTTAACCAGGGTTTTATCCTCGCTTATCTTATCTTTCACACATTCATATTCTTTAACTTGCTCTGCTACTTCCCTAATTTTCTCGCAAAATGAAATGTATTGTTTTGCTTTCTTGTAAAGGTCCTTAACTGAATAATTACAACAATATTGTTTTGCTATCTTACCATCCCATAAAGGGAAAACTCTGGGAGCAAGAAGATGGAGCGCTTTTGAAACAGAAACAGGACTTTTTTTAATGTGTTTATTCCATAAATCCAGTTTTAACAAATTTTCCACCTTGGCGCGAGGTAACACGCTGCTATCTATCTGAATATTTGCAACCTCTTCCTGTGTATTCTTGCCGTTTGTTGTGAAATAGTCAAAAGCATATTTTGAATCGGGATTTCTACTTTTAATAGAGTGGTAGATGTTTTTCATATCTTCGTTCTCGGTTTTTTCTGGATGGTTTATTCCCATAGAACAAAGAATGTTTCTTAAGTCTCCCAAGTCCTTTTGCTTAAACCTAGCCAAACCCAGTTGTGTAACCTCAAGAAACCCTATAAACAGATTTATAATATCATCTTCATATTTCTCCCATATAACATTTATCTCACCACTTTTGAATTTTGAAATTAACGTGTGATTATCTTTTAAGTAGTTTTGCAATAATTTAAAATCAAATGATGCGTATCTATAGAACGCCTGATTCCATGTAAGAAGCAGTATCCCTATTGCATTTGCCGCGCCCACCCAATTATTTTCCCCCCAATATTTCTCAAATAATCTTGATGCTTCTATATACATAGCATCCCGAGGCTCATGTTTCTCAAAGACTTCAATACCTTCACAAAATGTATTGCGGTCTGGAGTTTCTGGAACCGTACATTTATTTTTCATGCTTTTTCACTCCTAAATCGAACTTTTTTTTAGACCGGGTCCCAAATCCTTGACAAAACCGTTTTTTTCTACTTCTCCCCTCACCTTACATTTTTGTGATCCGGTTTAATTAAACCTCCCAAAAGCTTTCCTCTATGTTTGTTCGCCTGCATGTTTTCATACTTTATATCTTTCTTTCGCTAACTTGCCATTGCTCATCCCCTTTGCTTTTTTGCTATTACTATTTATTTCGTATTGCTTTAAACATATTGTTTAATATCTGCTGAATTTGCGGGTCAGCTTTCTTGTTTAATTTGCGCTAAATGGACTTCTTAAGGGCGTTTATAGAAGATTTCTTCGCATTCTTCAATTTAAAAGACTTCCTTTTTAAGGCATTAGATATCCACTTAGTCTCACCTATATCTAATGTTCCTCTCTTTAAAAAAACATTCGAAATTTTTTGAATAAATTGGTCTTCCTGAAAAAAAACCTCAACTATTCCTCATTCCAAATTCTATCGCCTGGTAATTGGGCAGTTTTATAGAATTCTCTCGACTCTCTTAAAATTTCCTTCTGCGCACTTGAATATTCTTCACTATAGGGTGATACTTCTTTTTTATTGCTATCGAGCCACTTTATAAGCTTATTATTATAGAAATAGTAACGATTTTCCCAATGTCTTAGTGGTATATCTATTTTCCCCTCCTCCATTTTTTCAAAATCAGGACCATATAATTTGCTAAATACAAAAAATAATTTGCCATCCCAATAATAATATTCTGTAAGCTCTCCACTATTATTGGCACGACCAACTTTAAATACTAATTTCCTTATTTTAGTACCTTCAAGATAGATATTCAATGAAGCTGCAAAATCCTCTGAACCTGACTCTTTTGTTCTAATTTCATAATTCTTTGCATTATTGTTAATTAATGAAAATTTCTCCTTAATATGTTTTATTTTTTCTTTATATGTCATTTCTTTTTTAGTCGATTCTTTAACTTTCTCTTTCTGTGATACTTTTAAAGGTTCTTTTTTTTGCATTTTTGAGTTATTTGTGTTGCAGTATAAAACAAAAAGAGTAATTGAAAATATTAACCAAATAATGCCACTTTTTCTCATTTTTACTCCTTTGTCAAGGTTTAAGTTTATTCTCCACCTTAGGTCCACTTTTATTTCTCACTTTATATGCTTTCACATAATGTATTACATCTAAAACAGAATGTCAAGCAAAATCCTTTCTGTGTGTCAAGGCAAAATAGAAATGTCCTACTCCATAAGGGCTATCGTCTGCTTCACGGAAATATACAACATAGGAATTTACTTTCTTGGAAATGTCTCTTCATTATAGAATAAACAAAAAGTGCGACTTTTTTCGATAAAGATTAATTATTTTAACTTTTTCTGGGTAAGCTCAGGTTTTAATCTTCCCCTTCCCCCTTTGAAAAAGTGGGATTAAGGGGAATTTTCCCTCAATTTACTAAGTTCCAAAATTTATATTGGGAACAGGTTACAGATATGAATCCTACGACATCATTATTACAAAGGAACACTGTAATACTTGACAATTACATTTTTCATTTCATTATACAATAAATAAAAACACCGACTTTTTTCAGTAAAACATTACTGCTTCAATCTTTCTTAATCAAGTTCATCCTTTATTCCTTCCATTTTCATACAATTTTGAATTTTTTGCTTGACATTTGCTTAGAGAAAACTTACAATCTTTCCAAAAGTAATCTTGTGATTGAAATGAGAAACTGAGCAGAAAGGAGAAAAAATGTCAAAATTCTTACTACGTATTTCTATTTTACTGTTACTGTTCTTGTTTGTTTTCTTCACTGATAATATCGCCGCATCGGAGGGGGCGGGAGTTTCAACCCAAAACTCTTGGATGGAGATTTCTTCTCAAACCTTAACATTGAACCCACAATCCTACAAGGCGTTTTCAATCACGGTTGAGGCTCCAGACTCCTTGCTATGCGGTTACGTTTCTTCACAACCAGGTTTTTATTTCAATCTCATAATTTTCGATGAACTTTCCTTCTATAAATGGAAATCGAAGGTAGAAGTTCCAACCCTTGCTTATATGAAAAATGTTAATAGTTTACACTTCTTTTTTGTTGGGATACCTAAGCCCGGTAAGTATTTTTTGGTATTACAAAATAATGCAATTCTCGCAACACAAAAAATTGCATTCATTTTTTCTACCCTACCTTCGTTTGAAGTTGACACAACAAATGCAATATTTCTTCCCGATAATGCTTGGGTAGGTCGGTTGGGAGGTGCAGGAGGAGAAATAGAACTTATTGTTAATGAAGATGAGCCAGCAGGCTTTGTTTGTTACCTAGGTGGCGGATCAAAAAACTTACAGATAAAGAGCGAAAAATTAGTAAACGTTTCAGTTGAAGACACCTTGGGTGTTACGGTCGGGAGCTACCAAGGATTGAAAGGAAATAAGAAAATAAATATCGGCCGCGAGATTTCTGTTGTTAAAATTTCAAGCAGCTCACCTGCCAAGGTTTTCGTAACCATAGTGCTACCAGAAATCTAAAGGTGCGAATGATTTTCGTCAAATAAACCGGCGCTTTCAAACCATAGATTCATGAGAAACTACGCTTCTAACGTGGGCCTCTCTCTAAGAATTTGCCGCCTAAGATATTTTTCATTTCATTATATAATAAACAAAAACACGGACTTTTTTCAGTAAAAAAATAGCATTTCAATCTTTTTTTAGTAGGGTTAGGTTTTAATACCTTTCTTCGCCCTATAAGAGAGGAATAAAGGTAGATTTTGCTCAATCCCTCTCAAGCAAAGCGTCATTTTGGCTATCGGTTCCAGTGTTTATGAAGCAGTCTGAAAGGCGGTTCGAGTGAGCGAGGCGAACCACAAACACCGTGTTAGCCGAAGTTGACCATTCCATTACTTTTGAAATTCTATATCTGTGACTTTTACTTTTACTTTCCTAGCCCAATCCGAAGGTGCATCATCAAGCTTTACCCCAAACTTTTTACTATATTTTGGTTTTAATGGCTTATTGTCTCCAAATAATGAATATTCCGAAACCAAAACAGGACGGTATGTCTTTTCAAAAATCGTTTTTCCATTCTTGTCTAGGCAATATATTGTAATCTCTACCTCTTTTAAAGTTCTGTCTCCAAGGTTCTTGACCTCACCAAATACTCCTGCTTCGTCCAGTATTGATTTTCCAATATGAACATTTCTGATTTCTACCTTATCTATATAAGCCTGCTTCTCCTTAAAACTCTTGATCTCTTTTTCCAGCTCCTTTATTTTCTCAGAAGCTTCAACCACTTTACTGTCTAATTCCAAAACTTCCTGATACTTTTCTTTGGCAGCATAGAGCTTTTTCTCTTTTTCAAGTTGCTTTGCTTGACTCATTGTTTCATCGACTTTCTTCTTCGTTTCCCAATCAAAGAAAACTTTCCAACCATCTGTTTCTTTAATCAAATCAAAGGACTGTGTTATAGTACTCATAGGAATATCTTTCTCTTTGTACTTTTCTGCCAGCATTTTCTCTATCTCTTTTTCGTCCTTCTCTTCCCCAAAAGCTGACATGAAAGCAACTCCCAAGATGTCTGTGAATATAGATCCAAAATCAGGGGTCGTAACCGCAACTTTTGCCTTGGTCTGATTTCCAGTCACCGTTACTTCTTTAATCTCATATGAGATCTTACTGGCAAGAACCTGTGCGAAAGGACTTTCCTCCCTTGACTGCTCCGATAAATATTCCTGTAGACTCTTTACAGCCTTGTCCCTCGCAGAAATGTATTGATAGGCCTCCTCATACCTGCCATGAAGAAAAGTATCAAGGTACTTGGACAAGACGTCTTTGGGATTTGACCCAATTTTTCCGCACCCTACTAGTAATAAAACTGTTAGGGTGTACAAAACTGCTATAACTTCAATATATTTCTTCATTTTGCCTTCCTCCTTTCAAATGGTTAATTTCGGCTAACGGAAGCAGCATATACAACATTGCAACCAATAAGATCAATGTCCCGAAGGGCAAGGGCGTAAGCCCGTAGCGCACATGCTGTTTTATACGACGTTGCAGCCTTTCAAATGATTTATCGACCATTTTTTTTAATGCTATTATTTTCAAGTTCTGCATCAAGTTTTGAAACGAACTTAAAGTTAGTTTTACGAATTTGGGCAAAGTAATAATCATAATCTTCAGGTGTTAAGAAGTTGAAGAAATACCTAAGTTGAGATTGTTGGTCGTTCAAAATGGAGAAATGTGCTTTAGCTGCTCTATACTTTGCTTTGTTTTCATCGGACGGTTCCTTGATTTCTTCATCCCCCTTTATTTCCACTACAAGGATATTTATGCCAACTTTAATGAAAAAATCCGGATTAAAACGACCACGTTTCGGATGCTCGCCCTTTCTCCATGAATATTCAATTGAATAAAAATCCTGATCGGTTGATTTAATCCAACTATCTATGACTTGGACATTTTCCCGTTTAATAAGTTTCCTGACAAAAAGGCGTTCTGGTTTATGGTCTGTGATGACAACATTTAAGGGAGTCACAAAATCATAGACATTTTCTATTTTCTCCATCGCTGACCTAGGCAACGATTCATCCTCTTCAAGCTCCCTCAAGAAAGATACAACTTCTTCATCGCTTAAAATTTTAGAATGATAGTCCCAGAAAATTGTTGCATCGCCTCGTCTTATAGAAGCAAATCCTGCACTATTCTTTTTCCGACCAGATGTCTTAATTTCCACTAATGCCTTAGGCGACATTTTATATCGAACAACTTTTGCTGCTGGACGATGTAAAACACCGAATGCTTGATAAAGTTTCTGTCTATTTTCATCACTAACTTGATTAGCTTTTTCGCCAATACGTTCTAAAGAATTACAAATTAACTTCTTTAACCAGTTAATAGTATATTTTTCTGCGTATTTGGTTGGATTTTCTGTTTCTGAAGTTTCCATATCTATGGACTTAAAACGATTATGTAGTTGTTCAGCAATTTCCTCAACGGAGAACATTTTATATTTGACAAGGGTTTTCTTTTTTCGGCTTTCACCTGTCGTTGCCCGGACGTACTCGGTTTCTCGCTCAAGTGCCGGAGCCTGTCTAATCAAGGTAATAAAACCTTTTTTAAATTCGTATTCCTTTTCCTGTTTGTATTCTTCTGTTTCCGTTAGTCGTGCATAATCTATGTTATGAATAGAAAAATTATGGTCTGGATCTTTTAGAACTGGGTATGAATAGATTCTATTTTCTATTTCAAGTATCTCATCTACAAGGTGTTTGATTCTACCCGACCAGCGGTCATGGTTAAAAACTATTACAACCGGCTTTTGACCAAGATAAACCTCTGGAATCCTCAATCCTCTTCCCAATACCTGTGCAATAAGAAGTTTACTGTCAAATGCTCTTTCCTCATGAGGAACAATTTGAAAAACATTTTTTACATCCCAACCCTCTGTTAACATACTTACAGAGGTTATCCATTCAACAGGACTATCTTTTCTGTCTACGTCTGACAGTTTTCTAATATTTTCTTTGTGTTTTGGTGAAGAAGTTACTTCCAGCACTTTTTTAGTTGCGTCTTCATCTGAAATGCCCTCTTGCTCAGTTAGAAACTTGATCAAATCATCTGTGAGTTTGTTACAGGCGCGAATATCTTTTGTAATCAAAATAGTAAGAGGTTTTACCAATCGATAATTAGCATTTTTATTCACTATATGATTATCATAAATCAACTGGAATTTTTCAGGTTGGGTTGTGGATTTATCTTCAACAACATACTCGATAGATTTTATAAATCCCTCTTCAATCGCTTCTTTAAGAGAATAACGATTTATCACATCAGTAAAATATTCATCTTTGATGTAGCAGGTCCCGGAAAGCCCGACTATATATTTGAATCCAAATTCCTCATCCAAAAGGAATTCTTTCCATTTTTTGAAATCTTTTCCTGTTTGGTTATAGACATGATGTGTCTCATCATTGATAACAAGTGTGCGACTCCCTTTTCCTGCAAGACTTTCACGGATAGATGATTTTACATGCTCGTAAAGCGCGTGACAGTTTTCCACACAAATTGCACCAGTAGTTATACTTTCTGTTGCATTAATAATATGGGGGGTTTTGATGATCGAGTCATCTGGCAGGAGACTCCTTAATGTGTCATCGCCAGAAAGAAGTTTGAATTTTTCCATTAGCCCCGATTCTATAGTCGTAGAAGGACATACGACTAATACATGATCCACCACACCCTCTGCTAACATAATACGGGCAATTCCATAGATAACATAGCTTTTTCCTGTACCCGTCGCATGGTCAATAGAGCAAGAGAGTTTATCTGGAAACTGAAAATGTTTTTTCATTTCTATAAAAGAACCATACAAATCTCTCAACTTCTCGTTAGAATTGAAGTTTTCCTCTGCAAGTTCTATTAAGTTCCTGTATTGTTCTCCAAGCATATAACGAAGCGTTGTTCTGATGGCTTCTTTTTGATAATCCCGTTCACCGCAGAGAGCATCAATAAAGCCCTCATATTTATCAATATCAAAAACAAGGGGGTTAATGTTTTTACTAACCTGCAAAACTAAATCCTGATTGAGAAATCGTTTTTGATCTGGCATTTTAACTTTTGCCCTTTATAGATTTGAAGCAATCCATAGTCTTAATTTCTCGATATTCATTTCCATAAATGTCTATATACACAACCATAATTTGATTTTTAATAGATTCAATTGGAAGGTGAACTTCCCAACCATTCTTTTCAATCTCACTGGCATAATATACTTTGTCAAGATTAAATACCTTTCTATTATAATCAAAATCAACCATAACCATAGAAAGTGATTCCCGATTACCAAGCTGGCTCGTACCTTTAATCATAGCCTCACTCTTGAAAGTTTTGATTTTGATTATGGCAAATTTCTGCAATTTATCTCTTGGGTGTCTTGCCACATATTCGCATTTTACCTTTGGTGGGCGTATAAAATCAAATCCAACCGCATCCACAGTATCATTAATATGGCTTTCGTCAACAGGCTGCTTTATTGCTTCAAAATCACGGTTATGTAATTCATTAATAATTGAATAGGGTATGCGGAGAATATAATAGCGAGTAGAATCTTTATCAATGTAGTCCTCCAAAAACACCACACTGGCAGCAGGCGCAATAATGAAGAATTGTTTGCCGACCTTAGATCCAATCATTGAATGTAGGTCATCAATAAATCCATAGTCAAGAACGACTCCCCCCTCCTGTTGGTAGTTAAATACCAGAACATCTGATCGTCCTTTATACCCGTCCAATTCAATCCCAGAAACAGTGTGTTTCTTGTCTCGACAGTTGAATAGATGCAGAGCAAAAAGCCGCCAGTCTTTCCAGAGGAGTTTTTTCAGTTTGGAAAAATCATAAAGGCCAGCATGATAAAGGGTAAATGGCTTAGGTGTTAAAGGCTTCCCTTTGTTGCCGATTTCACTTTTAAGGTTGAGCATCCGTTTTTGGATGGTGTAAATGGCTAATTTGCCACAGTCCATGCCAATCCAGCGACAACCTAACTTTTCAGCAACAGCACACGTAGTCCCAGAACCTGCAAACGCATCAAGAACAATATCTCCCTTTTTACAGGAAGAAGAGATTATTGCCTCTAAAAGACTTTCTGGTTTTTGTGTGGGATATCCGATTTCTCGCCTTTCCAAGGACATAGAATTTAATGTCCTAAATTTATTATCATCTAAAAAGGTTAATACATCATCTGCGGGAATTCCTTCATCTGTATAACACTTTTTCCCAGTATCACCTCTTACAAAATATGGTCGTCCATCTTTGTCTTTTCTATCGTAGCGAGCTGGATTTCTTGAGTTTATTCTTAGTCCAATGAATTGATAGTTATTATTTTTGGAGTACCTCAAGATGGTGTCGTGTTTGCGCTTCAAATCTTTATCTGGCCCAGATCCGATATCATAATGCCACACAATTTCGTTTCGAAAATTATTCTCTAAAAAAATTTCATCCATTAATACTTTAGCATAATGCATTTTTTTCCAATCCAAATGTACATATATTGTCCCATCAGCATCTAATAATTCTTTTAAAAAAACTAACCTCTTGCGTAGGAATTCTAGGAAATCAGCACCAGCAATTTTATCTTGGTAAGCTTTCTGATCCTGACTACCTCTAAACTCTTTTTTTGTAGCAAAGGGAGGATCAATATATATCAGTTTCACCCGACCCTTTACTTCTGGATCATCTAGTAAAGATTTCATCGCTTGAAGGTTATCTCCAAAGATGAGTTTATTTATCCAACCGTTGCCATTTTTTCCAAAAGTCTTAATGGGTTGTAGGGGCACCGCCATAGTATCGGCTAAAATATCCTCTTCTCGTTCCTTACCTGCATAAACTAATTCGTATTCCTTCCGCTCTGGCGGAAAAAGAATATGCTTATAATCAAGAGGTAATTCCTCTCCAGATTCCAATATTTCTATAATTCTTTGACGATCCTTTTTTGATATTTTATTCATTTTCATAACTCCTAAAATTACATATTAGTTACAGTTTGCATCTCATACTTTTCTATCAAACCCTCATCACCAAAACTAAAATACTGATTATCCCCGATAATTATATGGTCAAATACCCTTAATTCCATTGCTGATGCAGCTACAATCAAGTCCCGTGTTAAGGATTTATCAGCATCGCTGGGTTTAACATCCCCTGAAGGATGATTATGTGCCACAATAATTGCTGGAGACTGGTATTTTAAGACTGTCAGTAAAATATCCCGTATGGATGGATTGACTTTATCTATGGTTCCCATTTCAATATCAACAACATTAGTAATACTGTTTCGTTTATCTAATAATATGACCTTGAATGACTCTCTCTTCAAATCTCTCATTAAAGGCATCAAGTAATCTGCAACGTCAGATGATGATTTTACAGCACCTTTAAATGCTTTTTCCTCACTCATCATCCGCCTTCCTAATTCAATGGCTGCCTTGATCTGAGATATTTTCGCATCTTTCAGACCAGATATCTGTTTGAACTCTGTAACATCAACGCCACTCATGGCACGAAGCGTTTTAAATTTCCGCAATAATTCCCTTGCAATATCAACAGCACTTTTCCCAGATATACCTGTTCTTATAATAATGGCCAGTAATTCAGCATTGCTCAAAGTATGCTCACCATATTTTAGTAATTTTTCTCGGGGTCTGTCATCTTTTGGCCAGTTGCATATTGCTTTTGGATATACTTTTTTCTTATTCATGGTCATTCATCTTATCGGGGGTGCAATTTCAGATAACATCCTGGGCATATCCGAAGTTCCGAGCGAAGCGAGGAATTTGGACGGAGCGTTAGCGAAGTTGGATATGCTCCTGTTAGCAGACCCGACCGTAGCGAGGGCGAGGCACGAAGTGCCGAAGAGTTCCGCCTGAAGCCCACTTCTTATGTTATTCAAAAATTTCTCCAAATGTTCTCCTCCCAGCACGATATATTTCTTTAATCCTATATTCAAGAAATGTGTGGTATTGTTCCAATTTCCAGAGAATGTCATCTGTGGGTATAAAATGTTTCTTTGCTGAGTCGATGTATTTCCTCATATAATTTTCTGGTGGGTCTTCACCAATTTCAGAATTTATGTCTTTGTGTATAAAAGTTACATTAGATAGGTTGTTGATGAGTTTCTCTCTGTCATCTGGATCGTCAATGTTCAATTCTCTATCTAAAAATTCCTTTGCGAAAATATGATGGCGTGCAGTTTCAGTTAACGATCTTTCTTTTAACAATCTTCCATTCCAATCATCAGCACCTTTCTTAACCAGAAGAATATAAAGCATAAACAAATGTGCTCTCCCCTCTCTACGGAGCACGTTTATCGTTAGCCCTCTTTTGATATCGTTTTCAGTAATTTTGAGTTTGGCTTTTCTTCTTTCCATGTTTTTGAACAATTCCTCAATGGGAAAGTTATCATGGGATTTCACTATTTCAATATCTTCATCCAACTTTGTATCTGTGGTAGAACTGTAATATCCATTAAAGCTTACAAGAATAAACCAATTGATAATATTCTTGAGTTCGTTTTCATTAATATCTTCTAATTTTTCAATGTTTCTATGATAAAAGTATTTGGCAATGGTAATTAAGGGAATCTGTGAGGGCAATAGCCGAGAGTTAGATATTCCTAATTCTTTTTTAAGTAGTTCTATTGTTAATTTCATAGCAGAGTTACAGCGGGTAAAAATTGTGTCAGCCTCTGTAGATGGAACACCCTTGATCCTTTCAATATTTGCCTTAAATTGATTCACCTTAGAGATTTGAGTTTGCCTTAGCCCAAAGTTAGAAAATGCAAATCTGATAACAGGTTGTAATTCAATTTCAAAGATACCATATATTGATTCGTATAGTTCGTAAACTTTTTCTTTTAAATCTCCGCTTATAGCACCAGCCAAAAATGAAAGCATTAGTTCCAAATTCCCTATTCTAACGCCGTATCTATTGACTCGTATAAATGCCTCTGCCATATCTAAGAAAGTTTCTTCGTTTTCTTCATATGTTTTCATAACATATATTGGAATTTTATATCTCAGAATTCTAGTAACTTTTTCTTTCATGTCATCAAAAACATCATTAGGCGTCTCCTTTTTTAATTCTAGGAGCGTATCTATGTCTTCTAGTACAAAGGCTTTGATAAGCTTAGATAGGTTTATTCCTCGCGTTTTGCTTTTGTAAAACTTTTTATTTGCGGGGTTATATGTTATTGGGATCTCACATTTGATTTCTTCTCCATCCCTAAAAATTTTCCAGTCTTTAAACAAAAGCAATAAAGAGGTTAATCTTTGCTGACCATCCGTAACATAAAATATCTCATTGGTTTTTCTCCCATCTACATCTATCAATGGCTTTGAAAAAGGATCTATTTCCACTGAAGAAGCATTAGATGGCTTCCATAATATTATTGTTCCAATGGGGTAATTATTTATTATGGAATCTACTAAATCTCTGATATCATCTTCATCCCACACATACTGCCTTTGGAAAGATGGTAGAACATACTTACCTGACTCCAATTCTGGGATTAGCTCCTCTATAGCTTTTTTATCTATGTCTATTAATATTTTTTTCATTTTTTATCACCTCCTTATTCTTCTTTGGGTGGACGAAAGGCGGAATTTCTGCTAACTTGTTTATATCGGACAGTGTCGGATATACATCCCTATCATAGAATAAATTTGTTCTTTCATAAATCCCCCTTATCCACTTTTATATTGTCTAATGGACTTTTTATCTTCTTTAGATTTCTATTACTCACATGTGTATAAACTTCTGTTTCACATTTATAGAGGTCTGTAACCGCAATTTTCCCAGACTTTTCTCTTGATACTTTATTAGAGCTTTTCTCATATTATGTAATTAAAATACAACATAATGTATAAGATGTCAAACAAAAAAATTCAAACACATATTTTCCCCTTGACTTCTTTATGAAAAACTGCTATTTCTTATGAAAAGAGTTACAGGCATTTTAGACGAAGCGGTTATAAAAAAGAGATTTACAACATCCTAAAAAGCATCGCCGAAACTAAAAATGAGTGAGACGAGTGAGATGCACAAGGAAAGAATATCCCCTTCGGTATTTACTTTCTCAAGGTTGAAGGAAAATATGTTGGGAAAGTGGTGCGGGTGAGATGAGGATATGATGAAACCAAATATGTATGCTTTCATAAGCTATCAAACGGCAGATAAGGAAATTGCTGGAAGAATTAAGGAGATCCTTCAGAGAGTTGGTATCAAGGCGTTTCTTGCTCATGAGGACATAGAAGTATCCGAAGAATGGGCAGAAAAAATACTCAAAGAAATTAGAAAGGCAGATTTCTGCATCTGCCTCCTAAGTAAGAACTTCTTAGAATCATCCTGGTGTCTTCAGGAGTCGGGAATAGCTGCATTTCGTAAGAAAATGACAATAATACCGCTATCGATCGATGGTAGAAAACCTGAGGGATTTATCGCAAAAATCCAATCAACGAAGATTGATGCTAGCAATCTATACATTCATGATTTGATTCCTGGGATTGTGAAACACAATTTCAAGGAAGGCATAAGCATCATTATCGACATTATCGGGAAATCAGGCTCATACAGAGGAGCTGAGGCCAATTTCCAAATGATTCTGCCGTACATCGACAAGCTTAAGGATTATCAAATTAAGAAACTCTTGGAGCACGCTGTAAGCAACAATCAAGTCAACGATGCAGGATTGTGTGCTAGGGAATATATTCCCCCATTGCTGAAAAGTCACGGTCACCTTCTTAAGGAGAAAGACCGCGCATTCCTTCAATCAGTCTGCAATAAATATGCTCTCGATAGTAAGGATATGCAGGTCGCTGAGAGGCTTTCTGATGATCAGGTTGAGCTCATAATTCTCCAGAAAGCAGTGGAACAGCACAAGATAGCAGAAACAAATGACAAACTCAAAACGGACAAATGCGCGAGAGAGATAAACCTGGCTGATATTCTGTCCGATTTAACTGGAGAATCAGGTCCTACCCTTGAATATAGCGCAAAACTGTGGCTAAATCGTGTCGCTCCTCGTGGAAAGCCAGCGAAAGGGCCCCTTCGAAGATGCAGTAACACGCAACTCAACAGAGAAAAACACAAATATCATGTACGTGCTTTTGTGGATGCAAGTGGAAGAGCCATCTCTGCATGGGAAAGAATAAGAGAGTTAAAGGAAAAGATCAGAAGAGGAAAAAGTGAGGGAGGGTGAAAAAGCAAAAAGAAACTAAAATAAAACGCAATCAATCTGCTGACGAAGTGAAGGCGGAAATCATTCGAGCGTTTTCCGAGGGAACTGGAGAGCTTTTCTATGAGCTACTATCTGACGTCTCTCAGCTTCAATTGAATTGGCAAAATTATGGCTCTCTTTATGGCACTTCGCCCGAGCGAATTGACCTTCTAAATTGGGCTGCACCCTTATTCTTTGCTTTGCTGCATGGTATTTTGCTCCATGACATAATAATGGTAATTGCCCGACTAACAGATCCAGCAAAAACTGGAAGACACCAAAATGCATCTCTGGAGAATTTGCTCAATAAATTGGTGCCATCATTGCAGAGCGATTTGGCTGAAAAATGGGGATGCGAGCTGAAAAGCCTTCAAATCCATTGTAAGTCAATTCGGGATATTCGAAACAAAATCATTGCACATAATGATCTTGAAACTGCTCTACTATATCGACCTGATCCAGTACCTGGTATCAGTCGAGCCTATATTGAAAGTATCTTGGAAAAAATTAAAAAACTAATGGGCGACATTGAAGAACATTTCCGAGGTATTCCCACATCATACTTCCATGTATTCGCTTCAAACGATGGGGAGACGTTAATTCACGTCCTGGAGAGAGCTCGTGAGTATAAGAAAAGGGGGGATAATCCGCAAAGCAATAGCTATCGTGCATTAAAGGATGAAAACAGTGAAGGTGAGGTAAAATGCTGAAGCTATTTGACGATATTGAGCATAAAGGCGAGGAAGGGAAACCTCATTCTGAGGCAGATTTTCCATATCTGAATCGCATTGATAGAATAGAGGCAAGAAGAATTCGGAACGTTCTCGAAGATTGGTTTTCTAGATATCCTCAAGAGCATCAATCTAATCTCCGAACTCGTTTTCGTGCTTCAGAATTTCAATCAGCCTTTTTCGAGTTACTGCTTCACGAAATGCTTTCCCATTTAGATTGCAATGTCACAATACACCCGGAGCTGGAAGATGAGGAACCGAAAAGACCTGATTTCCTCGTTCAGTCATATAAAAAAGCGAAATTTCTTCTCGAAGCCACAACAACGTCAGATTTATCTCGAGAGGAAAAAGCCAACGAAAACATTAAGAATCTCATATATGATAAAATAAATGAGAAGCTGAGGTCCCCGGATTACTTTATTATTATTGAAATAAGGCAATCCAGTAAGCAAACTCCATCATCCAGCAAAGCAGTGTCGTTTCTTGCAGATCAGCTTTCTACACTGAATATCGATGATGTCAGAATGCTAGCATCTAAAAATAACCTGGGTTGCATGCCATGTTTCGTTTACCAAGAGAAAGGTTGGGAAATTGCTTTCATGCCTTGGCCCAAACCTCCTGAAGCGAGAGGAAGCACAAACCTGCCACCTATAGGGGCGCAGAGTATACCGGTGCATGAGGTTGATACATGGCGATCAATAAGGGATACAATTGTCTCAAAAGCGGGATATTATGGAGAAATGAATATGCCATTTGTAATTGCATTAAATGTGCTCCGTAGTCATGTTGCTGATTTAGAAATATTGGACGCACTATTTGGACAGGAAGCTGTTCCAATTCCAAAGATAGAGTCAGGTAAACCTCTTAAAAAGACAATTCGCCTACCAAATGGAGTATGGATAGGAAAAACAGGAAAGAGATATACACGAGTTAGTGCTGTTTTACTTCTTAAGAACGTTACTCCATGGAATGTTCCAAGAGCAAAGGTATGCCTTTATCATAATCCTTTTGCTTCAAAACCATATGAATCCGTATTGTGTCAGCTGCCACAGTTTTCTGTTCAGAAGGATCTAAAAATTAAGAGAACTGAAGGCACATCAATATCAGAGCTTTTAGGTCTTTCACCAGATTGGCCTGAAAAAGAATGAATGACCGAATGAAAATTGCAGTAAAATTACAGAAAACCATACTTATCGAATTCTCATTACTTCTTTGCTTAAAATCACTTTAATTCTGCCAGAAATGAATATTGATATTAATTACATAACAAATTTAGAAAATGCTAAGATAAGAAAAGCGCGCCAAAATTATGGCAGAATTTTTGATAGCATCAGCAAACTGAAAAGGAAGAAAGATATGAAAAGTACCGAAGGAAAAAGAACAATAATCCGTTCTATTATTCTTTTTCTAATATTGCCTTGGGGTCTTCTCTTTAGTGGAATTTTTGTTGGCATGTTTTTCTTGTCTGCTTTACCTGGGGGATCAAATCTAAGTAAAATTCTTATTTACATAGCAAATTGGCCTAGCTTATTATTTAAAATT
>Ga0307422_1000271_pt1 | contig 30551 bp, 27 predicted proteins | sample SalMarWE160290MG_FD_202153 | JGI IMG/M metagenome (GOLD analysis project Ga0307422, IMG submission 202153) | Salt marsh sediment microbial communities from the Plum Island Ecosystem LTER, Massachusetts, United States - WE1602-90 | ecosystem: Environmental > Aquatic > Marine > Intertidal zone >...
GTCTGTGGCATCCGAACCTGTGCAGGCCCCTGTAGCAGTCACTGTTAAAGTAGCCGTGAAACTTCCTGATGATGTAGTCGGTGTAAAGGTGGCCAAAGCAGGGTCGGCGTTCTGTGTCCAGGTACCAAGACCTGAACCGCCGCTCCATGCAGCACTGCTGTATGTGCCGGTTGCCGATGCGCCGGTCATGGCGACAGGATTCAGCGGGGTGTTATCGCAACGTTCTATATCACTGCCTGCATCGGCCTGTGGGGTCTCGCCCCATGATATGGTGCGGGTGTCTGTGGCATCCGAACCCGTGCAGGCTCCTGATGCGGTGACTGTAAGAGTAGCAGTAAAACTTCCTGATGATGTGGTCGGTGTAAAGGTGGCCAAAGCAGGGTCGGCGTTCTGTGTCCAGGTACCAAGTCCTGAACCACCGCTCCATTCAGCACTGCTGTATGTGCCGGTTGCCGATGCGCCGGTCATGGTCACCGGGTTTAGCGGGGTGTTATCGCAGCGTTCAATATCACTGCCTGCATCGGCCTGTGGGGTTTCTCCCCATGATATGATGCGGGTGTCTGTGGCATCCGAACCCGTGCAGGCTCCTGATGCGGTTACTGTTAAAGTAGCCGTAAAACTTCCTGATGATGTGGTCGGTGTAAAGGTGGCCAAAGCAGGGTCGGCATTCTGGGTCCAGGTACCAAGACCTGAACCGCCGCTCCATGCAACACTGCTGTATGTGCCGGTTGCCGATGCGCCGGTCATGGTCACCGGGTTTAGCGGGGTGTTATCACAACGTTCAATATCACTGCCTGCATCTGCCCGTGGGGTTTCTCCCCATGATATGATTCGGGTGTCTGTGGCATCCGAACCTGTGCAGGCCCCTGATGCGGTCACTGTTAAAGTAGCCGTGAAACTTCCTGATGATGTGGTTGGTGTAAATTCAGCAAGGGCCGGATCAGCGTTCTGGGTCCAGGTACCAAGTCCTGAACCGCCGCTCCATGCAGCACTGCTGTATGTGCCGGTTGCCGATGCGCCGGTCATGGCGACCGGGTTTAGCGGCGTGTTATCACAGCGTTCGATATCACTGCCCGCGTCGGCCTGTGGCGTTTCACCCCATGATATGGTGCGGGTGTCTGTGGGATTAGTCCCTGAACAGCCATTTTCTCCGGTAAGAGTCAAAGTAGCCGTGAAGCTGCCCGCGGATGTTGTCGGTGTAAAGGTTGCCAAGGCAGGATCGGCATTCTGGGTCCATGTGCCAAGTCCTGAACCACCGCTCCATTCAGCACTGCTGTAGCTGCCGATGGCGGATGCGCCGGTCATGGCCACAGGGTTTAGCGGTGTGTTATCGCAGCGTTCAATATCACTGCCCGCATCTGCCTGTGGGGTTTCTCCCCATGATATGGTGCGGGTGTCTGTGGCATCCGAACCTGTGCATGCTCCTGATGCGGTGACTGTAAGAGTAGCAGTAAAACTTCCTGATGATGTGGTTGGTGTAAAGGTGGCCAAAGCAGGGTCGGCATTCTGTGTCCATGTGCCAAGTCCTGAGCCACCGCTCCATGCAACACTGCTGTATGTGCCGGTTGCCGATGCGCCTGTCATGGCGACCGGGTTTAGCGGGGTGTTATCACAACGTTCAATATCACTGCCTGCATCTGCCCGTGGGGTTTCTCCCCATGATATGATTCGGGTGTCTGTGGCATCCGAACCTGTGCAGGCCCCTGATGCGGTCACTGTTAAAGTAGCCGTGAAACTTCCTGATGATGTGGTTGGTGTAAATTCAGCAAGGGCCGGATCAGCGTTCTGGGTCCAGGTACCAAGTCCTGAACCGCCGCTCCATGCAGCACTGCTGTATGTGCCGGTTGCCGATGCGCCGGTCATGGCGACCGGGTTTAGCGGCGTGTTATCACAGCGTTCGATATCACTGCCCGCGTCGGCCTGTGGCGTTTCACCCCATGATATGGTGCGGGTGTCTGTGGGATTAGTCCCTGAACAGCCATTTTCTCCGGTAAGAGTCAAAGTAGCCGTGAAGCTGCCCGCGGATGTTGTCGGTGTAAAGGTTGCCAAGGCAGGATCGGCATTCTGGGTCCATGTGCCAAGTCCTGAACCACCGCTCCATTCAGCACTGCTGTAGCTGCCGATGGCGGATGCGCCGGTCATGGCCACAGGGTTTAGCGGTGTGTTATCGCAGCGTTCAATATCACTGCCCGCATCTGCCTGTGGGGTTTCTCCCCATGATATGGTGCGGGTGTCTGTGGCATCCGAACCTGTGCATGCTCCTGATGCGGTGACTGTAAGAGTAGCAGTAAAACTTCCTGATGATGTGGTTGGTGTAAAGGTGGCCAAAGCAGGGTCGGCATTCTGTGTCCATGAGCCAAGTCCTGAGCCACCGCTCCATGCAACACTGCTGTATGTGCCGGTTGCCGATGCGCCTGTCATGGCGACCGGGTTTAGCGGGGTGTTATCACAACGTTCAATATCACTGCCTACATCTGCCTGAGGGGTTTCTCCCCATGATATGATTCGGGTGTCTGTGGCATCCGAACCCGTGCAGGCCCCTGATGCGGTCACTGTTAAAGTAGCCGTGAAACTTCCTGATGATGTGGTTGGTGTAAATTCAGCAAGGGCCGGATCAGCGTTCTGGGTCCAGGTACCAAGTCCTGAACCGCCGCTCCATGCAGCACTGCTGTATGTGCCGGTTGCCGATGCGCCGGCCATTTCAATCGCGTTCAGCGGGGTGTTATCACAGCGTTCAATATCATTGCCGGCATCTGCCTGTGGCGTTTCACCCCAGGTAATAGTGCGGGAATCAATCGAATCAGTCCCGTTACAAACACCATCACCTGAAACAGTAAGCACTGCTTCAAAACTGCCCGAAGTCTGTGAAGGTGTAAATGAAGCAAGTCCGGGACTGGATGTATTTTGTGACCATGAGCCCAGTCCGCTGCCCCCCGACCAGGTAGCCGTGCTGAATGTACCGCTTGCCGAGGCTCCTGTCATGTCAATAACTGCTGTCGGATCACTACTGCAACGGGACATATCACTTCCTGCATCAGCAACCGGACGGGCTTCTTCTGCTACAGAAATATCAGGGGCCTGCGCCGTACACCCGTTATCATCAATAACCCAGGTTCGATAAGTACCTTCCCCGAGCCCTGTGAAAAACTGACCTTCCTGGAATGTCGAATCGGAAGTGGATGTGTTAACAATGGCAAAATCATGATCAGGTGTACCACCGTTTGCATTAATGGTAATAGTGCCGTTATCCTGGTCCTCGCATGTGTTTGTCCCTGAGGATGTTGCCGATAAGGCAGGAGGAATGCCGGGAACACTGTCTTTGTAGAAAAAATAAATAAATTCAACATTGGTAGAAACTGTAGGACAACCATTCGCGTCATCTATCAATACTCTGTATTTCGCCTGGTCCACACCTGTAATAATCTGATCAACCTGGGGATAAACACTATATCCGCTTCCTGCATCCCTGTACCAGGTATAGGAATATGGCTGGGTACCGCCGGAAGGATTTGCCTTTAATTCGGCATCGCTGCCATCATAGCAGGACAAACCTTTGTTCACCGATATATAACCCGGGTTTAAAGGATCGGGTTGGTCTACCCGGATATTTCCCTGGCTGGTGCCGACAAACAAACTATTTTCCACCGAAACGGAATAGTATCCTGTATCCAGGTCAGAAAAGGAGACCGAAGTGCCTGAGGTGACAATTGTATCAAGAGGCGTACCTGATATAACGCTTTTACCGGAAAACAAAATATAAGTAAAATCAGGATCCTGGTTTGTAACGGTAACCGTAATGCTTCCGTCAGCAAATCCATGACAACTAACTGAATCAACATCGATATCATCTATATAAAATTGTGAAAAGCCACTTGTAAAAGCAAGTGACATGATCAATACGATGAGGCTGTATAATTTTTTTGTAAACATTTGGCATGCTTTTTATTTGCAGTTATAGGATTCAATTATTCATCTCGTTTATTGTAATTCGTCATGTTTCAGGATCACTAACTTGTCATTAACGGTAATCAACCTTGAAGCCCCCGTCTCATCTTCGTTGATCACAGAAACATAATAAGTGCCGGGGTTTATGTTATCAAACACATATGACCGGTTATGAGAAAAGTCGCTTTTTGCAATTATCTTTCCGCCATCCCAGGGATAATTATCATACAAAGTATATTTGAAAGCGGGGTTCCCTGTTTTTACTTCAACTGTGATCATGGCAAGAGGTATATTGCTTGTTGAAAGTGTTCCCGGTGACACTGAAATTTCAATAAGCATAGGTTCATGCTGCTGAGCATCAGCAGGCGAAATATTAAAAGCAGCAAATAATACAATTAGAAATATGATCGGATTTTTCATGTTACAGATGTATTTCTGAATGGATATGCCTGTCCAAAAGCAGGAAATGCAGGACAAACGGGTTTGATATGAGAATTTCAGGTGCACAGTGTGAAAAACTATTGTAAGGTTCATAGTTCGTATTAATATTTTTTACGTAATGTTCATAATTTAGTTTCATACTAACTGTCACGTTTCCCGTAAGAACAGGTTCGAACCTGTATTATTCATTCACGCTAAATTACATTATTAATTAACCGGGGTAAAGACCGATTTTTAAAACAGTATCAGATCAACAAATAAAAATATGTCTAAGCGTCTCTTTTACTGCGTTTTACAAAATACGCGGTAGAATATAAATTGTTAATAAGTCTTTGATATACAATCAGACCCGGGGGAGCATCGTAATTATAATGCAGTGGGTTTAATAAAAACCGGTTTTTAAATACGAATCTTACTTTTTATTACCAGTTAAACATTTTGACAACATTATTGACGGACTCTAACTAAAAGTCGCCGGGTAATAAAACGTATGGGATACCATGATGCAAAAAAACCAATCATCAGGACAGTAATAAAAACAGCAAAAATATCAGTGATCTTGATTGAGACCGGGTAAGCATCAATAACAAATGTCCCGCTGCCCTGAAGTTGTACAAGCTCAAACTGAAGTTGTACCCAGCAGATCAACAAGCCCAGTACCAGTCCTGAAACAGCTCCTGAAGCAGATATCAACCATCCTTCAAGCAGGAAGATCTTTCGTATTAATGGAATGGAGGCTCCGAGATTGCGCAATGTGCCGATATCTTTCTTTTTTTCTATGATCAGCATTGTTAATGACCCTATCACATTGAAAGAAGCAATGATCAAAATAAAAGCAAGAATAAGGAAAATGGCCCATTTTTCCGTCTGCATGGTTTTATAGAACAACTCATTTTGCTGATAACGGTTTTTTACAATCAGGCCGGGTCCCAGTAGATCCGAAACAGCCTTCTGAACCTCTTTGACACGGGCACTGGGTTTAACTTTGATCTCAAGGGCGCTAACCTCTCCGGAATAGCCCAGCAACTGACTTGCAAAATCAATTGGCACAATAATATACCGGGCATCAAACTCCTGTTGTATGGAAAATACTCCGGCAGGAAAAAGATATTTGCGGTTAATCGCCCTGTCAGGATTAAATGATACTGTTGATAAACGCTTTGGCACATATACATTGATGGGTGTTGCCATATTAAGTCCTATACCCAGAAATATAGCTATTCCCTGTCCCACAACCGTATAATCTATATCTCCTTTTTCCAGCCTGAAATTTCCGTCTGTCAGCATCGTATCCATTCCCGTTACGGACAAATAGTGATCATCCACTCCTTTTACAATGGCAACTGTTTGCCTGTAATCATATTTAAGCAAAGCTTTATCTTCAAGGACACTCGAAAAATCTGCAACACCGTCAATTTCAGAAAGCCTGTCCATGTATACCGTATCGGGTAAAAACACTTTACCTGTTGCCGGTATCACTTTAAGATCGGGATTAAAAGAATTAAAAAGTGAACGCACCAGATCATCAAAGCCATTGAAAACTGACAGCACAACTATCAGGGCCATTGTTCCCACAGCCACGCCAACCAACGAAACTGACGAAATTATATTAATCGCGTTATGCGATTTTTTAGCCATTAAGTATCGTTTCGATATGTAAAACGGAAAGTTCAATGATATAAAAAATTATTTCTTTAACAACTTATCGATATTATCTGCATAATCAATGGAATCATCAAGATAAAACATAAGTTCGGGTATCCTTCGTAACTGGTTTCTGATCCTGTTCCCCAGTTCGAACCGTATACGGCTTTTCTGATCATTCACAGCCTTCAATGCATCTTCATCTTCCTTTACCGGAAATATACTAAGATAAACTTTAGCCAGTCCCAGATCACCGGAAAGTCTTACCACGGTAACAGTGATCATTTTCCCGTTAAAAAGACGACGGCTCTCCAACTGAAAAATCTCAGACAATTCCCGTTGTATCAATCGTGAAACCTTATTTTGTCGCAAAGAAGCCATAACACCGTTATTTACTTTTATCAGAAAAATTCCTGAAAAGACAATAGTTTTTTCAAAATGAAAAACTGTGATCATACTGATCCCGGTCAGCAGGTAAAAATACAACAATTCTTTCAGACTGTATGAATATAGTTGAATAGTTGAGTAGCAGAATTCAATTACATTTTATAGTTTTGTGGCTTCGTTGAATTATTCCTCTAATATGTATTCAGCAGGTATTTAACACTTTCAATTTTAATACAATGACAAAAAAAAGGGTTCTGTCCTGTATTCAGCCGACGGGTGAAGTTCATATAGGCAACTATTTCGGGGCCATCAAAAACTGGGTAAGTATCCAGGATCAGTATGACTGTGTATATGGTGTGGTAGATCTGCATGCAATGACAATGCCATATGATCCGAAAGCATTGCGCGATAATACTTTGCGTATGGCTATAGATTTGATGGCCTGCGGTATTGACCCTGATAAATCGGTATTATTCATCCAGTCACTTGTACCCCAGCATACTGAACTGGCCTGGATATTCAATTGTGTTGCATCATACGGTGAGCTCAACCGGATGACACAATTCAAGGATAAGACCGACCAGCTTGACGGCTCGGCAAGGGGACAGTTTATTTCAGCAGGACTGTTTACCTATCCGGTTTTGCAGGCTGCCGATATTTTGATCTATAAAGCCAATTATGTACCTGTTGGCAGGGATCAGGTTCAGCATCTTGAGCTTTCCAGGAACATTGCCACACGCTTTAATAACCAGTACGGTTATTGCTTTCCGGAACCCGAACCCCTGCTGACAGAAATTCCCAAGCTGGCTTCCCTGGCCGATCCGGATAAAAAAATGAGTAAAAGTCTGGGCAACAAACATTACGTGGGAATATTTGAAGAAGAAGCCTCCATAAGAAAAAAAGTCAGATCGGCAGTTACCGATACCGGGCAGCAACAGGGTGAAAACATGAGTCCCGGAGTTCAAAACCTGTTCACTATCATTAAAGCTTGTGAAAAAGCAGGAGAATACAACCGGTTAATGAATGATTATACCAGGGGTCATCTAAAATACAAAGACCTTAAAGAGGCAACCGCCGATTCCCTTGTATCAGTTACCGCTCCCCTTATTGAGCGCAGGAATGAGCTGATGAAGGATAAACAGCGAATTGAGAAACTATTGAATGAGCTTTCGCAAAAAGCCAGGGATTTAGCCGGCGAAACACTGAGTGAAGTAAGAAAACTGACAGGATTACCGGCATTATTAAAATAAAAACCCCGCTTTTGGCGAGGCTTGCCCCGAATAGAAACCCGGGTATATCTTGAGGAAGAACTGTTAACTATTATATTGCAAAATCTGTGCCAGCTTTAAACTCTTGTTATAAAATAATACCCTTTTTGTTACAAACCCCATTAATTCATGCCGGTTACCGCATACCAATCAACTGGTCACTCCGTCTCCTCCTCTTTTCAACTACTCAATGCTTACCGGTAAGTTGACCGGATACCAGTCATCATTTACGCTTTCACTACTCCTCCTTTTCAACATCAGACGTGTCATTCACCGGCTTTTCGGTCTTCGTCGCTATTTCCGGTGTCAGGATTTTACATTTATGTATCATCTGATTCGCCCATTTCAATTCTTTCGGGGCATCTCCTGCTTTCTCCAGCGAATTTTTGTATTTGACAAAAGCATCCTGTGCTTCCTTATACCTTTCGAGACGCATCAGTATGATCCCCTGTTCGGCATATACATCACGCAGTCCCACTGTACCTATTGAAACCGATTTCTCCAGAGCACTCAGCGCTTCAAAATTTGCTTCCCTTGTGTTTGCCATCTGCCGGAATATCTTTGCCTTCAACAGGTAATCCTCATCAGTAGCAATATTATGATCGATCAACTTATTGATAAGAGTAAGTGCATTGTGGTAATGCTGGTTATAATACTCCTGCCATGCTGAATAGCTTATAATACCGGATATGTTATTATAAAATATTTTATTACCCAGGTATAACTCTGTCGTATCTTTACCTTCCTCGAATTCCTCCATGAATTGCCCGGCAATATTTTTCACAGCCTTTTTAGCAGAAGATTTGTATATTGCCCCTAATTGTTTTAGTGTCTGGTCAGAATAATTGTCAATATTTTTCAGGTTACTGTCCAGTAATATATGACCCACTGCAGTAGCCAGTAACCTTACCAGTTCCCTTTCTGACGGGGTGATTGCCAAAAGCTGGGTGGATATCAACATGCTGCCGTTATCAAAAGCATACAATACGGGTTTATCAGAATTCAGTATTTTAATTCTCAGGTACTGATCGCGTCCTTTATAAAATTTCGGATAGTGGATACGCTGAATAAGACGCTGAAGATAATCCTCTGCAAACTTATCCTTGTAGATCCTGTTTTCAATTTCAAGATCAGCAATATAATTCAGGGTTTTATCTTCCAGTTCCTTTCTTTTCTTCACCTGCCATCCCTTCTTCTGAATATCATCACCGGTATATATAAACCTTTGTTTCTCCCAAAAACTTATATCCTCATCATGCAGTTCAACATATTTTGCAGGAATTGCTTCGGTTCTATTTTGATACAGGGTTAAAAAGAAAACCTGTTTTCTGTTATTAACTGCCCTTCCGTGAAAAGGTATCACATCTCCTTTGGTAAAAGTCCTGTAGTTACGTGTTATAGTACCCCTGATTATCACCTGATGGTCATTTGCCTGAAGTGGGAGGAAAAATACCATCAGAAATAATTGTAGTATATTTTTCATGGTTCAGTGTTTTAATGTAATGTGCGGTTTACCCGTGAAACATCAAAAAATATGCCGGAAATTATACATCACCTTATCCGTACATAACACAATCTTGTAATAATTTAGCCGGGGCTAAAACTATATTAAAGGCAGATTGTTAAATAAACAGGCGCGGGCAAAGCAGACATCTTAATTAAAACGTTTGCATGTATACAAACAAATAGCTCTGTTTTCACGTACACTTGTGAAGACAATAAAATAATACAATTATGAACGAATATATGATAGATATTTATTTACCGCGACAAGCAGATGAGGATTATTTCAACCTTATACCTTCGCAGCGTGTAATGGTAAACAAACTGTTGAACGAGGGTGTAATTATAAACTACAGCTTATCGGAAGACCGTAAACGGTTATGGGTAATATTACTTGCCGGTTCACTTTTAGAAGCAAAAAAGATCATCAGTAAATTCCCTGTCTTTCCGTATGTGGAAGCAAAGATCTATAACCTGTTGTTCCACCAGACTACCACTAACAGTCTCCCCCAACTGTGGCTGAATTAGCGTCTGTCCATAATGTCCGATATCCGCGTTGCTGCTCAACCGAACGAAGTGAGCTCTTGAACTCACTTAAAAAAGTGAGTTCTTGAACACCTTTAAAAATAATTAACGTTGTGAAAACTTTTTAAATCCTCAAATACTTTAGTATACCGCGGTTTAAAATGCTCACGCGCCTTGATCTCGAACATTCTGAACAAAAACTATGACTTTATAGACAAACTCGAATTAGTGTCTGCCCATATATTTATATAAACCACATAAGCATATTCTATCTACCAAAAAATTTAGTAAATTCGGGCAACACGTTAAACAATGACTTATGTTGAAAAAACTGGATCAAACAGTTGGATATCTTAAAAAAAGGGGCATTAACAATCCCGATATCGGCATTGTTCTTGGCACGGGCCTGGGAAAACTTGTAAATGAAATTTCCATTGAAAAAACAATTGACTATACCGATATTCCTCATTTTCCTGTCGCTACTGTTGAATTTCATTCGGGAAAATTGATCAGCGGAAATCTGAAAAACAAAAAAGTACTTGCAATGCAGGGCCGGTTTCATTATTACGAAGGATATAACCTTGAACAGATCACCTTCCCTATAAGAGTAATGAAAATGCTGGGTATAAGGTATTTGCTGCTTTCCAATGCTGCAGGAACTATGAACCCCGGTTTCAAAAAGGGCGACTTGATGCTTATCGATGACCATATTAATTTTTTACCCGATAATCCTCTGCGTGGATTGAATTACGAAGAACTGGGCCCGCGTTTCCCTGATATGAGCTGCCCATACTCACCCGAGCTTAACCGCGGGCTGGAAGACATCGCAAAAAAACTTCATATAAATCTGAACAAAGGCGTATATGTAGCTGTAACGGGCCCTAACCTTGAAACCCGTGCAGAGTACCGGTTCTTCAGGACAATGGCTGATGCTGTTGGCATGTCAACTGTACCCGAAGTGATCGTGGCTAACCACATGCAACTGCCCTGTGCGGCTGTTTCGGTACTTACTGACGAATGTGACCCTGATAATCTGAAGCCCGCGAATATCAATGACATTATCCAAACGGCATCCCTTGCTGAAGAAAAGCTTATTAGTCTTTTTACCGGCCTTATAGAAGAATTATAATACCGGGGCTTGACTGGTATATATCTATTTATTATTTTTATTTCATAATTACCGGATCAGGAAAATAAAATGATCATCCGGAGTTTAGGCATACTGTTTAAGGCAACGTGAGGAAGTTTTTCTTTGTTAAATTCAAATTTTTTAATCAATTATGAAAAAAGTGTTATTTCCAATTACAGCTGTATTATTGCTTATTAATTCATGCAAAAAAGATGAACCTGTTTCACCACATCAAAACACAGGTACCTTATCAATTAACATCGGCCTGAACATCAATTCAGAGGGATCGGGAAACCGATTAAAGTCCACAGCCGGTGTTGAAGACCTGAAAGTCATGATCTTTACATCCGATGAAAACGAATACCTCGTTTATGAACAGGCATCGGAGATGCCGGATGAAATCATTCTTGAATCCGGTGAATATTACGTGGCTGCCCATTCAGACAATTTGGTCCCTGCCGGATTTGATAATCCTTATTACTTTGGAAAGTCTGACCTGTTTTCAGTCGAAGCGGGTACCGGCCAGACCGTTGATGTGATATGCGAACTGGCCAATTGCGCGGTTACTGTTGAATATGCCGAACAAACTTTGAATGATTTTTCAGAATGTAACACGGAGGTATCCACCTCCGGGGGTTCATTGCTTTTCGACCGTGCTGAAACGCGTACCGGCTATTTTGAGCTTGAGCCGATAAGTATTTCCTGCACCCTCACATACAGTCCGGACGGTATTGTCAGGATACTGAATGGTTCAATCCGTTCACCCCAACCCAAAATGCATTATGAGATAATGATCAGTACCACACTCGATATAGGAAATGCAACGGTTAATCTTGATATCGATCAAACTGTTAATATCGAAAATGTGGAACTGACTGAGATAATCGTACCTGTTCCCCAGCCTGATGACATCCCTCGGGGCAATCTGCTGATAACCGAGATCATGTATGATCCTGATGCAATTGTTGATACCGAAGGCGAATGGTTTGAAATATACAATAACTCCGACCACGCTATAAACCTGCAAAACCTTGTAATTATAAGGGATCATAATTATTACCACACCATTAACGGATCTGTTGAACTAAATGCAGGTGCATTCTGTATCTGTGCACGGTCATCAGATGCTGTTGCAGAAACAGCCTATATTTACGGCAGTGCCATTACACTGACCAATACGGCCGCAACTCTTATCCTGAATAATTACGGAACAAACGGCATGAATGGCACACAGATCTGTTCGGTAGCTTATGATGAAGAGGCAGGCTTTCCGGAAGCTAAGGGCAGATCAATACAACTCGATCCGGATTGTTTTTCTGCCGATGAAGCAGAGCTGGCTTCATCATGGTGCCCCAGCACAGCCGAATACAGTACCGGCGACCTGGGAACCCCCGGAACAGAAAATACGGAATGCAACTGAAAAAGATCAGTGTCAACATAACCCCGGACTTCTTAATTAGATTATTACCGATAACAATTACTTGGTATGCCTTTTGTTTTTATTATCCTGTATTATTCTCACAGGATAAATGCAAACAAGTAGTAAATTAGTAATTAATAAAAGTAACAGAAAATGTATAAATATATAATCATCATAGTGATGCTTGCCACAATGACCGGCAGCTATGTACAGGAAGAAGAACCATTGAGTAAAAAAGAACAAAGAAAGATTAAAAGAGAACAACGGAAAGAAGAGCGTTTGGCAAATGAAGAACGTGCAAAGGAACTTACCGAACGTATGATTAAATAGGGCCTGCTGAAAAACACGAAATAGATTAATAGTCAGCACAATATAACAACTAATTGTTTGTTAAGTACAAGGTTTTTAACTCATGCTAATAAAATCCTTTGCATTTATTAAGGATAATATTTCGTTAGTCTGTAGCACATCATCTACCGCGTTGGCTGCAGCTCGCGGTATTCTTATACAGCTTCGCTTTGCCGCCTTGTATCTGATGCACTACAGACTTTTTCAGCAGACCCTAAATACCGGCGTTTTGTTCTGGAAGCGGATTATGTTGGCAATGAAACCGGACAGCGGACCCTGGTAAATTCTACCATCAATTTTATAGTTGTTGATTTCGCGAAGGCTGCCATCCAGCTGGGATCATACAGGGGCACAGGCATAAACGGCGTTGGCGGTATCACTGTAGACGTCAAAGTAACCAAATATGAAGTAAAAAGAAATGAAAATAAAAAGAGCAGTTCCTATCCATAGACTACAATCTATGAACTTTGGCTCTATACAATCAACGGCCTTTCAGAAAAACTACTTTACGGACAGACAAATGACAAAAGACAGACCCTCTACAAATATATTACTTATTGGGTATTTCAGCGTACTGTTTATAAGTGAAACGGCACCGCTTTAAAATATCTTCGTAGATCTCTCCTGACTCAAGCATTTCATCATCCCCTTCCTCATACATCCATGTAATATGGATATTCTCATTAGCAGGATTAGCTTCAATTGCTTTGAAGAGATCAAGCAATTGTTTGGAAACCGCGGTATTGAAGTATTCCAGGTTAACTTTAATATCCACGTCCTTGTTACTGAATGATTTTGTCCATTCGATGAGAGGCTTGAAATATAAAAAAGCATTTTCAGGCAAAGCCCTTCCTTCCAGCTTGATCGTTCCGTCCGATTTCATTGTAACGGTCGGAAGCATTTTTGTACCTTCAATAAACAAATCTTCCATAATGCTGTGAAGGTTTATGTTTTATTCCTCAGTATAAAATTAGCTTAAAATTATATGAACAGTGCCGATTAATTGATCAACAGCATAAATTCATTGATTAATAAATTTAAGACACTATCCCTTCCTCATAAATAATTGAAGAAAGTTAGAAAGATCAAAATACATAAAATGAATCAATTAAACAAATTAATAAAAAATATCAGTATAAAAAACACCGGAATGCTCGCGGGAAAGGCAAAATAAAAAAAGAATTCCATCAGGCGGGATTGCATTAACGTGAGAGTTTGGTATCAAGAACGATGGAATTCTTAACACTGTTTATATGATTGTGAACAGTAAAATAACCCTTACATTCCTTATAAACTTTCAATTTAAAGTTATTCTAAATAGTGTTTGTCAATAAAATCATAGTGTTTGTTCAGAATGTTCGAGATCAAGGCGCGCGAACCGAACGAAGTGAACTCTTGAACTCAATTTTAAAGGTGTTCAAGAACCCACTTTTAAAAGTGAGCTCTTGAACACCTTTAAAAATTATTAACGTTGTGAAAAACATTTTAAACCGCGGTATACTAATGTATTCGATGATTTAAAATATTGGCAGCAACGCGGATATCGGACATTATGGACAGGCACTAATTAGTTCTAAAGCTTGACTATTCCATGTTAATTGCCTTACTTTCGTTTCAAACCATACGCTAATTCTGACAATCCAAAAATTATTTAACATTTAATCAAAAAAATATAAATAAATATTTATTATTATTAATAACTTTTGTGCTAGGAAACAGTATAATGCTTAAGAATAAAAAACTCAGTGAGACAGCAAGTCCCACAGGCATTGAAATATAATACAGGTAATTAAATATCCAAACTAAAAATCAGGATCATACCTAATGAACCATCCATGATTAATATTCATTATAATAATTACAAAAGAAAATAAATCTTTTATCATGGTAAGTCATGCAATATCAATAGATTAATAAACATCCGTAATTCATCAACATATCCATATACATATGAAACTGAAAGAAAACATAGCGATCAGCGACTCGGGTTTCGTTTTTGATCCTTCAAGCGGTGATTCATATACCCTTAATGATATGGGAAAAGAAATAATTATGTTGATGAACAGGGGATTATCAAAAGAAAAAATCACAGAGGCGATCATGGAGGAATACGATACGGATAAACTGACTTTTGAACGTTATTTTATCGATTTCGTAAATCTGTTACGGCAGTTCAACCTTATTGAAGATTGATCATTACAATCAGTGACCCGGACCCTGAAGATAATTATTATCAACTTAAATCAGACATTGCACATGCAAAAGCCAAGGTATATCGTAGCGGTCAGCGGTCTTAACAATACCGACAATCCGGGCCCAGGTATCCCGGTGATAAGGGGTATTCGTGAATCGGAAGAATTTGATGTCAGGATTATCGGCCTTGCCTATGAAAATCTTGAACCCGGGATTTACCTGCATGACCTCGTTGATAAGACATACATGATACCTTATCCCTCTGATGGTGTGGAAGCATTGCTTAACCGGCTTGAATATATCAACTCAAGGGAAAAAATCGATTTATTGATCCCTAATTTTGATGCCGAACTGTTCACTTTTATGAAATCTGCCAAAAAGCTTAAAGAGTTGGGGATTCATACTTTTCTGCCGACACTCGAGCAGTATGAAGAAAGACACAAATCCAACCTGCCTGAATTCGGGAAAAAACATGACATTATGGTCCCCCACAGCCGCGGAATAACTGGTCATAATGAAATTGACGCACTAAAGGATGATTTTGAGTATCCTTTAATGGTCAAAGGTAAATTTTATGACGCCTACCTGGCCTATAATTCAGAACAGGTTAGAATGTACTTCAATAAGATCTCCACCAAATGGGGAATGCCTGTCATCATACAGGAATTTATCAAAGGCACTGAAGTAAATGTTGTTGCCCTCGGTGATGGAGAAGGCAGGACAATCGGCGCCATTCCCATGCGTAAACAATACATTACAGATAAGGGTAAAGCATGGGGAGGCATAACCCTTGATGATCATAATATGACCGACATTACCCGCCGTATTATCAGCGAGACTAAATGGCGCGGGGGCATGGAACTGGAGCTGGTCAAAACTCAAAAAAATGAATTATACCTGATCGAGATCAATCCCCGTATACCGGCATGGGTATACCTCGCTGTCGGCGCGGGACAAAACCTGCCGGAAGCATTGGTCAAACTGGCAATGGGCCAATCCGTCAAACCCTTCACAGATTATGAAACAGGGAAAATGTTTATACGTTATTCTTATGATCTGATATGTGATCGTGATGAATTTGAAAAAATATCAACCACAGGAGAAATATGACCCGAACATCAGGTTAATAAAACAGGTAAATTTTCAAAAAAATGGAAAAGAAAACTTTTGAACGTCCGGTAATAAAGAAGGTAAATGCCGGTTTACCAAGTAAGTTCGGACTACAAACGGGTACGGAAATGATCACCCATATAGATGATATCGCTGTCAGTGATATCATACGGCAACATGGCTCACCTGTAGTTGTAATATCCGAAAACACTATACGAAGAACTTACAGGGAGGCTTACAGGGCATTTTCCACCCGTTATCCGAAAGTGCAGTTTGCATGGTCATATAAAACAAATTATCTGAATGCCGTATGTTCGGTTTTTCACCGGGAAGGATCATGGGCCGAGGTTGTTTCCCGCTTCGAATACAACAAGGCACTGGGTAACGGCATCCCCGGCAACAATATAATTTATAACGGTCCGGAAAAAACAAAAGATGACCTGGCCTTTGCTGTTAAAAACGGTTCGCTGATTCATATTGATCATTTCGATGAGCTTTATACATTACTGGACCTGGCCGGGTCACTTGATCAAAAACCCAAAGTAGCCATAAGAGTAAATATGGATACGGGGATATACCCCATGTGGGACAGGTTTGGTTTTAACTATGAAAACGGCGAGGCATGGGAAGCGCTCAACCGGATAATGCTGAGCAAAAAATTTGAGCTTGCCGGCCTGCATACCCATATAGGCACATACATGCTTTCGGTTAATGCTTATAAGACTGCCGGATTAAAGCTTACTGACCTTATAAATAATGTACGGCTGAAATATGATCATACGATCTCATATATTGACATGGGAGGTGGGTTTGCTTCAAAAAACACCCTGAAGGGTGCTTATCACTCAGGAGTTGATACTGCTCCTTCATTTGATGAGTATGCCGATGCCATAACCTCAGCATTGATCAATTCACAGATCCCGCCTGATGATCTGCCTCTTTTGGTTTTGGAGACAGGGAGGGCACTTATTGATGATGCAGGATATATGCTGGGTACCGTACTGGCTAATAAAAGATTGAGTGACGGAAGAAGGGCAACAATAATTGATATCGGTGTCAACCTGTTATTTACCTCATTCTGGTATCATCATAAGATCAATCCGTCCCAGCCTTTTTCCAAACATACGGAGGAAACAACAATATACGGCCCCCTGTGTATGAATATCGATGTTATACGGGATGCCATTGAATTACCTCCCATGAAAAAGGGTGACCACTTTGTTATAAGCAGAACAGGAGCTTATAATACTTCACAATGGATGCAGTTTATAACATTGCGTCCGAAAATAGTAATGATCGATACAAACAAAAAAGTCCATGTAATAAGAGAAAACGAGACTACTGAATATATTGAAAGCCTTGAACATATACCGGACCATTTGATAAATAGGGTCTGCTGAAAAACATGAAATAAATTAATAACCAGCACAATACAGCAACTGATTGTTTGCCAGGTGCAAGGGTTTTAACTCATATTAATAAAATTCCTTGCATTTATTAAAGATAAAATTTCGTTAGTCTGTATCACATCATCTACCGCGTTGGCTGCAGCTCGCAGTATTCTTATACAGCTTCGCTTTGCCGCCTTGTATCTGATGCACTACAGACTTTTTCAGCAGACCCTAAATAAATCCGGGGATTAGTCCTGAAAAAGTTTATGCAGGATTAATAGCCGGGGAGGCTCCGGAAATAGTAAAATAATACTGGCTGAAAGTGAAGGCAAAAAAAATAAAAAATAATACCTCAGAAATAACCACGGCTATTCTGAACAGCTATTCACAGGTATTCTTTTCTGTGAATAAATTTTTTGCAGTTATTATCCTGCTTGTTACCTTCATAGATATCGGGGCCGGTATAGCTGGTTTGCTCGCGGTTATCACATCAATTTTTACAGGATATATCCTCGGATTTGATAAAGACCATATCCGAAAAGGATATTATGGTTTCAACACTTTACTGGTAGGCCTGGGCCTGGGGATATGGTTCCAGCCCGGTATTTTATTTTATACGGTGGTGATTTTTGCATCCATCTTCACATTTTTCGTTTGTCTGACGCTTCAGGGAGTAATAGGAAAATATGCCCTTCCTTATTTAAGCTTACCCTTTCTATTCGGCATCTGGGCTTCAATGCTGGCTGCAAGGGAATTCCAGGCCCTGGGAATAAGTGACCGCGGTATTTATACGCTCAATGATCTGTATGCCATAGGTGGAAACACACTGATTGAAATCTATAATTACTGGAACAATCTTGATATCAGCCGGTCATTGCGCGTATACTTCCTTTCTCTTGCTGCAATATTCTTTCAGTATAATCTGCTTGCAGGTATTGCAATTGCTGCCGGGTTGCTCATTTATTCAAGGATAGGTTTCAGTCTGTCGCTGATAGGTTTCTATAGTGCCTATATCTTTTATCAGATTATCGGGGCAAATATAACAGAAGTAACTTACAGCTATATCGGTTTCAACTATATATTAACGTCAATAGCCATAGGCGGGTTTTATATCATCCCAGGCAGGAACTCATACCTGTGGGTTGTGCTTATCATTCCCATTGTAGCCATGCTAACGATCAGTTTAAGCTCGGTACTTGCAGTTTTTCAACTGCCTGTGTATTCCCTTCCCTTTAACATCGCAGTACTTCTGTTTTTATACGCGCTTAAATTCAGGACATCCGGGCATAAAGGGCTTTCCGAAGTAATATTACAGCAAAATTCACCGGAAAGCAATTTGTACCAGTATAAAAACGAAGCCGGACGGTTCGGGAGCCATCACCTTACACGTATACAACTGCCGTTTTACGGCACATGGACAGTTTCTCAGGCTCACAACGGAGAATATACCCATCAGAAAGAATGGCGGCACGCATGGGATTTTGTTATAATTGATGATGATAATAAACAATATAAAAACCGGGGAAATAATTTATCTGATTACTATTGTTACGACAAGGCAGTCCTCTCGCCTGCCGGAGGGATAATTGAAGAGCTCATTGATGAAATAGACGATAACCTGCCGGGTGATGTGAACCTCCGTCAAAACTGGGGAAATACAATAGTGATCAAACATCATGATTTCTTATTTTCCAAGCTGAGCCACCTGAAACCGGGGTCTGTGAAAGTATCGAAGGGTGATCACGTAAAGCAGGGACAGGTGCTTGCCAGTGCGGGTAATTCAGGCCGTTCGCCATATCCCCATTTGCATTTTCAGCTTCAGTCAACCCCCCACATCGGATCAAAAACACTTGACTATCCCATCAGCTATTATATACTCCACAAAAACGATGGCTATGAATTCAGATCATTCAGCCGTCCCCAAAAAAATGACAACGTTTCCGCTATAAAAAGCAACCGGCTCCTGACCCGGTCATTTGATCTTATACCGGGACAGGAACTGAAATTCAGTGTTGAGGAAGATGATCAAACCCGCGGTCTTACCTGGGAGGTGAAAACCAGTATTTATAACCAAAGCTTTTTATATTGCCGGGATACAGGTTCGAAGGCTTATTTTGTTAACGACGGCCATGTTTTTTATTTCACCCATTTTGAGGGGAAAAGGTTTTCACTGCTCTATTCATTTTACCTCGCTGCATTTAAAATACAAAAAGGATACTATGATCAACTGATTATCACTGATTATTTTCCGCTTAACCGGACTTTCAACTGGAAATCCCTGTTTTTTCAGGATTTCTTCGCTCCTTTCTTTTTATTTCTCAAAGCAGCCTATAAAATTAAATACGTGAATATTGACAATGATATATCCCCTTCAGAGATCATACTTGAATCGGAATGTGAAAAATTTCTGTTCGGCATAAAAACAAGCACACTGCAATTCAGTCTGACACTGGACACAAAGGGGATAAAAAAATTTTCGGTCAAACATAAAAACAAAAAACGGATTGCAACATGTATCGACTGATCTTATCGGTATATTTTCTACTGTTCCTGTCTATGGCTAACGCACAGGAAAAACCGGACTTTATTACTGTTGATCAGAAAACATACCGGTATTACCTGGAAACAAACTGGGATTCGTTAATATTCGCGGGAACCCGGGCAATCCGGGAAAATATCGATTATTATTATCTCAGGATGCGTTTGGGGATCGCCTGGTTTGAAAAAAAGAACTACCGCAGGTCCATAATCCATTTTGAAAATGCGCTGGACTTTTCCCCCGGTGATCTTAATGCAGGGAAATATTTATATTATGCATATCTTTTCTCGGGAAGAAATGCAGATGCATTTATTGTTTACGGATCTTTACCCGGGAATGTAAAGAAACAGATCAACCGTTCAGGGTCTTTTATCTTGTCCGTGGGATTTACATATGATCATTCTTTCACATCAGATCCCATTGGCATGGGGAGCTATCCGGCGGATAACCTGCCTGTCGCAGACGGCAGCCAACCGGCGACAAAAAGTTACCGCACAACCAGCATTACCCTTAAGCACATGCTGGGCCGGCGGGTTTCAGTTGTCCATACCCCGGGCTACCTTCATAAAACAAACTTTCGTTACCTGCAGTACCAGGGAAACACACTGATGAATGAAGAAGAAAAAATCAGCCAGGTAAATTATTATCTGTCACTTGATATATTAGCGGCAAAAGGTTTTCATATCATCCCTTCCTTTCATTATCTTGCAGTACGTATTCCTTCATATTATTTCAGCGGCACCGGAAGATACGGACAACAACAATCATATTACGATTATACCATCCGGCAAATGAATGATTATGTTCTTTCACTATCCCTTTTAAAAGATCTGGGTGCGTTTACATTTCAAACCGGGTCATCCTGGGCCGGTTTAAACAACCGTAACCAGCTTCAGTATAATATTCAAACCACCTGGTACCCGCCGGGCAACCTTGATCTTTATATAAATCTTTCGGTCAGCCGGCTGACCGAATATGCAGGTTCGGAAAAGATACGCTCCGAATGGATCTATAATCCACTGATCGGTTTGAAAATTACAGATTTCCTTTGGGCAGAGATTGAAGGGAATGCAGGCAAAATGCATAACTTCAGCGATAAAAACGGAAGTATAGTATATAACAATGCCGATATTACAAAAATGCTTGCCGGAGGTTCTCTGATTGTTCCATTCGGCAAAAAAGGATCAACATTCTTTTTGCGTTATTTTTACTCTGAAAATGAAAGCCGCTTTATACCACTCGAAAATACAAATCAATACTATAACATAATTGAATATCAATCTAACATCATAAAGGGAGGAATACAATGGAAATTTTAAAAAAAGTCATCACAGGTATTTTTCTTGGTATGTTCACCTTATCGGCACATGCCCAGGACTATAACAGGATAATTGAGGCTTTTCAGCAAAGTTATCTAAAAGAAGCGTCCGGCGACTATTCAAAAGCCGTTACTGAAATAAAGAATGTTTATGACAAGGACTCATACGAAATAAACATACGTCTCGGATGGCTTACCTATTCGGCAGGTTTATTCACCGAATCCATAGCTTACTATAACAAAGCAATATCACTAATGCCATATTCTGTCGAGGCCCGTTTCGGACTGGCCTTGCCTTCTTCGGCAATGGGAAACTGGTCTGTTGTCATTGCCCAGTATGAAAAGATCCTTGAGATAAATCCCAACAATTCGGTTGCAAATCACAGGCTTGGACTGATCTATTATGGCAGGGACAACTTTGAAAAGGCAGAAAAATATTTTGAAAAGGTAGTGAACCTGTATCCCTTTGATTATGACGGACTGATAATGCTGGCATGGACAAAACTCAAGCTTAACAAATTACGTGAATCAAAGATCCTTTTTTATAAATCACTTATGCACACACCCGGCGGATCATCAGCACTTGAAGGACTTGAACTGCTGAAGTGAAACAAAGCTCCTCACAGTCATACACATCACTGTTAATGAAAACCGCCTTAAAAGTATTGAAAAGTTGCCGGGTTTTGCATACTTTCAACATGTGATTAAGTAGTGTCTGTCAATAAAGTTGGCAAAATGTTTAACTGGTCATGTGTCTGTTCAGAAGGTTCCATTTGCAAGGCTTGCGCAGTCCGAAAATGCGGAGTTTACTTGTCGTAAATGAGCAATTTTCGGACAAGCGTAACGCAGCAAATGGGACTTTATGGACAGACTCTAAGTAATGGAAAGTATGAATATAAGAATACGGTGTAATAATAAAACGCGATACTTTGGTAAATCACTGGCTATAACAGTATTCGCGTTTTTATTTTCGCTATTTGCCGTTGCACAGGAATCAGGATTCAGAACCATCACCATGCATGGTGCCGTTAACATGGCACTGGAAAATCACCCTGCAATAAAACAAGCGGCACTGGAAACGGAAGAAACAGCGGGCATGAAAATGGGAGTCATAGATATCCCGCCGACAAGCTTTAACTTTGTCACGGGTCAGCTCTATTCACCGGCAAACGACAGATATTTTGAAATAAATCAGAATTTTGGTTCCCTGTTAAAACATATTAATCGGATAAAGGCATATAACAAAAACCTTGAGCAGAAAAGAACAATGCAGGAGATCACCGAAAAAGAAATTATAGCCCGTGTCAAATCCGCATATATTTTCTGGATATTCCAGCACGGCAGGATCGATATCCTCAAACAGCAAAAAGACATTTACGGTGATTTCGTACGGATCGCGAAGCTGCGTTACGACCTGGGTGAAAGCAGTCTCCTTGAAAGCACCATGGCTGTTACCAAAGCCGAAGAAATTGAGAACAACTACAAGCAGGCACTGGACGAACTTATGATAGCCCAAAATAAACTCAGACAACTTATAATATGTGAGCAGGAACTTGTACCCGCGGAAAGTGAACCGGACATGTATAAGATTGACAAACCCTCAGACACCTCATCATATTCAGGTAACCTGGTATTATCCTGGTACCGGCAAAAATACGAGCACGAGGCACTGAATCTGCAGGCAGAAAGATCAGCTTACTTCCCCGGCTTATCGGCAGGTTATTTCAATCAGCAAATAGGCAGCATGAAAGGCTTACACGGCTGGCAGTTTGGTTTTCATATTCCCTTGTTCTTTCTGCCTCAGCAGGCAAGGATAAAACACGCGAAAATAAACTCGGAAAAAGCATTAAGTGAGCTGGAATACAAGGAATACAACATCCGTGTAAGCATTGAAAACCTTCATTTTGAACTCAATAAGCACTTCAAGCAACTGGTATATTATAATGAGCATGCACTGGCACAGGCCGAACTCATTATGCATACGGCACAAACGCAGTATGAGAATGAAAACATCGAGTATCATGAATATATCCAAAGCATGGCGTCAGCATTTAAAATAAAGCTCAGCTACCTTGAAACCCTTAATCATTATAATCAAACTGCTGTGCAGCTTGAGTTTTATATTTATTAATACAATCCGCTATGAGACAAATAATTTTTAAGATAATTACCCTTATAATTCTGCTGCCGGCCTGCACAACAAAAACCCCGGACAATGACCGGGCCTCCCAGGAAACAGATACTGTAAGCCTTATACGGATCACAGGGGAAGAGCGACAGCAGGCAGGTATTAAAACAGGCAAGCTCAACAAAACAGAGACCGGTGTATTTGTTGAATGTACAGGATCTATTAAATCACATCCCGGAAGTATGGCTTCGGTTTCAGTGCCTGTAGGGGGATACATAAAAGAAATCAATTTTTATACGGGAAACTATGTAAAAAAGGGTGAATTGCTTGCCAGCCTCGAGCATCCCGATTATATCCGTTTACAGCAGAATTTTTTGGAATCCAAAAGTCAGCTGGAATACCATCGTGAGGAATATAAAAGGCAGGGAGAGCTGGCTGTTGAAAATGCCGCATCACTGAAAAAGCTTCAAAAAGCCAGGGCCGATTTCAGAACTGCCGAAGCCAACTACTTATCATTAAAGGCTCAGCTCGATTATCTGGGGATAAACACCGACAGTATTCATGTTGACGGCATATCGCCCGAAGTCCTTTTACGGGCACCCATTTCCGGTTACATTACCGGCATAAATATAAACCACGGCAAATATGCCGGTCCGGGTGAAGTGATCTGCGAGATCACAAACAATAACCGCCTGCACATGAAATTGTTGGTACCCGAAAAAGAAATTCATAAAATCGCACAGGGACAAAAGATCCTGTTTACAACAGTTTCCGACACCACATTTTCTTTTGAGGGCATTGTAACCGTGACCGGCAAAATCGTTGATGAACATACCCGGCAAGTGACAGTCCATGGCCGCCTGTTACAGCCTGACAAGAATTTTATACCCGGAATGTCAGTACGGGCGAAGATCAATGTTGACAGTGATTCCTTATATATGGTGCCATCTCAGGCTGTAACAGTTGAAAACGAAGTAAGCTTTGTTTATATTAAAAAAGAAAACGGTTATATGAGAACAACCGTTCACACAGGCATTCAAAAAGGAGATATGATTGAGATCAGGGATCCTTCTGATGAATTACTAAAAGCTGATATTGTTATTTCAGGCATTTCATACCTGGAAGCAGGAAGGGTGCCGGGCAAATAATCATTCAAACTCCCATTCAAACCCGTCTTTCTTATCCCTGACAATGACACCGGCCTCTTTTAATATAAGCCTGATCCTGTCGGCTGTTTCAAAATCATTTCTCTGCTTCGCTTTTATTCTCAGTTCAAGCAGGTCATCGATAAGTTTTTCAGTTACAATGCCTTTCTGTTCCTTTTTTTCTTCTTCCAGGCCTAATATCTCATTTATAAAAAGAGTATACAATTCCTTCAATTTTTCTATGTCACTTCCTGATAACTTTTCCTTTCCCTCCTTTACCGAATTGATTATCTTCACCCCTTCAAACAAATGGGAAATCATCACAGGAGTGTTCATATCATCATTGACAGCTGCATAACAGTCTCCTTCCAGCTTGCTAATATCAACTGTTGACTTGTCAGATGAGTGTATATTATGCAATACATTTACGGCCTTCATCAAACGTGATAATCCTTTTTCAGCTGATTGCAGGGCTTCATTCGAGAAATCAAGCGTACTGCGGTAATGGGCCAGTAGTATAAAAAATCTAACTGCCATCGGATTATAAGCCTTTTGCAGTAGAGGATTAGATCCTGAAAATAGTTCGTCAAGGGTAATGAAATTATTCAGGCTTCTTGCCATTTTTTGACCTTTGATCGTTATCATGTTGTTATGCATCCAGTAACGTACACTCTCCCTGCCCTGAGCAGCCACTGTTTGAGCTATCTCACACTCATGATGCGGAAATAACAGATCCATACCCCCGCCGTGAATATCAAAATTTTCACCCAGATATTTCATGCTCATTGCCGAACATTCGATATGCCAGCCGGGAAATCCTTCACTCCATGGCGACGGCCAGTGCATAAGATGCTCGGGTGATGCTTTTTTCCATAAAGCAAAATCCAGGGGGCTTTTCTTTTCCTGCTGTCCCTCGAGTTGCCTTGTATTACTCATCAGATCCTCCACCTTTCTTCCCGATAGTTTACCGTACTGATAATCCCGGTTATATTTCATCACATCAAAATAAACCGAACCGTTTACAACATATCCATAGCCACTGTCCAAAATTTTTTGCGCAAGCTGCTGCTGTTCAATAATATGACCTGAGGCATGCGGTTCAATACCAGGCGGAAGCACATTCAACAAACGCATACTTTCATTATACCTGTTGATATTTTGCTGCACAAGCTCCATAGGTTCAAGGCGCTCAATCCTTGCACGTTTTTGTATGCGATCTTCACCCGCACCTTCTACCTCATCTTCCAGGTGACCCACATCTGTAATATTGCGGACATACCTAACATGATAACCCAGGTGTTTTAGGTAACGAAAAAGGACATCATAGGTAATGGCGCCCCGGGCATGCCCGAGGTGGGGACTGCTGTATACAGTAGGGCCGCAAACATACAAACCGGCGTGGGGGCTGTGTGCGGGTGTAAAGGTTTCCTTTTTTCTGGTAAGTGTATTATAAATGACAAATTTGTCAGCCTGAGAATGCATAATAAATAGTGTTTGTCAATAAACTAGTAGTGTTTGTTCAGAATGTTCGAGATCAAGGCGTGCGAACCGAACGAAGTGAGTTCTTGAACACCTTTAAAAATTATTAACGTTGTGAAAAACATTTTAAACCGCGGTATACTAAAGTATTCGAGGATTTAAAATTTGAGCAACAACGCTGATATCGGACATTATGGACAGACACTAAATAGGATAAGCTTAGTAATAAATCAAAAGAACAAAGTTAGTATTATTCTTTTTCTGTAAAAAATTAATGCATGTAACACATAAACTCTCCTACTCACAATATTTTCAGGATGATGAAAAAAAACTTTTCCATCCTTTTTTCTCCTTTTTCTTTTCCAGCACTTCATTAGCCTTATCATAACCAATGGAATAGATCTCCTTTGCCTTTTTCATATCCATCAAAGGATAACCGTTCAGCTTTTCCGGCTCAATATAAATATCAAACAACTTCTTCTTACGGTTGATCTCCGATCCTACAGCCAGGTGAAAGGACCTTTCAGCTATGTGACGAACATTTCTTATTTCATCAAGTTTTCCAAGCGGATTTACATGTATGCCTATCAACTTTTTACATTCTTTTTGAAGTGGAAAAACAGGCAGGTTATCTAGGATACCACCGTCCACATATATCTTTTTGCCAATATTCTTAGTTTCAAACAAGATCGGGATCGAACAGGAAGCAATAATATAATCTATCAGATCGCCTTCCCTGAAATACTCGGCTTTACCCGACAATAATTCAGTGGCACAAATTACCAGCGGTAGTTTAAGGTCTTCAATCTTTTTTGTCCTGAGATTATCCTCCAGTAATTTCCTGAGCCCCCGCACCTGTAGAAACCCCGTTTTAGGTACCGTCACCCTGAAATAATCCGACATCTTCTTGCCCGTAAGTATTTTCAGTATCTCTTCGGGTTCATATCCGTCTGCATAAAAAGCGCCTGCAATAGATCCTGCACTGCTGCCCGCAACGATATCCGGTTTAACGTCATGTTCGTGTAGCGCCTGAATAGCCCCGAGGTGAGCAAATCCCCTCACAGCTCCTCCACTAAGAATAAGTCCCGTATCAAATTTCTTTTTACTGCTCAATTTATCAAATATTTAATGTCATATTTAATATTGAAATACTTCAACATATAAAAATATAATTAATCCCTTACTATTCATAAAAATGAATGAAAATAATATGATTTACTGAAAGACCGTTTCAGCTTCAAAGGACTTGCATCTGCCCCCCTGGTCTTACATAAAACTATACCGTGCGCCCAACACATCTCACCCGTATTTGAAAAAAGCTTAAGTTTTATTATGTTGTTTTATTTTTTATAACTTTGTAACCTCTGGAAAAAATTGGATGTTTATGTTTAGTTTGGATATTGTTCTGTAAACAATCTGTACTTCCTGTATAGATTGTATCTTTGTGTGTTCCCGGATAATCCTTTTCGGGATCAGTTTTCAATTAAGTAAATTTAAGTTTTTAAGCTGCGTACAATAAAGAAAGTATTGTAATACTCTTCTTCGTGTATGCAATAAAATAAAAGAAAATGAACAAAGAAAAACAAACAATTCACGAATTTGACTTGAATATTATTCATGAATATTTTTCAAATACAGAACGTCAAGGTCCCGGGAGTCCGGAAGAAACGCTTAAAGCATTGAGTTTTATAAACGGTCTTACCGAAAAGTCCAAAATTGCCGATATTGGTTGTGGAACGGGCGGTCAAACAATGGTATTAGGACAAAACACACCCTGTGAAATTATCGGTGTTGATGTTTGGCGTGATTTTATAAATCAATTCAACCATAATGCCCAAATCAAAAATCTTCAGGATAAAGTGAAAGGCATTGTCGGGAATATGGAAAATCTTCCGTTTCAAGAGGAAGAATTAGACTTGATCTGGTCGGAAGGTGCGATTTATAACATTGGATTTGAGCGTGGACTGAACGAGTGGCGTAAATTTCTGAAACATGACGGATATATCGCAGTTACAGAAAATACCTGGTTTACTGAAGAGCGACCCGCCGAAATTCAGGAATTTTGGCAAAAAGCATATCCCGAAATAGATACAATACCAAACAAGCTTGCTCAAATGCAAAAAGCAGGCTATCTTCCGATTGCCGCTTATATCCTGCCCGAGACTATTTGGACAGACTATTATGCCTGGCAAACCTTGAGACGAGAATCCTTTCTGAAAAAATATAACGGGAACAAAACCATAGAAGAATTTATCGCTTCCCAGCGATATGAAGCAGAGTTATATTACAAATACAAAGCATATTACGGCTATATGTTTTATATCGGAAAGAAGATTTAAAGTATGATGGAATCAGCCGTAAATTCGCGGTTCGATTAAAATATGAATTTGAAAATTCCTTTCGTGTGTGAGCTATTACGCACGAAAGGGTTTTTTGCTCATTTTTCGAAATTACAAGAGTACAAATCCCAGCCGATAATCGAATTCTAAGGCCGACATCTTTCCAAAAATAATAAGAATATGTTCTATAATATGTGAAACTTAATTCTTAACTTTGCGTTAGATTAATACACTGATTTTGGAATTATTACGAAAACATAAACTGATTAAATTAAAAAACAAAAATCGTGGTAATACAAAGCTGGTTAAAGCCATTGATAAATTAATCTCAGATATTGAAAATGGTAACCGGACAAAACAAAGTGAGATAAAAGAAACCCGACCTGATGCAGATTGTGTGCATAGCGATGGATTTTACTTTTTCGATTTAAATGTTCATCGCACCATGATTTTAGTAGTATTCGAAGAGAATGAAGCTACTGTTATCTGGACAGGCTTACATGATGAGTATGATAAAACCTTCAAAGGTAATAAGTCAACGATTGAGAAATGATTACGTGTTCAAAAACTGATTTAAAATGGATAAATTTTCGATACAAAACATACAAAAGATTACTTCACTGACAAGTGAACTGGAATATGAAAAAGCATCATCTCTGTTTTTGCAGCTTCGAGTGCTGATTAAAAACGATAAATCATACGAACCTATAAGGAACCATTTACGTGATTTGATTAAAAATTACGAAAAGAATAATTGGTCGAATGAGAATGCCGTAACCAATAATCAGATTAAGGATAGTGATTTAGCTGAAGCTTTAGTAGAAGCTGAAAATGAATTTTATCAAAAAAGAAAAAAGCTGATTAAAACCAAAATTAAAGAGGCTGGATTAAATCAAAATGATTTGGCTAAAATTCTTGGACATAGAAAAGGATACATGTCGGAATTGATAAACGGATTGAGGCCATTCTCTAAGGAAGATTTAGTTGTAATTAACCGACTTTTTAAAATAAAATTTGATAATTTGATACCTGCTTTCATAAACCAGGAGAGGGCTGCTCATATTAAAAAGACTTTAGAATCGCTTTCAAACAATAAAATTAGATTGACAAAAAAGGATTTTGATTTACAAATAGCCTGATAATTAATTATCTACGTTCGCTAATCGTAAGCAGCCCCGCCAGCGATTGCTGACGGGGATTAATTATAGCCTGTCTATAAAGTAATCAAAATGTTTAAACTGATATATGTCTGTCCATAAAGAAAGGTTTAAAACAGGTATTATGAAACGTCTTATTATTAAAGCAGGCAGGTTTTTACCTGCTTTCCTTCTATTCGCGATGGTATCATGCCACTCAGAGTATGTAAGTCTTGATTACAAGATTTTTCCGGACGCATACTGTAATAAGGATTCATCTTTAGTGGCATTTATGGCCACAAAAAAGGCTTTCCTTAAACCTAAAGGTATTGCACGATTTCCCGATGGCGGCCAATCAAAAGAAATTTACCGTAAAACAGACTTGTATGTTTTTAATTTTAAAAACAACAAGTGCCTGAATGTTTTGCATCTTGATGATTTAGACCTTACAAATGGTAAAATCCCGGCGTCACCGAAAACGGAAATATCTTTTACCGATTCAATTCTTTTCTTTCGTATTAAGCCGGCAACAAGCTGGGAATATCTCATGAAATTTGCCCGTTCCGAATCGGACTCAGCAAATATTCAAACCCTTAGAAGCATATACAGCAAACCTTTTGTCTGGAATTTTTATCACCAAGAAGTATGGCAGATTGATTCTGCAGAATTTAATTCATACTGTAGCACTCATAATCGTATTTCGCTCACCGGGGCATACAATTTTGTCAGGGAAATTCCACTGCAAGATATTGGATTAACCATTATGGATATCTTTCCCAAGTCAGAAAAAGACTATATCGAAGAAACCATTTATCTTAAAAATGATTCGAAAATATCCAGAAAAGCTGTTGTTGAACAAATTATAGCAAAGCTCAACAAGGAAGAAATCAGGGCGATATTATTAAAGATGGACAATCATCTGAACAGTCTGGAGGGTTATGAAAAATCAACCTATCAATTATATTCGAAAGATACTTACGAACAAATACAGGCGCTATTATAGTTTTATCCTGCTATTGCTCTTGTTATGCCCGGACATCCGTGGCAAATCACAGACAATGGGTCTGAGATACACCTTATTAATGCGACATCCGCGTCGAACCTCTGCTAACATTAAAATGTTAGCAGGTTAACAACTAAAACAGGCAATTAGTCTGCAAGAC
>Ga0307422_1000272_pt1 | contig 30523 bp, 27 predicted proteins | sample SalMarWE160290MG_FD_202153 | JGI IMG/M metagenome (GOLD analysis project Ga0307422, IMG submission 202153) | Salt marsh sediment microbial communities from the Plum Island Ecosystem LTER, Massachusetts, United States - WE1602-90 | ecosystem: Environmental > Aquatic > Marine > Intertidal zone >...
TTAAGATATTGCAGGAGTTACGAGTAAGGAAGCAGTACCGTAAGGAGAGAACGTTATGGCATTGAGCAAAAAGGATATCGATATCAATAACATAAATTGTGATGATTATTCACAGGCGGATTTCTTTGAATTCGAGAGTGATGATCTCTTTGAGGTGGCTGATTATTTCTGGGAATTTGTAATGGATGGCGTCAAGAAAAAGTATATGGTGTATGGACAGCCCATCATGACCGCCCCTATCGCGGAGATCGATGTCTATGACCGCTATACGGATTCCGTGCGGAAGTTTCTCAATTTTTGTTCCTATAACTATTTAGGGTATTCCTGGCATCCGGAGGTAAAAAAGACGGTTCAAGATACCGTTGCCCGATATGGCACCGGGGCTGTCTCAGCACCCCTGTTGAGCGGTTATTATAATGTCACACAACAGCTAGAAGAGGCCATTGCCCAACTAAAGGGGCAGGAGGCGGCGATCGTCTTCCCTACGGGATACAGCGCCAATGTAGGGATTCTTTCCGGGCTCCTGCGGCCCGGTGACGTGGCGGTATTGGATATGCTCTCCCATGCCTCCATATACGACGGGGTGAGATTGGCCGGGGCAACGATCAAGGTATTCAACCACAATAATCCACGACATCTCGAAAAGGTATTAAAGGGCCTCAAGACGAAGCGCGCTATTGTGTGTATCGAGGGCGTCTACAGTATGGACGGGGATTTGGCAAACCTGCCTGAGATAGTCCCTCTCTGTAAAAAATGTGGTGCCAAGATTTTATTGGACGAGGCCCACGCCACGCTTATATTCGGTGAAAAAGGATCGGGTGTTGCCGAGCACTTCGGCCTCGAAGACCAGATCGACATCGCCATCGGGACATTCAGCAAATCCTTTGGCGCTATTGGCGGATTCGCCGCGGGCAAGATGAAACTAATGACGTACTTACGGATGTATGCTCGGGCCTATGTGTTTTCATGCGCCATGGCTCCCCATACCGCCGCAGGTATCCTGAAGGTGCTTGAACTGTATCAAAAAGACAAGTCAGACCGCGACCGGTTGTGGGAGAATATCAGATATATGCACACACGGCTCACGGATGCCGGCTTTGATATCGGGGAGACAAAATCACAGGTGATTCCGGTGATGGTGGGAGATGATCTTAAGCTGAGAGAGGTAAGCAAGAGGATTATGCAAAAGGGGCTGTATACGGGTGTGGTCACCTATCCTGCCGTCTCCAAGAAGCGCACCCGCCTGAGACTTTCTGCGTCATCCTATCATACGAAAGAACAGATGGACCGATGTGTAGAAATACTCAAAGAGGTTTTTCAGGAGTTGGAGGGATGGTCACCACCGCGCAAATAACTTATCCGATTTAAACCTTAAATTATTTATAATTCAGTAACTGTAATGCATTGAAATCATTAGTTATCTATCCTGGACTAGCAGCCGGAACCTCTGGTTTCGGAGGCCAGAGGGTGGGTTTGTAACTTATCATAATCGGCTCCAGGCCCCTGATCTCCTGAGGCCAGAATATGATGAGCAGGGGCTTTTTGAGCCAATACTGGGCATTGGCAAGCCACTGGTTCAGTTTATTGACCTCCACCAGGAAGGTCGCTGCCTCAAAATTGGTCTAGCGGGGAGCAACGGCAGCAACCTCTTTCATAGCAACAAAATGCTGCATCTTCCCACTGTTATCGTATCTGGATACCACCCATGCGACCAAAATGAAAAATAAGAAAATAACTTCGGTAGCAAGGCTCGCCCCGGCAAACCCATCTTTGTTTTAGGATGTCATATAATACCTCAAAGCCGCAAAATAAAATCACAAAAATATCAACCCTCCCGGAATCCCCAGCCAAAACAGATCAACTCCACATTTGCTGGCAGGCGTATTGCCGGGCCTTTTGAGAAATTTTGCCGTTGGTCATGGTCTATCCTCTTTTTCTGCAATTATTTTAACCGCCTAAAATTCCCGTAGGCAATGGCATCGCTACTTAGCCATTTCAAATTCTTAATACGATCTCTGATTATTATAAGCGCGTCCTCCTTTTCGTAGCCGATATGTCGACCTTGAAGTTCTCGTTCCATGAAAATTTTGGTATGATCAAATAGCTTTGCCATCTTCCATTGGATTTGGTCTGACAGGGGGTGATCCGGGCACTCTATCAAGCAAAAATCACCCCAGAGGTGGGAAAGAGACTTAATGATCTTTTCTCGTTCATCTTTGCCCGTTGTTTCAAAGGATTCGAGCTTCATTTCCACGCCGCGCACCGTCAAGATGGCATAAGAGCCATAGTTTTTAACCTCTATTCTCGGTCTATATTCGTGTATATAGCCGATGAGAAAGACTGCTAGCACGATGATGGCGAAAAACACCCACCAGCCTCGCCTTACCCTTCGTTTAACTTTCCGTACGCCGAAATCTCTTGTTATAGGTTCCATAACCCCCTCCGCCTAAAATAATTTTGTAAATCTTCTCATTTTAACCCCGGTATTGCAACCATCGTTTCTTTCCTCTTTTGCTCGATCTATTGATCCATCGGGAGACACGTTTCATTGGAGTGCCCGGACGGCGATCTGACCAAGGCATATACCCTAAAGGCCGCCGCCATTGACATCGGCGAGGATGAGATGATAGTGATATGAGGAGGAAGCGACATGGGAAATGGGCGCATAACTGTGTAGATATTTAAAAAAAGATTTTTCAGGAGTTGGAGAATTGGTCACCAACTCGAAAGTAGTCCGCCCGATTAAACCTTAAAATATTTATAAGTTGTTAAGGGTAACATATTGAAATCATTGGCGAGCGATCCGGGACTCGAACCCGGGACCTCTGGCTCCGGAGGCCAACGCTCTATCCATCTGAGCTAATCGCCCGCATTGATGTGGGTCACGCCGGTATAATAACAGCACGATAGGCTCTTAAAATCGTTGTCAAATACTCTTTTCCTTCCATCTTGAAATTCTACTTTTACGAAACATATGCCGCCGGGCAGGGTGGAGTTCCATTCCTCAACCACTTCCCCAATTCCCCACTGGCAGTATCGCTGGTGGTAGACATAATCACCGACCTGAAGATATGTAATACGTTCAGCCATCGTATTACTATCTAGCGCAAAAGCATGGTTTTGACAAGGGGTAATCAGTGTATCTCGCCCCAGTTTTTCCCCTTGGAGACGGATACCTCGAGGGGAACGATCAAGTCAATAACCCCTTCCATCTCAGCCTTTACCATCTGTTCCACGTCCTTGACTTCGTCTGTCGGGGCCTCCAAGACCAACTCGTCATGGACCTGCATGATCAATTTGGTCTTCATAGACTCGTCCCTGATGCGTCGATATATCCTGTTCATGGCTATCTTGATCAGGTCTGCGGCTGTGCCCTGTATCGGGGTGTTGATGGCCGTTCGCTCCGCAAATTGCCGTGCGGTGCGATTAGAGCTGTTGATTTCAGGTATGTATCGGCGACGATTATAGAGGGTGGTTACGTATCCCTTTTTCTTGGCATCCTGCAGAATTCCGTCAAGGTAGGTCTTGACCCCCTGATATCTGCTGAAGTACTCATCGATGTATTTGGACGCCACTTTCGGTTCCACACCCAGCTCATTGGCCAGGCCATAGGGGCTCATACCGTAGATGATCCCGAAGTTGATCACCTTGGCCTCCCGGCGCATCTGGGAGGTTATGTGGTAAGGGGCGAGGCCGAAGATCTCCGAGGCTGTTCTGGCGTGAATGTCCTCTCCCCTTTGAAAGGCCTCGATCAGGGTGGTATCTCCTGACAGATGGGCGAGGATTCGCAGCTCGATCTGGGAATAATCGGCGGAGATCAACCACCATCCATCTTCAGGTACAAAGGCCTCTCGTATCCTGCGGCCGTCCTCGGTCCGGATGGGGATGTTTTGGAGGTTGGGGTTGCTGCTGGAGAGCCGCCCGGTGGCCGTGACCGTTTGATTATACGAGGTATGCACCCTGCCGGTGGAGGAATTGATCAGTTTGGGGAGGGCGTCGACATAGGTCGATTTCAGTTTTGTCAGACTGCGATATTCCAGGACCACCCTCGGGAGTTCATGGTTTTTGGCCAGTTCCTGGAGGACCCCCACATCAGTGGAATAACCTGTTTTAGTCTTCTTGATTACCGGCAATCGGAGTTTCTCAAAGAGGATTTTGCCCAACTGCTGGGTGGAGTTGATGTTGAACTCCTCACCTACAAAATCAAAGACCTGCTTTTGTAGATTCCAGAGTCTGGCCTCCAGCTCTTTGGAGACCTCCTGCAAGAGTTCGGGGTCGATCTTGACGCCCCACAACTCCATCTCTGCCAGGACCTCCACCAAGGGGAGTTCTATTTGTAAAAAAAGATCTTTTAGACCTTTTTCTTCCAGTTTTTTCATGAGCATTTCGGCTAGGAGAAAGGTCACATCGGCGTCCTCTCCGGAATATTCCATGGCCTGCTGGAGATCCACCTTTTGAAACCCCTGGCCCTTCTCCGTCACCTCCTTATAGGTGATCATCTGGTGCTGGAGGTATTCTTGCGCAATGGCCTCGAGGCCGTGACTGCGTTTGGTGGGATCGAGGAGGTAGGAAGCGATCATGGTGTCGTAGGCGATCCTGGATACCCTTACCCCGTGGCGCCTGAGCACGAGGTAGTCATACTTTATATTTTGGCCATATTTCCCTTTTTCGACATCCTCGAGTATAGGTTTCAGCCTGTCTAACACCCATGCGGCGGGCAGTTGAGGGGGCGCCCCGGGGTAGTCATGCCCCACGGGGATGTAGTAGGCCTCATGGGGCTTATAAGAAAAAGAGAAGCCGACTACCTCGGCCATGATGGGGTCGCGGGAGGTGGTCTCCAGGTCAACCGAGAAGCGGTCCGCCTTCTGCAAGTTGGCAACCAACTGCTCAAATTCTTTCTCTTCGGTGATGAGGTGATAGTTTTCATAGGAGACGGTCTTTTGGGAACAGAGTTCTTGCAGAAACTTATGCAATTCAAGCTCCGTGAAGAGGGGACGGAGGGCCTCCTCATCAGGCAGGGAGAGGTGAAAGTCGTCCCATCGGATCTCAAGGGGGACATGGATATCAATAGTGGCCAGATCCCTGCTCAGGAGGGCCTGATCCTTATATTCTATCAGGTTTTCTTTGACCTTTTTTTTAAGTCCTTTTTCGTCCACCTCATGTACTTTTTTCAATAAGGAATCGAGGCTCCCGAACTGCTTTATCAAGGCTACAGCCGTCTTCTCTCCGATGCCTGGAACGCCGGGAATGTTGTCGATGCTGTCACCTGCGAGGCCCATAATGTCCGGAAGGCGCTCAGGGCCGACGCCAAAGCGCGCCTTGACCTCTTGCAGGCCCTTGTGGGCATCCTTCATGGTGTCGAGGACGGTGACCTGTGCGCTCACCAGCTGAAGGAGGTCTTTATCTCCGGTGACGATGACCACCTCGAGACCGTCATGCTCGGCCTTTTTTGCTAAGGTCCCGATCAGGTCATCGGCCTCGTACCCTTCTTGTTCCAAACTGGGTATCCGGAAGGCCTCTACGATCTTTTTGATATACGGGATTTGAACGGCGAGGTCATCGGGCATCTCCGGTCTATTGGCCTTATACGCCTCGTAGAGCTCGGTGCGAAAGGTGGGGGCCTTGGTATCGAAGACAACGGCAACGCCATCTGGTTTGTGGTCCTTCAATATCTTCAGCAACATGGAGGTAAAGCCAAAGATGGCATTGGTGGGAAGGCCTTTCGAGGTGGACAGACCCCTGACGGCGAAAAAGGCGCGGAAGATATAGGAACTGCCGTCGATGAGGAAGAGTTTTTTGAGAGGGTGCATAGTTTTGTATTAGATCGTTATTTTTCTAGTTCTCGGCCGTCTTTTTGGCCTTTTTTTGTGCAATCCGTTGCCGATTAAGGGGCTCATAAGGGCACAGGGGCTCTTCTTCAAGATAGTCGCCATGGAGCGCGTATGCCCTGGCCCGGCAGCCGCCGCACACCACACGATATTCGCATCCCCCACATTTCCCCTTGAGATTGTTTACGTCCCTCAATTGCTGAAACACCGCCGCCCCCTCCCAAATTTCCTGAAAGGGTCGCTCCCGTATGTTCCCCACGTTGACCTCCAGATATCCGCAGGGCTGAACATTACCACGGTGCGAGAGAAAGCTAAAGGAGATGCCTCCGAGGCACCCGCGTGTGAAAGTATGGAGGTCGCCTCCATGTTCTCTCCGGTCCTTCGTGCCGCCACGCTGATGGACGATGCGGTAGTACTGAGGGGCGCAGGTGGCCTTTAGTTGGATGGGCGCCGTGTCCTCTTGTTGGGCAAACCATGTCAAGGTCCGCTCGTAGTCTTCCGAGGTGACCTCTTCATGGGCCAACTCTCTCCCCCTGCCGGTGGGGACCAAGAGAAAGATATGGTGTGCCACGGCCCCCAATTGGATCGTCAATCGAAAGATATCCTCTATTTCATTCAGGTTTCTCTTGGTCACCGTGGTATTGATCTGAAAATCAAGACCCGCCTCTTTGAGGTAGTTGATCCCTGCCAGGGCACCCACATAGGCGCCGACCACACCCCGAAACGTATCGTGACTCTCTGGGGTGGCTCCATCCAGGCTGATGCTCACCCTCTGGATGCCGGCTCGCTTGGCCGCTGCCGCCTTTTTAGGATTCAAAAGGGTCCCGTTGACGGCCATAACCGTTCGGAGCCCCTTATGCGAGCTGTAGGAGGCGACCTCAAATATATCCTCTCTCATGAGCGGCTCACCGCCGGTGAGGATCAGGACCGGTTTGCTGAAGGCGGCGACCTCGTCGATAAACTGAAAGCATTCCTCGGTGGTGAGCTCGCCCTCGTATGGCCCCCGTTCGGCAGCAGCCCGGCAGTGAAGACAACTGAGATTACAGCTTCTAGTGATCTCCCAGGCGATCATCCTTAAGTCTGATGGTAATATGCTTCTTTTTTTCGACACTCAGTATCCTATGCCTTCATTGGAGAGTAACAAAAATCGTTTTTTTTAGTGCACTTTTTGTCAACACATGACTGAGGGGAAGAAACATGGTAGCTAGTGGGCCAAGAGCATTGCCATCTCCTTGGCAAAATAGGTCATGATGATATCCGCCCCGGCCCTCTTAATGGAGAGCAGCACCTCCTGCATTACACCCTCTTCGTCGATCCACCCCAGCTGTGCCGCACCCTTGATCACGGCGTATTCTCCGCTGACGCTGTAGGCCCCCACCGGCACGCCGAACCGCTCCTTGACCCGATAGATGACGTCCAGATAGCCGAGGGCGGGCTTTACCATGACAATATCCGCCCCTTCTTCGAGGTCAAGGGCTACCTCTCTGAGGGCCTCATCACTGTTTGCCGGGTCCATCTGATACGTCTTGCGATCCCCGAACTGGGGGGGTGACTCCGCCGCCTCTCTGAAGGGACCGTAAAATGCCGAGGCGTGTTTGGCGCTATAGGCCATAATGGGGGTGTGGGAGTAACCTTCTTGATCGAGGAGATCCCGAATTGCCTTTACCCTGCCGTCCATCATATCGGAGGGGGCCACCATATCCGCCCCGGCCTGAGCGTGGGAGAGGGCCGCGCGGGCAAGGAGATCCAACGTAGGGTCATTCAGGATCATGCCGTCTTTCACCATGCCGCAGTGCCCATGGTTGGTGTATTCACACAGGCATACATCGGTGATGATCAAGAGATCGGGGAGTGTTTCCTTGACAGCCGCGATGGCCCGTTGGACGATGCCGTCTGCGGCATAGGCCTCAGAGCCCACCTCATCCTTTCGCTCCGGGATCCCGAAGAGGATGATTCCAGGGATCCCTAATTTATCGACCTCTTTCGCCTCCTTGATTAATTCGTCTATGGACAGCTGATAGCAGCCGGGCATGGAGCCGATGGGATTTTGCACCCCCTTACCCGGCCGGACAAAGAGGGGGTAGATCAGGTCATCGATTGTCAGAGTAGTCTCTCTGATCAGGCGGCGGAATCTTTCATTGGCCCTGAGTCGACGTGGTCGGTAAGCGGGGAAACGCATTAGACCCTCCTTTGGAAGTATTCGACAATGGCCTCGACTAAGGCGGGGATAGTATATTCAGCGGGAGTGATATGAGGCTCCAACCCATAGTTTTTGACCGTCTCCGCGGTTATTGGCCCGATCACGGCCACCTTTACCCCGTGCATAATAGTTTTGTCAGATACAAACTCCATGAAGTTGCGGACCGTTGATGAGCTGGTGAAGGTCACCACATCGATCCCCTTTGAGAGGATTGCTTCAATGGAATCCAGGGTTTTGGCCGGTCTGACTGCTCGGTAGGCCTCTACCTCATCCGCTACTGCGCCAGCCTCGCGTAAGGCATCAGGGAGGATCTTGCGCGCATGTCTCGCCCTTGGGAGCAGGATCTTTTGTCCGTTGATTCCCCTGGTCTTCAAACCTTCTGCCACACCCTCTGCGCGATATTCTGCAGGCATAAAGGTGACCGTAAGCCCCATTTCTTCCAATTCCCCTTGGGTCCGAGGGCCGATGGCACAGATATTTTTCTCCGCAAGAACCGTTATATTAACCCCTTTATCCTTTAGCCTTTGGCTAAAAGACCTCACCCCATTGACACTGGTGAAAATGACCCAGTCGTAGGTATCAATGCCCTTGATGGCTCGATCTAACGGGCGCCAGTCATCGGGAGATGCTATCTCGATGGTGGGGAAAGGGATCACCTGAGCCCCATAATTTTCGAGGAGGACAGAAAACTCTTCAGCCTGCTCTATGGCCCTGGTGATAAGGATACGCCTACCAGTGAGTGGTTGGGTCTTTCCTTCGCCCATTGTCTTTTCAGAACTTGGCCATGTTACAATTGGACCTCAAAATCCACTATATCGTATGATCGGATCGAAAACAAGATATCACCCAAATGTTTTTTCTTTCTTGATTTCTATTGGCATTTAGGCTATATTTGACTATAGTCATATGACTATGAGCTATCCGGAGGTATTGTATGGAGACAATCTCTGTTTCGGAATTCAAGGCCAAGTGTCTGAGGATTTTGGAAGACATCCGAAGACAGAAGAAGAGGATAGTGATAACCAAGAGGGGTGTCCCCATGGCGGAATTGAGGGCAATAGAGCCTATGCAGGAGGAGAAAATACCCCTTCGAGAGACCGTTGCCTTTATCGGAGATATTGTTTCACCCGTGACTGAGGAGGAGTGGGAGGCCATGAAATGAACGATGTGCTTCTCGACACCCACATCTGGATTTGGCATGCTTTGGAACAGTACGACAATCTTTCAGACCGGGCTGATAAGGCGTTAAAAAAAGCCCAAAGGAAATGGATTTCGGCTATTTCTCTGTGGGAACTGTCAAAGTTAGTTGAAAAGCAAAAAATAGGATTTTCCATACCGCTCATTGATTGGATAAAGCGCGCCCTTGTCGAGCATGAGATATCGGTGGCCCCCCTTGAGCCGGAGATATGTGTGGAAAGCTGTGCCCTGGAAGGGTTTCATCAAGATCCTGCCGATCAACTTATCGTGGCCACCTCACGGGTGTTGTCCTTCCCACTCGTATCGGCGGATAGAAGAATACAGGGATTTAAAGGGGTGAACGTTATATGGTAATATATAATCAGGGATGCCGCAGATGCCATCGTATATAGCAGAAGAATCCTTGAATTCTGTCAAGGTATTCTGGCTTGACCAAGAGCGACTGATTAAAGAACTGCATAAGGTCGCAAAAAGGGTAGGGGAGGCGGATAAGAATGTGCTCAAGATCGTCCTGTTCGGGTCTCTGGCCCAAAAGAAAGGGGCACCGGGGAGCGACGCAGATATCTTAATACTGCTTGCGGATAGTGAAAAACCCTTTCTTGAGAGAATTCAAGAGTGGTCTCAAAAGTTCATGCTCGATTTCCCCCTTGAAGTCTTCCCCTATACAGCAAAGGAACAGGATAATCCCATGGTTCGAGAAGCGGTGAAGAGGGGGATTACCCTGTTTGAGCGAGAGGGTTGAGTCAACCGCACCGTACTATAATCTATTATATTATGACGAAAAGAACAATTAATTTGCTACGTTTAATCCTGCTGGCAAAAGGCCCCCATAAATTTATGCATAAGGAATGGATTTTGCAATTAAAGTTCATGGTAAACAACGGGATGGACGATAAAGCACGATCAAATCGATTCTAACCCAATTTTTCACTAGGAACTATGAAGAAGCCTCCACAAATAGCTGGTTAAACATGAATGGACCCATAACTACATACGAACCGGACAATTCCCTTAAGAGGGGATACTTATCCATTTTTATGGAGATATTCAATGAACTCAAAAAAAATCGCTGGCTCACCTATCAATTATTCAAGAGAGACTTTTTAGCTGTATATAAACAATCATTTGTGGGGAGCTTCTGGGCGCTGATTATACCTCTGGTCAGCGTTGGTACATTCATCATACTCAACCGTTCCGGCATATTCAATATCGGGGATATTAACGTGCCGTATCCCATCTATGCCATACTGGGGATGGCATTCTGGCAGTTGTTTTCAACGGGTCTCATTGCAAGTGCGAATTCACTTCTAGCTGCAGGAACGATGCTCACCAAGATCAACTTTTCTAAAAAGTCGCTCGTGATCGCATCGTTGGGGCGGTCAATTGTATCGTTCTTGATCCAGTTTATATTGGTGTCTTTCCTCTTTGTCTGCTACGGGATCGTGCCTAGCGCGGCGATTTTTCTAATACCCATCATTGTCCTTCCCATACTATTGCTCACGCTTGGTCTTGGTTTTATCGTGTCCCTGATCAACGGTGTGGTGAGGGATATCGGAAATGTACTGGGAATACTTATGACATTTCTCATGTTTCTGACGCCTGTCCTATACGCCAAGCCGAGGATCGGGATACTTGGGAGTTTTTCAAATTATAATCCCCTGTATTACCTGGTTTCAGTGCCGCGTGATCTTGTTTTGACGGGTACAAGTTCGGAATGGACCGGATTTTTTATCACCAGTATTATATCAATAGTTATTTTTATAGTATGCGTGGTTATTTTTCATTTGACGGAGACAAGGGTTGCGGAGAGAATTTAATAAGTAGATGAGTAAGTGGGTAAATCAGTAAATGAGATAATGGCTAAATAGGGGAAAAGAGGATGAAGACCCATAAAGATTTAGATATTTGGGGAAAAGGTCTAGATTTAGTAACCAATATCTATAAGCTTACCAAAAATTTCCCTAAGGAAGAAATTTATGGATTAAGTTCTCAAATGCAAAGAGCAGCAGTTTCCTATCCCAGCAATGTTGCTGAAGGGGCAGCGAGAAATTCTAAACCTGAGTATATTCGCTTTGTTTATATTGCCTTGGGTTCTTTGTCAGAATTGGAGACGCAAGTTATAATATCCAAAAATTTGGGATATAGCTCTGATAATGAGAAATTGCTGAACGAAATAGAAATATTACGTAAAATGACGCTTAATTTTATTAAACATTTGAAGGGGAAACAGTAAATGAGTCAGACTGTAGATGAGAAAATGGGTAGTACTCATTTAGTCACCAACTCATTTACTCATCCCCCCACCAACCCATCTACCCATCCACCCTCTTCTGAAGTCGCCATTAAGGTTGAGCATGTTTCGAAAAAATATTGTAAATCTCTTAAGCGATCTATGCTTTATGGTGTGCAGGATATCGGGAGAAACGCGATAGGGCTGAGCTCCCATTCTGATAGCTTGCGAAAAAACGAGTTCTGGGCAGTTGATGACGTCTCTTTTGAATTGAAAAAAGGAGAGACGCTGGGAATTATTGGCCCCAATGGTTCAGGGAAGACCACGCTTTTAAAGATGCTCAACGGGATTTTTTGGCCGGACAAAGGCAAGATTACAGTTAGAGGAAGGATCGGCGCACTTATCGAGGTGGGGGCGGGTTTCCATCCACTACTCACCGGCAGGGAAAATATTTACGTCAACGCTGCAATATTAGGGATGTCAAAACAAGAAGTGGACAAGAAATTTGATGATATTGTTGAGTTTGCAGAAATAGGAGACTTCATTGATTCCCCGGTTAAATTTTATTCAAGTGGAATGTTTGTGCGTTTAGGTTTTTCCGTGGCAGTGCATTGTGAGCCGGATATTCTGTTAGTGGATGAAGTACTGGCGGTGGGGGATTTAGCATTCGCACTCAAATGTCATAGAAAGATAAGTGAATTTAGACAAAAAAGTAGGGGAACCGTTATAATTGTTAGCCATAACATGCAAGCAATTAGAAATGTGTGTAAAAAAGTTCTTTGGCTTAATGGGGGAAAAATTAAAGAAATGGGAGAAGTTCATCACATTTGTGATCTATATGAAATGAATATTGTAATGAATAAAAAGACTGGTTACGATGCAATGGGAAGTCAACTCCATTATGATCCTGCGGTTAAAATTATAAAAGCAGAGTTCTTGGATAATGATGACACGATATGCACGCATTTTGAAGTTGGTGATTATTTTAAACTACGCATATATTTCACTTGTACCCGAACTGTTAAAAGTCCGATATTTGCTGTAACTATATTTAATGCAGAAGGTTTAGTTGTTAGTTCAAATTATTCAACCTTCGATGGTTATAAGTTTACACAAATTGCTGGATCTGGATATATTGATTTATATCTAAAGAAATTGCCCTTCAAACCCTCCAAGTATATCTGTTCCGTTACTCTTTCAGAGGAAGAGGTTGCAAATGTTTTAGACTGGCATGAGAAATGCTATGTATTTAGCGTAGCTGGAAGTTCAACGAACTATGGTTTAATTAACCCTTTCCCAAAATGGTCTCTAAACAACTTGAATGAAGGAGAAAAGTAAGCTGTAGTGGTAGGGAGTAAAAAAAGCAGCTATCATTTTGGCTCTAAGGAAAAGTATTTAAGTGAAGTTTATATTCAGATAAAAGAGGTTTTTTAATATGTTTTTTCCTGAAAAAATAAAAAGCATTAAAGCAACTGATAAAGTCCTTGAAATTGGTCCAGGTTCTTCACCTTTACCGCGATCAGATGTTTTTTTGGATAAAGAATTCGATGATAAAGAGGCGCAAAAACAAAGAGCGCTTCAACCAAAAATAAAATACAACAAGCCTGCATACTACTACGAAGGTTCAAATTTCCCGTTCCAAGATAATGAATTCGACTACGTGATATGTTCACAAGTTTTAGAACATATTCCAGAGAATGAGTTCGGTAATTTCATAAAAGAGATAGAAAGAGTTGCCAAACGGGGGTACATTGAGGTTCCAAGAGTATTTTATGAATACCTATTTAATTTCCACGTTCATAAATGGCTGATTAATTTTAAGGATGGGAACTTGCTTTTATTAGATAAACGAAAAGTTAAATTTTCTCACATTCAGGATGTATTTTACTTAATGCTTAAATATGGGTTTAAAAAGAAAAAAATCACGATTATAAATGATTTTGTTGATTTATTTATAATAGCTTACGAATGGGAAGATAGAATTAATTATAAAATTGTTGATAGCTTAGATGAATTAATCTCGAAGGTGGATGTTGCTTTTTATAAAGAATATTTTATGAGTCTTGGTGAATAAAATACTGATGTTCATAACAGGAAGCCTTTTATTGAGAGAACATTCTGAGAAACACAGAATATCTTCAGGCATTTTAAATGAAGTCGAGAGATTATTATAAATTAGCAATGAAGAATCTCCACTTAATCATTGCCCTTAACACTCGCAGTATTCCCAGGCTCATTCAATTCTATACATCCTACAAAAAATATAGGCATTTAACTAATTCCGAAGAAATAAACATTTTCGACCTTTATCCTTGCATCAACGATAATACGGCAACGATTCCTTTTGATAGCCATTATTTCTATCAGGGTATTTGGGCATTTATGAAGATAAAAGAGAGCGGGACTAAAAATCATGTTGATGTTGGGTCAGAAATTAGATGGGTTGGGTTATTAAGTACTATAACAAAGGTTACTTTCGTAGATATCCGGCCATTTGAGACAAGCTTAAAAGACCTAGTTGTAAAGAAGGGCGATATATTGCATTTACCGTATAAAGACAGTTCTGTTGATTCTTTATCATGTCTTCATGTTGCAGAGCATATTGGGCTTGGTAGGTATGGTGACAAACTTGATCCAAAAGGAACAAAAAAAGCATGTGAAGAACTGTCACGTATTTTGGCAGTTAAAGGAAATTTATACTTATCAGTGCCTGTAGGAAAACAAAAAACTTATTTTAACGCGCATAGAGTGCATCAACCACGAACAATCATCGAATATCTCAATAATTTGAAATTAATAGAGTTATCTGGAATAACAGACACAGGAGATTTCATAGAAAATATTCCAATTAGTAGTTTAGAAAATTCTAATTATGCATGTGGGTTATTTTGGTTCAAAAAAGAGAACATGTAGAGAAATGATAAAGAAAATTATTAAATATGTAAGATGGAACAATGCTATAACTACTGTTGGAACTAAAAACCAATCCAATCGTGAAGAATGGTTGAAAAATACTCTTCAAAAGATCCCACCCGGTTCTCGTATTCTCGATGCAGGTGCAGGAGAACAAAAATACAAGCAAGTTTGTACTCACCTGGACTATGTTGCTCATGATTTTGCACAATATGATGGCAAAGGTGACGGCAAAGGATTACAGGCAAAGTCTTGGGACCAAAACAAACTGGATATAGTAAGCGATATAACAGTGATTCCAGAACCAGATGCTTCTTTTGATGCCATTATGTGTATAGAGGTTTTCGAACATCTGCCCGAGCCCATCAAAGCAATTCAAGAGTTTGCTCGATTACTCAAGCCCAAAGGATATTTAATTTTGACCGCACCATTCTGTAGCCTAACCCATTTTGCGCCGTATCATTTTTACACGGGATTCAATCGTTATTTCTATGAGACGTATCTCCCCGCAAACGGCTTTGAAATTGTTGAGTTGCAGGAAAACGGGAATTTCTTTGAGTATTTAGCTCAGGAAATAAGGCGTATTCCTTGGGCGGCAGAACATTACGCAGAGGGGAGTAAATGCACACGATTCGAATCCCTGGCCATAAAGATTTGCTTGTCCATGCTGGAACGCTTTTCTAAAAAAGATACCGGCTCCAGTGAGCTGCTTCACTTTGGATGTCATATACTGTGTGAGAAAAAATGATTGTAGTAAAATTAAAGGGTGGATTAGGAAATCAAATGTTCCAATATGCATTGGGAAGGAACTTATCATTAAGAAACAAAACAGAACTTAAATTTGATCTTACCGAACTGGAACAGGATAAACTTCGTTATTATGAGTTGGATATTTTTAATGTGTCAGCAACGGTGGCTTCAAAATCTGAGATTATGCTAATTCGCAAAAACAGTAAAGGTATTATTTCTAAGATATTAGGAATATTAGGCCAGCATTATTTATGTATCGAACAAAAAGATCTGTATTTTGATGCAAGCATAAATAAAAAAAAAGGTGATATTTATCTTGAAGGCTACTGGCAGTGTGAGAATTATTTTAAAGATATAAGGGACATAATTATAAATGATTTTACCATCAAATCTGATTCAAATAAAAAAAATAAATCGATGTTAAAAAAAATAGAAAAATCAAATTCTGTATGTATCCATGTAAGACGTGGCGATTATGTTTATAATAAAAAAACAAATAAGTTTCATGGTGTTTGCTCAGCCGAATATTATAATAATGCGGTAAAAATCATTCAAAAAAAAGCAAAAAACCCTGAATTTTTTATTTTCTCAGATGATCTCCAATGGACAAAAGCAAATTTAATATTTAAACATCCAACCATCTATGTTGACATTAACAACACTGAAAAAGGATATGAAGATTTAAGGTTAATGTCAAACTGTAAACATTTTATAATCGCGAACAGCTCATTCAGCTGGTGGAGTGCATGGCTATCTAACAATCCTGAGAAGATAATATGTGCACCTCAAAAATGGTTTGTTAGTGAAGAGGAAGGAGATATCATACCGAAATCATGGATTAGGGTGAAGGGGTAGCTTCATGTGTGGTATAGCTGGTATAGTAAAGGAGGATGCAAAGACTTTAAAAGAACAACTGAATAGAATGATTAACGTTCTACAACATAGAGGACCTGATGATTCTGGAACTCATTTCTTTCAAAACTGTGCTTTAGGACATACCCGTCTGAGTATTGTTGATTTATCCACCGGTGATCAACCTATGGTTGACGAAAATAATAATGTTGGTATTACCTTCAATGGAGAAATTTATGGATATCAGGGCATAAAATTAAAACTTTCTGATTATCAATTTAATACTGCTTCAGATACTGAAGTGATATTGGCTCTATACCATCGCTACGAAGAGGATCTTCTATCCAATCTTCCGGGAATGTTTGCATTTGCAATTTGGGACGATTCTCAAAAGAAATTATTTTGTGCAAGAGATCGCTTCGGGGAGAAGCCATTATACTATGCAATTGGGAAAAATGGAGAGTTCATATTCGCATCAGAAATAAAGGCTATTCTTGCTACAGGCCTAATAACTCCATGTATTGATTATGGTTCTCTAATCCATTATTTACGGCGATTGTATGTTCACCCGCATAAGACGATTTATGAGAATATACATGTTTTGCCTCCGGCACATAAAATGACTTATCAGAATGAGAGATTGAAAGTTGAGCGCTATTGGCAGCTTCCAGACACTAACGACACAATTAAGATGTCTGAGGCTTCACTACAATTTAAACAACTTTTTAAGCAGGCGATTAAGCGTCAATTGATTGCAGATGTACCTGTCGGTGCATTTTTAAGTGGAGGACTTGATTCGACTACTATAACAGCCGTCGCGAGTAAATATAACAATAATCTAAAAACATTTTCGTTTGGTTTTGAAGGAACTCTAAATGAAGTACCTTATGCGAAGGAAGCAGCAGAAGATTACAAAACAGAACATATTGAGGTAACTGCGGATAATGTAGATATTGGTGAGCTTATTTTGGAAATGGCAAAGGTTTATGACGAGCCATTTGCTGATTCATCAAATATTCCAACATATTTGTTATGCAAATTAGCCCGCCAATATGGAAAGTCAATTTTAACTGGTGATGGAGCAGATGAACTGTTGGCTGGTTATACCTGGTGGTATAACGATCTTTTATTGAAGGATCCTCAATATACCCCTTCGCAGTTAAAAATAACTTTAACAAGACTTATTGCAAGTCTATTAAATAAATTCAACTTGCCCTTTAAAGGTCGTTGGACTTTAAAAGCTAATTACTTGGAACAACTCAAGAATGGAACGATAATTCAGGCTCATTATGCACAAAACATATATTTTTCTGATGAGGAACTTGTCAAGTTAGGTGTTGATATCAGTCAAGCCACCAATCCGAATGAATATATCTGGCAAGAGTCTGGAACAGTCGATGATGCTCTTCGTATGGATATTGAAGATTATATGCCAGGCGATATACTTGTTAAGATAGACCGAGCATCCATGGCACATGGTTTAGAGTTACGTGCTCCTTTTTTGGATGTGGATTTTGCATCTTTTTGTTTAACTCTACCATCCAGATTCAAAATAAACCTAAAAGATAATAAAATTATTTTACGCGAGGCCTATTCAGATTTGTGGCCTAACTCCATTTGTAGCAGAGATAAACAGGGTTTTGGAGCTCCTGTTAACCAATGGCTTAAGATGGACTCTGTAAATGCATTAAAAAACATATATTTAAGGGATTCCAAGAAGAAGATATTCCAATTTCTATCATATGAACAATCTCATGACATTGTCAAGAAGGATAATTACCAAACGTGGATTCTATTGATTCTTTCCATCTGGATGGAAAAACATGAGTTTGACAGAGGGGGGGAATCAATTGTCTAATCTAAGCGTTTCCGTCCTGATGTCAGTATACAACGGAGAAAAGTATCTAAGAGAAGCAATCGAAAGTATTTTGAACCAGACCTTTAAGGATTTTGAATTTATCATAATAAACGATGGTTCAACTGATTCAAGCAAAGAAATTATCTTATTTTTTAAAGATCCAAGGATTATTTACTTGGAGAATATAAAAAATATTGGTTTAACAAAATCTCTCAATAAAGGGATGAAAATTGCCAAGGGAGAATTAATTGCCCGAATGGATGCAGATGATCTCTCATCATCTATTAGATTTAGTAGACAGGTGAGTTACCTAAAACATCAACCACAAGTGGGAGTTCTGGGCACTCAAATGGAAGTGATAAACGAGGCAGGTAAAACTATCAACAGATATGATGTGCCTTGCCATCATAGCATGATCGTTTGGACCTTATTGTTTGGTCGTTCTTTTGCTCATCCATCGATAATGATTCGTAGATCAGTAATAGAGGAAGTTAGAGGATATGACTCGGCAATTCTTTATTCAGGAGACTTCGAACTTTGGACTCGTTTGGTTGACCGTACTCAATTTGCAAACCTGCCAGAGGCTTTGGTACGGTATCGAACACACACTGAGTCTATCTCCAGAACTCAGGCGGATGCTCAAAGAGCCAGTGTCCTGTTGGCACGTTGGAAGATGGTCTCCCGCATTCTTGGTCGTGAAGTACCCATGGAGATCGTGCAATGGCTACATCAATCGCAGTCGCCTGAAGGCTCGCTAACAGAGGCACAGGCTAAACAGGCCATTGCTCTAATCTTCGATCTGTACAATACACTCTGTGAGAAAAAACTCGTTAAATCCCATGAGTTGAGTAAAGTACGCGAGGATATGCTACGGAGAGTTATCACCGCTGCTGGATGTATACCTCAACGCGATGAAGAGTCTGCTAAAACTAGTGCGGCATTTCCTCGCTGGCGTTCGATATTACCAAATCCTCTTCTTCGTGTGGGGCGAGCACTTGTGCGCCCCAGGCGCGTGATATCTGCGCTGTTACTACGGATAGAGTTAATTCTTGAGAAGCTGAAGAATCGTAGCGTTGATGAGAGACGTAATCCAGTTGCTGCAAATATGTCATTGAAGACGACGCACAGCGTTGGCGCTGGTATCACGGTGATCGTTTTAACCTACAACCGAATGAAGGCGTTGGCGGCGCTATTAAAAAGTCTGTTGAGACAAGAAATGGGTGATTCTGAACTAGAGTTGATAATCTGCAATAACTCTCCGTGTGTACGTCTGAAACGATCGAGATTCACAAAGCTTGGGAGGTTATTGCGGGGATTTAAGGATGTAAAGATTTTTAACTCTAACCATAACTGGCGAACTGCGTTCCGTTACGCAACTGCTGTGCTGGCGAAGAATGATACTATTCTATTTATTGATGATGATATCACTATCATGGAACCTGGTTTCATACGCTATATGTTTGATACTTTTCAAACATTGCAACCCATAGATCTTTTGTCGTGTTGGAATACGCTTTGGGTAGAGTGGAAAACTGATTACTTCAGTTGCGTCTCAATGAGTTTCAAGAGACCTGAGATAAAGGAATTAACCGAGACCGACACCTGCGGCCCTGGAATATGTATGTTCAACAAACGAATACTATCAAGTCCAAAGATACTGAATATGCCACCATCCAATTTTCCGAAAGCAGATGATATGGCTTTTTCATTAATTGCGGCATTGGAATTCGGCAGTCGAAGTTACTACTTACCGTCCTACGGTATGCTCAAGTTTCACGAGCAGCGGGACGAGGCGGCGCTATATGACCGTTCCGGTCACTATGAAGACTTATATGCGTTCTACAAGTTCCTGCTGAATAGTGGCTATAGGCCTGTGTTAAGTAAGCTTTCACGGCAGTCTGTTAGTGAGCATTACGAAGATTCTCCAGAATTCAGAGCAGTGCAAATACTACCTGTAGTCAAACATTCTTGGTAGCAAGGCGGACATTATAGTTGTTTTTATCCTTGGGGAGATCCTGAGATTAATCGAGTTACTAATAAAAATATGGAGTGTTATTTATGCAATTGGTATTGTAAGTATGATCTACTTCGCTGCATTCAAGAAATACCATACAAAAGAGCTCAGGATGAGATTAAGCTATTACTTGACAATTAGGTATTTACCGATGTCAATCATTTGCATCATCCCTAAACCTTATAATAAGGAACATGCGAATTATCCAGTGAAACGCTATCCAAGATGGGGTTGCCCTCGAATTTTGCCTGCTCTTCCATCAGAAAGGTTTTTTCTTAAATTAATAAACCTTAAGAGAAGTCTGCGAAGAGCAGGACTTATTCTAAATGGTATAAATCAATAATTTGTGTTACACAAGGCTACCTTATGCAGATAATGAAATCTAAGGGAAGGTAGTACAAAATGAAAACACTTTTGAAGAAACGGTTTCCTATCTTGTTCTACTTCCTGAGATCAATTAAAAACAAGGTTACAGGGCGATTAAATAGTTCACGCTCTGTACGTCTACCAAATCTAGTTGGTGACCGTGATGTCGAGTGGTCTTGGATAGCCGCACAGATGCCCTTAGGACCAGGCGAGGCGTTAGATTTTGGGCCTGGTGGCAGCCATCTGGGGTTCATTGCCGCTCAACGAGGATTTAGTGTAACAGCCATTGACCTAGAGCCGGTCCACTGGCCTTATGTCAACTCTCGACTTCAATTTGTGCAAGGTGATATTCTAAAACTCCGGTTGCCCAAAGAACATTTCGATTTAGTGATCAACTGTTCAACTATTGAACATGTCGGGTTGACTGGCCGTTATGGTGTAACGGAAAATCGTCCTAACGGTGATCTGGAAGGAATGACCCGTCTAAATGAATTGATGAAACAGGATGGGCTGATGCTTCTTACCATTCCGGTCGGTCGGGATACAATTTTTGCACCGCAGCATCGGGTATACGGGGAGGAACGGTTGCCCAAACTGTTAGAGAAATACATCATTGAAAAGAAAGAGTATTGGGTGAAGGATGAGGAGAATCGTTGGATCTCAGTTAATGAGAAGGAAGCCCTTGACCGACAACCATTACGCTTGCTCTACGGGCTGGGATGCTTTGCCTTGCGGCCCAAGCAGAATGATCTTTGATGTTAACTCTGTTTACCATTCCCAAGTCTTTTCAAGGCCACATCGCCATCATCCAGCGGAATGCTATTCAGAGTTGGCTCCAAGTTCACCCAGAGTGCGAAATAATTCTTCTTGGTGATGACGATAAGGTAGATAAGGTGGCAGCTGAGTTCGGGATACGACACATACCGCATGTGGAGCGTAACGAATATGGTACTCCGTTGATCAATTCAGCATTTGACATTGCTCAACGAATGAGTACTCACCAACTTATATGCTATATTAATACAGATATTATCTTATTGAGTGATTTTTTAGTAGCGCTCCAACAAGTTCATAAACGTAAAAGCAGATTTCTACTCATTGGGCAACGGTGGGATGTTGGCTTGAAATCGGCGTGGGATTTTACTAAGCCTGGGTGGCAAAGGAAATTACGTGATTATGTCACTAAAGTCGGTAGGCTTCATTCGCCGACGGGAATTGACTATTTTGTTTTTCCACGGGGGCAATATTGGGGGATTCCTCCCTTTGCTGTGGGACGGCCAGCGTGGGACACCTGGTTGATTTACCGTACACGTTTCTTGCACATTCCGGTAATTGATGCGACCGATGTTATAACTGTTGTTCATCAGAATCATGGATATGAGCACGTCCCACAAAGCGTGGATGGGACATATAACGGACCAGAAGGCAACAGAAACTTGGAGCTAGCCGGAGGATATTCCCATTTATTTGAGCTACCGGACGCAAACAGGATCCTTACCCCCCAAGGGCTCAAAAGGCCAAAGCTGACGATTGCCCGTCTCAGCCGACAGATGAATATCCTGTCCATATTGCATCCGCGACTACGTTCTGTTGTAGAATGTATACGGTCTCTAATACGCTTAGTAAGAGCTTCATATAGGAAAACGAAGAAGTTCTTTAATATAAAATAATGGTAATGAAAAGCCGAAAATTCCTCATTCTCAATACCGGCTACCCTGATTTTTTTCGATGGCTCTATATCCAGCACCTTGGACTGGCGAAGCAGCCTTATGAGGAGCAGATGCGACTACGTAATGAGAGCCTCTTTGGTGTGGCGGACTTTTGCTCCAGCAACCTGCGCAAACTGGACCATGAGGCCTGGAATGTTCATGTCAACAACCAAGGCGATCTGGCTCTATAGGTTATGATCAAAATCACTAAGTTATTTTTTAGAAAATTGTTTATGCAGAAGTTTTCTGATCTTTCAAAAAGCTATGCCGATCCGACCATTGCAATTAAACAGAGGCAGCTTGTTGATCAGCAGCTGCAGTCAATGAAGAATGGAAATGCACCTGAGCATTTCAAGGTTGTCGGCCGCATTCTGTCACAACTTAAAGGGCAGACACGTTTAAAGTCAATCGATTTCCTCGATGCAGGTTGTGGATCGGCTTACTATTCCGAGATCGTGAATTTCTTTGTTCCAGGATGGATTAAATATGTTGGAGTAGACTTCAACCGTGGCATGTTGGATATGGCACAGAAGTTCTATCCGACACTGCCCTTAGCATACATGAATCTTCAGAATCTTGCTATTCGTGATGGGGCATTTGACCTAGTAATGTCAGGTGCTGTCATTGTTCATATCAGGGAATGGAAGTTAGCTGTGGGAGAGTTGGCACGGCTTACTCGAAGATGGCTATTGCTACATCGCACCTTGGTCTATACAGATGGTAACCCAACTTCTGTGACGATTGAGCGCCACTATGACAAAGATGTATATCGCGTCCGAATTAACGAAGGTGAATTATTAACTTTGATGTCCAATCACAAGATGAATCTAGCCATTAAGTGCGATGCTGGTGAGGGTAAGTTACCAGTGGGACAGGAAAATAATACTTATCTATTTGATATAATGCAACCTCAAAACTTTGGCTCGGTGGTCAGCAGATTGCGTAACAGTTAGCAAAAGATTATAAGGAAAACAGATATTCCATGACTTCTGATTCCCTACCTAAGGTTACTTTTGGTATAATTGTTTTTAACGGTGAGCCTTTTACTCGTTACTGCTTGAGGTCGCTTTACCCCTTCGCTCATGAAATAATTGTAGTGGAAGGAGCTACAGTCAGCGCCTCTACCATCGCTACACCAGATGGTCACTCGACTGACGATACCCTGAAGACCCTTTATCATTTCAAAGCTGAAGAAGACCCCGATGATAAACTGAAGATAATTACTAAAAAAGGTTTTTGGAGTGAGAAGGATGAACAATCCCAAGCTTACGCTGAAAGGGCGACAGGGGACTACCTGTGGCAGGTGGACATTGACGAGTTCTACAAAGCGAAGGACATACAATGTATTCTAAAAATGTTGCAACAAGATCCCGATATAACATCAGTTTCTTTCAAACAGATTACCTTTTGGGGTGGATTCAATTATGTAACAGACGGATGGTATCTCCGGTGGGGAGCTGAGATATACCATCGTCTCTTCAAATGGGGTCCTGGTTATTGCTATGCGACCCATAGACCTCCAACTGTTTATGACCCGCAAGGCGTCAACTTGCGTGAGTTAAAATGGATTAACGGCTACCAGTTGGCTCAACAAGGAATATTTCTGTACCACTATTCGCTCGTATTTCCTAAACAGGTACTGGATAAATGTATATACTATAGTCAAACAGATTGGGCCGGTCATGCAACTGGGGCTGTGGAGTGGGCGTATAATAATTTTTTCATTTTAAAAAATCCTTTCCGCGTGCATAATGTCTATAAATACCCAAGCTGGTTAGAGCGATATCATGGCACTCATCCACAGGAAATTATACATATGTGGGAGGACATTGAGGAAGGTTGGATAACAATAGATATAAGGCAGAATGAAGATGTTGAAAAGTTACTCTCTTCTTGGCGCTATATATTAAAGCGAGCAGTGATGAAGCAACGAAACAATGTCGATCGATTCTATCGAAAAGCCCTCAGGTTTGCTTCATTAATAAAAAGAAGATTCTTTTCATAAAAAAATATGCGAATTCTTCAGGTAAATACTTCCGATATTGTTGGTGGTGCTACAAGAATAGCCCATAATTTGTTCGATGCATATCGAGACTGTGAATTTGAATCGTGGCTGGCTGTTGGCGTTAAGCAAGGCGATGATCCACATGTTCTACGTATACCGAATTTTGAGCATTTAAATAAATGGGGGAAACTTTGTATTTCATTCAGTAATAAACTTTCTCCTCTTGTGGGAAAGGTGCGAGGTGCCTGGAGATTTCAAACGTGGTTAAAAATGGTTGGTCAACCACGTAAACTATTGGAGATGCAACGAGGGCATGAATACTTCGATTTTCCTGCCACATGGAATATCTTGGATATGACGCGTAATCGACCTGACATAATACATTGCCATAATCTACATGGTGACTATTTTGATATTCGTGTCCTCCCCTGGCTGAGCCATCAGGTACCAGTGGCTCTTACTCTTCATGATGAATGGTTGCTTAGTGGCCATTGTGCTTACACGCTTAATTGCTTGCGCTGGAAAACAGGCTGTGGTCAATGCCCTGACCTCACTATTTATCCGGCCACTCGGCGTGATGCAACAAAATACAACTGGAGCAGAAAGCGAGCAATATATGCAAAAAGCCATCTCTACATCGCTACACCTAGCAAGTGGCTTATGAATGAGGTTAAGCAATCAATCCTCGCACCTGCGGTGGAGGAGGCAAGAGTTATACACAATGGAGTAGATTTATCCGTGTTTCAACCGGGTAATAAACAGGCAGCTCGTGCAGCGCTCGGTTTACCCAATGATATAACTATCCTACTCTTTGTAGGACATGGCACACGAAAAAATCAGTTTAAGGACTATACTACTATGGAAGGTGCCATAAACAGAGTTGCTGCCAAGAGTGATGGGAATGAATTGCTCTTTGTGTGCTTGGGGGAAAAGGGGTCTGACCAATGCCTTGGCAAAACTCGGATCCGCTTCGTCGAGTATCAGAAAGATTTGAATAAAGTTGTTCAGTTTTATCAGGCGGCGGACATCTATTTGCACGCCGCCCGTGCGGATACGTTCCCCAATGTGATTCTCGAGGCGTTGGCTTGCGGCACACCTGTAATAGGTACAGCCGTTGGTGGCATTCCAGAGCAGATTAAGGACGGGGTTACCGGCTTTCTTGTTCCTCCTGGAGATGCTGATATGATGGCCGACCGAGTTATAAAGCTGCTCGCAAATAAAAAATTGAGTAATTATTTTTCTCAACAAGCGATTACAAGAACAAAGAAGTTTTTTGATTTGAATCAGCAGGTCAAAAATTATCTTGCATGGTATGAAGAAATCTTAGAAAAGTGGAAATTTTCTTAAGTGCAACTAAAAAAAGGATAAACGATGAGTAATAAAAAAGCATTAATTACGGGTATCACGGGCCAAGATGGAAGTTATCTGGCAGAGTTTCTCCTCAGTAAAGGTTATGAGGTTCACGGTCTGATGCGTAAGGCGAGTACTTTTAATACCCAAAGAATAGATCACATCTATATCGATCCCCATGAAAGTGGGGCAAATTTATACCTTCATTACGGAGATATCTCCGATGCGGGCCAGCTTACCAATCTCATATATGACATAAAGCCCGATGAACTTTACCATCTTGCTGCACAGAGCCATGTAATGGTGAGTTTTGATATGCCGGAAAACACAGGTAACATAACAGGTCTTGGCACCACACGAATTCTAGAAGCAATAAGGAAAAGCGGCATAAAAACCAGATTCTATCAGGCATCCTCTTCAGAGATGTTCGGTGCGGCAGATCCTCCTCAAAACGAAAAAAGTCGTTTTTATCCAAGAAGCCCATATGCAGCAGCGAAGATATATGCATACTGGATTTCGGTCAACTATCGCGAAGCCTATAATCTTTTTGTGGCAAATGGTATTCTATTTAATCATGAAAGTCCAAGACGTGGTGAAACCTTTGTGAGCCGAAAAATCACTATGGCTTTAGCTAATATCTTATCAAAAAATCAAAAAAGACTATATCTTGGAAACCTCGAAGCGAAACGGGACTGGGGCTATGCACCCGAGTATGTAGAAGCGATGTGGCTTATGCTTCAACAGGATCATCCAGACGATTATGTAATCGGAACCGGTGAAAATCATAGTGTAAAAGAGTTTGTTGAAGAAGCGTTCGGCTATGTGGGACTTAATTGGCGCGATTATGTTGAAGTAGATTCGCGTTATTTCAGACCCACTGAGGTCGAAGATCTTCTCGCTGATGCCAGCAAGGCAAAAAAGAACCTCGGGTGGGAGCCGAAGGTGAGGTTTAAGGATTTAGTAAGAATAATGGTTGATTGCGACATGAAGCTGTTAGGTCTTGACCCACCTGGAGAAGGAAAAAAAATTCTTAAGAAGCACAATATCCATTGGACTCAGAATCTTTTGACGAGGGAGTAAAGTGGAGAAAAATGCAAAGATTTATATAGCTGGTCATAAGGGGTTGGTAGGATCAGCTATTATGCGAACCTTGACAAAATTGGGTTACACTAATCTCGTCTACAAAACAAGAGGTGAACTCGATTTAAGGAATCAGCAAGCAGTGAGGGAATTTTTTGAAGCTGAGAGACCCCAATATTTATTCCTTGCAGCGGCTAAAGTGGGGGGGATCCTTGCCAATATAACGTATCCAGCCGATTTTATTTATGATAACCTTGCAATTCAGGTCAATATTATCCATTTCAGTCATATCTATGGAGTGAAAAAGCTACTTTTTCTCGGAAGTTCATGCATATATCCCCGCCTTGCTCCTCAGCCGATAAAAGAAGAGTACCTGCTAACAGGACTCCTTGAACCGACAAACGAGCCTTATGCGGTTGCCAAAATAGCAGGGCTGAAGATGTGTCAATCGTACCGAAGCCAATATGGGACTAATTTCATTTCCGCTATGCCTACGAATCTCTACGGACCTAATGACAACTTTGATCAAGAGAGCGCCCATATCATCCCTGCCTTAATAAGAAAGTTCCATGAGGCTAAGGTTAACGGAAGGCCTTATGTAGAGATTTGGGGAACTGGGGCTCCCAAAAGAGAATTTCTTTACGTAGATGACTTGGCGGATGCTTTGATTTTTTTAATGGACCATTACAATGAAGCTACGCCGATAAATATAGGGGTGGGGGAGGATATAACTGTCAGAGATCTGGCATTTCTAATAAAGGATGTGGTTAACTATGGAGGTGAAATAAGGTTCGATTCCTCGAAACCCGATGGAACCCCTCAAAAGCTTTTGGAGGTGACAAAGATAAGAGCCCTTGGGTGGAGGTCCCAGATAGATTTAAGGGAAGGAATTATTATGACTTATAAATGGTTTTGTAAAAACTTTAGCAACGTATAATATTAAGATGCAATGCCCGAGAATAAAAGATCTCCCGCCACCTAGGCATGGCAGAAAAGGCTGGCCTTGGACAAAAGAAAGTCCGTACCTTCCTAATACTATTCCTGATGGTTGTCCTTGGCCGAGAATAAGTATTGTGACGCCAAGTTACAACCAGGGTGAGTTCATCGAAGAAACCATTCGTTCAGTGCTGTTACAGGGCTATTACGATTTTGAGTACATCATCATAGATGGAGGCTCTACTGATCAAAGTGTTGACATTATAAAAAGGTATGAACCCTGGTTGACTCAGTGGGTAACTGAGCCGGATAGAGGACAAGCACATGCCATAAATAAAGGTTTCAAAAGAGCAACAGGTGAAATAGTAGCATGGATAAATTCCGATGATGTTTACTTCCTTGGGGTGCTGGCTATCGTAGCTAAACTTTTTTCAAAAAAACATACTAGTGATATAGTATATGGGGATTGTGTGTTTATCGACAACCAAGGAAAGTTTGTCAAAAGATATAGAGCTAATCGTTTTGATATGAAGACTTTCTTAGTCAAATATGCCATACCCCAACCATCCATGTTTATTAAACTGCAAACCCTCTCCCAGCTTGGTTACCTTGATGAAAACCTAAACTATTCTTTTGATCGAAAATTCTGGTTGATGGCTGGTATTAACCAAAGCTGTTCATTATCGTATGTGAAGAAGCATTTTTCAAAATATCGATTACATGGGAGAAGTAAGGGAGTTTCTGAAAAGCATGAAATGGACATAGAAATTTCAAAAATGGTCTTGGAAATATTAAACAAAAAAAATATTCCTTCGATTAATGCGAAAGATGAGGAAAAGGCGAAAAGATTTCATAATTTGACTTTGGCGTTTCGATATTGGCAAAACAACGATAAAAAGAATGCAGAGCAATATTTCGAAGTGGCAAAAATTCTCAGTCCGTCCTTACTGGAAGACAAGGATCTTGTTGGAACAATAGCTTTTAATATTTTCCTGGATATTATCGAAAAAGCAGATTGGAAAAATGGATTGAGACTGCTGAAATTGTTCTATAAAGAAATTGTTAAACCTAAAGTACCTGGTTCAAATAAATACTTGAGTTTTTTATTAAGTCATTATTTTTTTCTTGTGGCATTAAAGAAAGGAAACCCTTATATATTTTTGAAAGGGATGATTAAAAGTCCTGAATACTTCTTGAGAGTAAGTCTTTTTATGATTAAAAAGTTTTATAATATAGTGCGATGAGAATGGCGTCGGCGAAAATGGCTAATTCTCATACACGTTCAGATATTATACTCCCATTTTGTAATGAATTAAATCACCTACGCTCTTGTATTGAAAGTATTATAAAAAACACACATTATCCTTACCGCCTTTTTTTAATTGACGACGGGAGTAATGACTATACAAAAAACGAAGTTCAAATGTATCAAGAAAAATTTGAACACGTCACCGTGCATAGAAATCCAGCTTCCATAGGATACGTTATGAATTATAACATCGGATTAACATTATCAAAAGCTGACTATCTCGTTTTGCTTAGCCCCCATATGTATGTTCTGCCAGGATGGTTGGAAAAGATGGTTGAATGTGCTGAATCAGATGAGAAGATTGGTATTATTAATCCATTAACTAATAACGATGGCAATGTATCAGTCGAGATCCCACCTGGCTTTACTATGTATACGATGAGTGAGAGAATTTCTCAAGTTTCTGAAAAGCGTTATCCAGATATAGTAACGGCTTGTGAATTTTGTATCCTGATGAAACGTACGATGCTCAATGAAATTGGATTTTTTGATCAATTTCATAACGAATCAGATTGGGAAATAGCAACTTTTTGTGCTCATGCCACTAATAATGGTTGGCGAGTTGTTGCCGCTGATGACGCCTTTGTTTTTCACCAATATTTTGGGTCTATTAAAGAAAATGAGAATAGTCGTTTCCCAAAAAAGAAAGTAAGATTTTTTCTCAGATTAATTCACCATCACAAATTCAAAAAACATCGCAAAAAATGCATCCCAAATCATCCTTTGCGATATATAAGAGAAGCTTTATTACCTATTCTTTCAAAAAAAGGCTTTTTTAAAGCATCCTTTTCAAGGGCAATGAATTTTCCGAGATTGGCGCTTGCTGTGATTGACTTATTAAAAAACGGCATAAGTTATTGCAGAAACAGAGGGTTCTATGAGCTTAGAAAAAATAAAAAGGAAATCTATAAGAAACTCAGAGGGGAAATAAATAAAGTTGCCAAAGGGAGTTGTGTGGATAGAGAATATGTTGAGAATTTACCCGCCCCTCAAGGGCTTTCAGTAGCTTTTTTAGTGTCGAACATCCACTCAATTTCTGGAGGTTTGATATCTATACTACAATTCGTAAATGAATTTATCCATAGAGGACATACTGCCTATATTGTAACATGCGATTATGAGGCTGATCCAAGATTGAATATTTATACATCCCCTATCAGATATATAAGCCCAAGTCAAATGACTAATTCTTTTCCGAGAACTGACATTGTTGTTGCGACGTATTGGACAACAGCTTTTCAGTGGGTTCCTAAAATAATGCAAAGCAATCCTTTTGTTTTACCGTTTTACTTTATTCAAGCATTTGAGAGTTGGTTTTACCCTGAAGGTGACAAGAATAGAGGAAGAGTTAAAGAAACATATTCCTTGATACCGAACAAAATAGTTGTTTCAAAATGGCTTTCAAATAAGTTAAGGGACTTAGGATATGATGATACAATAAAAATATCGCCCGGAATAAATTTAGATATTTTTTACCCACGAGGCGTTAAGAAAAATATGCCCCCGTATCGAATTGTTGCTATTGCAAGGCCCCAGGATATGGTAAAGGGTTTTAGCACTTTAGTAGAAGTGTTTAAATCTTTATATAAAGACAGAAAGGATATAGAAATAATACTTTTTGGCTCAGAGGATCTTTCAGCTTATAAACTGCCTTTTCCCTATAAAGATTATGGTAAAATTTGGGATCGAAACATGATTGCTGAGATTTATGCGTCCTCTCATGTCTTAATTGACGTTTCAACTTTTCAAGGATTTGGTCTTCCCGGTCTTGAGGCCATGGCATGCGGGACGCCTGTTGTTTTAACAAATGTGGGGGGAATCACAGAATATGCCAAAAACGAGGTCAATTGCCTTATGGTTAACCCACATGATATTAAAGCCATTGTAAATGCCATTGAAGCCATCTTAAATAGTCCGTCTTTAAGC
>Ga0307422_1000273_pt1 | contig 30425 bp, 17 predicted proteins | sample SalMarWE160290MG_FD_202153 | JGI IMG/M metagenome (GOLD analysis project Ga0307422, IMG submission 202153) | Salt marsh sediment microbial communities from the Plum Island Ecosystem LTER, Massachusetts, United States - WE1602-90 | ecosystem: Environmental > Aquatic > Marine > Intertidal zone >...
TCTGCCAACACCTGGTTTAAACAGATATGGGATAATGTACTGACGTACAATGACAGTTTTGGTAACCATAATTTAACGGTCATGGCAGGGAGTGAATACCGGGATGATGCATTTGATCATCTGACTGCCAGAGGGCTGGAATTTCCCTATGAAAATGAGGAATCCTGGTTTATAGATCAATCCCTGACCAAACCGGAAGAGAGTGTACGGGATAACGGAAGCAGGTATTATGGTTTATCCTATTTCGGACGGATATCGTATAATTATATGAACCGGTACCTTCTTTACGGAACGTTCCGTGCGGACGGAACCTCCAAGTATCAGGAGAAATGGGGTTATTTCCCGACCGTTGGTGCCGGATGGGTTGTTTCGGAAGAAAACTTTATGGATCAGGTCGATCTGATCGATTACCTGAAGTTACGCGCCAGCTGGGGTAAACTGGGGAATAACAGTGTTCCTGCCAGCGACGGAGCCAGTACCACGTCCGTGGTTACAGTAGCTTTTAATGATGTGCTTACATCCGGAACATCCACAAGCAGCAATTTCTCGTATCTGAAATGGGAAGTTACCGAGGAAACAAATGTTGGGCTTACCATGCATTTATTCGACAGCAAACTATCGCTGGATGCAGATTATTTTATTCGCGATACGGAAAATGCCGTGATTTCTATTCAGGTGCCCCTGATCGGTCAGACCGTAAGACGCAGTCTCGGGGTCATACGGAACTCCGGATTTGAACTTGCCGTGAACTGGTCCGATGAAATATCCAACGATTTAAGCTATCGTGTGGGATTCAATGTTTCCACATTAAACAATGAAGTGCGCGATCTTTACGGGCAGGAATATATTGACGGTGGAAGTGCCGAATTCAGGCAGCGTACCATGATCGGAGAACCCTTGCTGGCTTTCTTCGGATGGGAAACAGATGGAATTTACCAGACCTGGAATGAAATAAGCAACGACCCGATCGCTGTGGAAAATAACCTGGAACCAGGTGATTTCAGATATAAGGACCAGCAAGCCGAAGGAGAAGAAGGGTATGGAGTCATCGACGGGGAAGACCGTGTGATACTGGGTTCATACCTGCCAACGTTAACCTATGGCGGGAACCTGGGAATCACCTATAAGGATATAGAACTCTCGGCAAGCATCTTTGGTCAGACGGGAAACAAAATCCTCAACCGGCGAAGAGGAGAAATCATATGGACTGCAGACCTGAATATGGATGCGGATCTGGCAATAAACCGAACCCAGATTGAGTTGGATGAATCGAACAATGTAGTGCGCGTTATTGAGTCAGGAAAATATCCTTCATCCAAAGGATTGCGCAAAGGATGGAACCAGAAAATGAGCGATTACCTGGTGGAAGACGGTTCGTTCTTCAGAATTCAAAACGTACAACTCGCATATAACCTTCATGATAAACAATGGTTTGGGGTAAATATGCCGGACTTTAAGGTAACACTTACAGCCGAGCGACCGCTAACGGTATTCAAATACAACGGATTCAATCCGGAAGTGTCCGATGGAATTGACAGGCAAACGTATCCAATACCGGCCGTTTATACAGTAGGATTAAATGTTACATTCTAACTTAAAAAGATCAGGACAATGAAAACGATAATAAATCTTCTAAAAATAGCAATCGTAGTTTTTGCATTTGCATGGATAACTTCCTGCGAAAGTGTACTGGATGAACCTCCTTTAAATACAGCATTCACGGAAGATGTCGATTACACCAATTCAGACAATATGATCCTGCCGGTGATTGGCGCCTATGAAGCATTTTATACCCGGGGCTGGGAAGAATTTCCCCTCATATCGGTTCGGGGTGATGATGTAAACCATGGGGGGTTGGGAGACCAACAGGACTTTGCTGAAACAGATAAGTTTAACTATAACAAAGATTTCTGGATGTACAATTCAGTATGGCAAAATGAGTACCGGGATATTTTCACCTTTCATTCGGCCATGGAAGAAGTCGAAAAATACAGAGAATATGCCAACAACGATGCGCTGGCTAACCAGTATATTGCTGAAGCACAAGTGCTGAGAGCATTTTTGATGTTTCAGTTATCCCGTGTTTGGGGAAGGATCTTCATTCCGACCAATTCAGTGCCAACCGATCTGCTGGTTGCTGAACCGGCTTCAAAGGATGAAGTGATGCAGCATATTTCAGAACAGATGGATGAGGCAGCAGCCAGCCTTCCCGGCGTGCATCCCGGGGAACGTACCGATATCCCCGGTGGGGTTACCAAATACACGGCACTGGCTATAAAAGCACTGGCAAACCTGGAGTTGAAAAATTATCAGGCCGTTGCGGATGCCACTTCAGCCATCATAAAATCCGGAAAATTCAGCCTTGAAGAAGATTTCTACAATCTTTTCAAAATACCCGGGAAACTGAGCAATGAGAACATCCTGGAGATGCAATATTCCGACTTTGGTCAGGGATCGGGTGACAGCAAATCCTATTTATTTGGATTTTTTGGTCCTCAGGGAGCTTTCTACAAACCCAAAGTAACCGGTGCCGGTGGCGGCTGGGGGTTTTATGAACCCAGCGTGAAATGGATTAAATTTATGCTGGACCGGGGTGAGGTGGTCCGTTTGCAGACCAGTGTATTATTCACTCCCCGGGGTATAGCTGAAATAAAATCCGACGCGGAGTATGCCACCCTTCCCGATTGGATCTCCAATGAAACCCCTTCCGGAGATGTCGTCCTGGATTATCCCCGGGCTATGTTTGCCAGCGGGAAACATTATCTGCCATCCGATCAGCTGATACCAGGCCGTACAGCCTACGGATCAAACAACAACTTCCGGTGCATACGGTATGCGGAGATTCTGTTAATGCATGCCGAAGCACTTACCCAGGGAGCCTCCGGTACGGGAATGACGGCCGACCAGGCAGTGAATGCTGTGAGAGAACGGGCTGGTTTAGATCCCCTCTCAGGCGTTACGCTCAATCAGGTTATGGATGAGAAATTCGCAGAACTGGCAATGGAGTGGGGGATACGTTATTACGATATGATCCGCCTGGGAAGAACGGATCAACTGAGCTACGACGGCAGAACATTTACCGACGACAAAACTTTCCTGCCTTATCCGCAAAACCAGGTGGATGTGTTACCCAATCTGGAAAAATGATAATAATGAGAGGAAACGAGCCATGAGAAAAAAAATCATACACAGCAGGATTTTTAGTATGGCACGTTCCATGTTTTCCATTAATAATTAACAATTATAAAAACATGAAAAAATATAACTATATAGCAATCGGATTTCTGGTACTTTTTGTTTTTGCCTGCAAAGATGGATTTATCGATGAAATCTCAAAAGTAGATCCGGGAGTGGATGCAAGTGATCCCCAGGTGACTGTTGCATTTCCTGCCGAGGGAACGCAAATCCAGTTGCCGGAAACCGTTTCATCCATCCATATACGGTTTGAAGCAACCGATGACATTGAACTGGGGAAAGTTGAAGTGCTCTACGATGGGGCCAATATTGCCACCTACACTGAATTTATAGATTACCGCAGACTGGTGGTTGATGATTTGGTATATGATCAGGTGGTGGACGGAACCCATACCATCGCTATTAAAGCCATTGACCTGGATAACAAAACAACAACGGTGGAAATTCATATCGAAAAGATACCCCCTTACATTCCCAAATATCCGGGTGAAGTATTGTACATGCCCTTCGAGGGAGATTTTATGAATATGGTTACTTTCGAAGTGCCAACGGTTATCGGCAACCCTGGGTTTGCCAATGATGCCATGGGGGGGCTTACATCTTACCAGGGAGCTCCTGAGTCGTATTTGACATTCCCGGCGGACGGGCTGCAAAGCAATGAGCTGACCGCCCTATTCTGGATGAAAATCAATGCCGTGCCGGATCGTGCGGGAATTCTCGTAATGGGACCGGAGGATGAGGCAAATCCGACAGCCCAGAATAACCGGAAAAGCGGATTCCGTTTCTTCAGGGAAAATGCCGGGGGAAAACAACGGTTTAAACTGAATGCCGGCAACGGAACCGCCGATACCTGGTTTGATGGGGGTGAAGCCGCTACTGTTGACCAATCGATTGATGAATGGCGCCATTTTGCTTTTACTATTTCAGGCACGGAGTGTGTGGTCTATATCGACGGAGAGGTAGTGAAAGAAGGTGCCTTCACAGGCATCGACTGGACCGGGTGTGATGTGCTGTCCATAATGTCCGGAGCGCCCCGGTTCTCCGGTTGGAACCACCTTTCGGATGAAAGCCTGATGGATGAACTCCGCATGTTTAATTATGCACTCTCTCAGGAAGAAATACAGAATATTATTACCGAAGAGTCAGGAAAGGATTTTACCTATACACCAAAATACGAGGGGGAAATTTTTTACATGCCCTTTGAAGATAATTTCCTGGAATATGTTTCACAAAGTGAAGCAACTCCTGTGGGTACACCCGGATTCAGCAACGACGGGAAAGCAGGGAAAGCTTATGCCGGAGCTCCGGAATCGTATGTAACCTTCCCGACCGGGGATTTGCAGGGAGATCAGTTCAGCGCGGTATTCTGGATGAATATAAATCCTGTGCCCGACCGGGCCGGAATTTTGGTTATGGGACCCGAAGATACCGAAAATGCCGAATATCCGGTGAAACAGAACAACCGGAAATCAGGATTCCGCTTTTTCCGTGAGAAGGCAGGGGATAATCAACGGGTTAAACTTAATGCCGGAACCGGGGCTGCAGACAACTGGTTTGACGGGGGGACTGCCGCTGAGGTGGATCCGGCAGCCAATGAATGGCATCACTTCGCTTTTTCCATCTCCGGAACGGAATGCGTAGTGTACATCGATGGTGCCGTAGTTAGCCAGGGAGCATTCGAAGGAATCAGTTGGGAGGGCTGCGATGTGCTTTCTATCATGTCAGGAGCTCCCCGGTTTACCGGATGGGACCATTGGTCCGATGAAAGCCTGATGGATGAATTGCGTCTCTTTAATAAGGCTCTTACCCAGGAAGAAGTACAAACCATCATGAATGATGAGATTTAATTCATTCCGAAAAGTTCAATAGGTTGTTTAGTTAGGTTATTCCAATAAGGGAAAGGCTGCCTGGGAGTATCCGGGCAGCCTTTTTACCAGATGAATATCGGTTCACCCCTCTCACGCTTTGCGGGATCTCCCCTCAGGAGGGAAGAATATAGGGATAGGGGTGTTGTTTGAAAGAATTTTTTAACCGCGGAGGATGCAACGGTTTCGCAAAGGAAGCAAAGAATTTCCCTGTTGATGGTAAATGCTCCGCGGACTTAGCGCATTCTTTGCAAGCATTGCGGGGAATAAAACCAATAAAATATAACAATTATATGCATATGAAGTATAGTATCTTTGGTCTGTTGCTTGCCGGTATTTTAATATGCTGTAGTCAGTCAAAACAAAAATCAGCCTCAGAGAATCCGACAGAAAAATCCGCTGAATTACTGAGTGATGAAGAATTGCTGGATTCGGTTCAATACCGTACGTTTCAATATTTCTGGGATGGGGCAGAACCCAATTCCGGACTGGCACGTGAACGGTTTCATGTGGATAGGGTTTATCCACATAACGATAAACACATTGTAACCACCGGAGGAGGGGGCTTTGGGCTGATGGCTCTCCTGGTAGGGATGGAACGAAATTTTATAACCCGGGAACAGGGATTCAAAAGGATCACAGGAATGGTTGATTTTCTAAAGGCTGCCGACCGGTTTCACGGTGTGTGGCCCCATTGGTTAAACGGAGAAACAGGAAAAGTCAAACCTTTCAGTACCTATGATGACGGCGGCGATATAGTGGAAACCGCTTTTCTTGTTCAGGGGTTGCTGACCGTCAAACAGTATTTCCTGAATGGCAATGCAGAAGAGAGAAAATTAGCCGCTGCCATTGATACCCTTTGGCGTGAGGTGGAATGGGACTGGCATCAGAAAGGAGAAAAGGTTCTCTACTGGCACTGGTCTCCAAATTATGGATGGCGAATGAACCATAAGATCACAGGGTATAACGAGTGCCTGATCGCTTATATCCTGGGTGCATCTTCCCCTACGCATCCGATTTCACCGGAAGCATATCATGATGGATGGGCTCAAAACGGAGACATAAAAGTGAATAATTCAACCTATGGCTATACCCTGACATTGAAACATCCTACCGATCCCGAAAAAGGAGGGCCCCTGTTCTGGGCCCATTATTCCTTTCTGGGACTGAATCCAACAAATCTTTCCGACCGGTATGCCAATTATTGGGACAACAATGTGGCCCACACAATGATTAACCGGGCCCACTGTATTGAAAATCCTTACAAACACAAAGGATATGGAGAGAATTGTTGGGGCCTTACTTCCTCTTATTCCGTTCCGGGGGCTGCCCAATATTTCAGAGGGAATACCGATATAAAACCGGAACCCGATTCGTTATCGGTTGAAAGCGGCTATGCCGGTCATAAACCCAGCCTCGATCCGGGGATTATAACGCCAACGGCTGCCGTTTCTTCCATTCCATATGCACCCGAAGAGGTCATGCCCGTGATTCGTCATTTCTACGAAGATCTGGGGGATAAACTCTGGGGACCCTACGGATTTTACGATGCCTTCAGTCAGGAATATAACTGGTGGCCGAAAAAATACCTTGCCATCGACCAGGGCCCCATGGTGGTAATGATTGAGAATTACCGAACAGGCTTGATTTGGGATCTTTTTATGAAAAATCCGGAAATTCAACAGGGATTGATTAAATTGGGATTTTCTTATCAGGATGCGCTGTAATAACGAAGAATAATACGTCAATTGAATAGTTCTCGATGAGTATATCGAAACATATAAATGAGTCTTAAGGAACTAGTTAAAAAGTGGTCAAGCTTATACTTACATTCAATCTTTTATTCATCCTGATTAACACGTGTTTTTCACAGGAAGTATATTTCTTTTCTGAAGGAACCGATGAAACATACTATAACCAGGGAATTGTTGATGTCAATAACCTGGGGGAAAGCACATTTATACATACTTATCCGCCGGGAGGAGCACAGTGGAACGATAAAATTCCCTGTTCCACTTTTGCTTACAAGGGAGCTACTTCCCTCAAGTTTTCCTATACTTCTTCCGAAAATGGAGACTGGAAAGCCAGTATTTACCGTAGTGACTGGAGTGCTGCGGATCTTACCCATACCGATTCCCTTTCTTTTTACCTCTATTCTGAAAATGAATTTCCTGTAACTGCTTTACCTCTTTTAGCCGTTAAAACAATCCACCCTTATGGTTCAGGGGAAATAACTTCAACCTTCTATCAGCTTTCTGATTATAACAACGACCTTAAAAAGGAAGAATGGAACCGGATTGTTATTCCTCTTGAGATTATTTTTGCCGAAAATGATCTGGACAGAGAGGCTGTTAAAGGAATCATATTTAATCAGTCAGAATTTAATAATACTTCCCGGGAGATACTTATCGATGAAATTGTTGCATTTAAAAGTGTTGATGTGATTCCCCCGGTTGAGAATTTTACAGCCAGCGGATACGACAGCCATGCGGAGTTGACCTGGGATCATCCTTTGCCCAACATGTCCTATCGGATATATGCTTCTTTTAACCAGGGATCGACCTTTGAAATACGGGAGGAAACATATGAAAATTTCTACCTTGATTTTGTTCAGCCGGCCGAAAGAAATCGTTCTGTGATCTATAAGGTGGTTGCCGTTCATCAGGACAGTGAGTCGGAAAGCAGGGAACAGCCGGCTGAGATCAGGGATTTTACCGACGAAGAACTCCTGGACATGCTGCAACGATATACTTTCCGTTATTTCTGGGATGGTGCCCACCAGGCGACGGGATTGGCGTTGGAACGTTCAAATGGAAATGGGCGCACGGTTGCTTCCGGGGCCACCGGAATGGGGCTGATGGCTATGATTGCAGCCCATGAGCGGGAATATGAACCGTGTGAAGATATAAAAGACCGGATAGAAAGGATCCTGGGATTTCTCACAAACTGTGAACGACATCACGGAGCCTGGTCCCATTGGTATAATGCAGATACGTATCAAACCCAGCCTTTTTCGGAAATAGACGACGGGGGTGATATTGTTGAAACATCGTATGTAGCCCAGGGCTTGATCGCTCTGAAAAATTATTTCACCGGCGATGATTCAAAATCGGTTCAAATACGGCAAAAAGCCGATCAACTGTGGAAAGAAATCGATTGGGACTGGTACAGAAAGTACGGGGAATATGTATTGTACTGGCATTGGTCGCCGAATTACGAATTTCAGAAAAATATGAAAGTGAGGGGATGGAACGAATGCCTGATAACTTACATCATGGCAGCAGCATCCCCAACTTACGGAGTTCCCAAAGAGGTGTACGAACAAGGGTGGGCACGCAGCGGAAGCATGGTATACAAACGAACCTATTACAACCAGGAAATTACCCTTTCACCAAACTGGGGTGGCCCCCTGTTTTTTATTCATTATTCTCATTTGGGCATCAATCCGCACGGACTAAAAGATACCTATGCCGATTATTGGCAGGAGCATGTGAATACCGCAAAAATTCATTATGAGTACGCCAGAGCGAATCCTTTAAATCATACGAATTACAGCGATAAATGCTGGGGACTGACGGCCAGCGATGATCCCTATGGGTATACCGCTCACCAGCCGATGAACAACGATAACGGAACGATTAGCCCCACTGCGGCATTGTCAAGTTTTCCGTATACCCCCGAAGAATCATTGAAGGCTCTGAAATACTTCTACAGGGAACGGGGCGCAGACCTTTTCGGAAAATATGGATTCTTTGATGCCTTCAATGATAACCTCAATTGGGTGAAGGAATCGTATATAGGCATAGACCAGGGACCCATTGTCGTTATGATTGAGAATTACCGGACAGGGCTTTTATGGGACATGGTGATGAAGGATCCGGATGTTCAGACCGGCCTCGATAAGTTGGGGTTTCAGTATGAAACTTCAACGGGTTCAGAGGAACATCCAAACAAAAAGCAATTCAGCGTTTATCCAAATCCGGCTATTCATACGTTTTATATCGATCTGATTCCTTCTTTTCAAAATAAAAAAATCACAATCATACTATTCGGATTAGACGGAAAAACAGTTTTTCATAAAGAAACCAGATCTTCATCTTCCAGTGTAGAGGTAAATTGCGCTGAAATGGATAGCGGGTTTTATTTTATCCATCTGTCAGACGGAGAAAAGGTATTTAATTCAAAGCTGCTGATTCAAAACCGATAAAATATGAAACGAGTATATTATAGACTTGCCTTAGCTCCCTTATTCTTAAGCATCTCTATTCAGGGACAGGAATTGGTGCCCCAGACTTATTGCAATCCATTGGATATCGATTATACGTACATGGTTTATAATTCAGGCAGGAATATTTCATACCGTTCGGGAGCCGATCCGGCTGTTGTTGAATTCCGGGGTGAATATTATATGTTTGTTACGCGCTCTTTTGGATATTGGCATTCAACGGATCTGATGAGTTGGAATTTTATCAAACCGGAGCAATGGTTTTTTGAAGGGTGCAATGCTCCTACGGCATTTAACTACAAGGATTCGATTCTTTATTTTGCCGGCGATCCGGCAGGGTATGGGAGCATTCTGTACACCGATGATCCGGAGAGCGGGAGATGGACTCCTACAGCATCGATAACCAACAATATCCAGGACTCGGAGTTGTTTATTGATGATGATGGAAGAACCTATCTTTATTGGGGGTCTTCCAATGTTCATCCCATCCGGGTTAAAGAGCTGAACAAAAACGACCGCATGCTGGAAACCGGAGTCAGAAAGGAGCTGATCAACCTGGTTGAGGAGGAACATGGCTGGGAACGATTTGGAGAGAACAATTTTCATCCGACCCTTAAGGAAGGATATATGGAAGGGGCATCCATGACCAAACACAACGGGAAATACTATTTGCACTATGCAGCACCCGGAACACAGTTTAATGTGTATGGCGATGGCGTTTATATCGGGGAATCCCCGTTGGGGCCTTTTTCCTATATGAAAAACAACCCCATGAGTTTCAAACCAGGGGGGTTTACCAATGGGGCCGGACATGGGATTACCGTAAAACAAACCAATGGGCAGTATTGGCATTTTGCTACCATGGCATTGGCATCCAATTCCCATTGGGAGCGCCGTCTGTGCATGTTTCCGGTTTATTTTGATGCCGAAGGCCTGATGTATTCAGATACCCATTATGGCGATTATCCACGATTCGGAGCCAACCATCCAACCCGGGCAGGTCAGCACTGCGGATGGATGTTGCTGTCATACAAAGGAAAAACCACGGTCTCATCATCAAAAATGCAAATCAGAAAAAGCACTTCAACCGATGACGAATACGATATCACAGAAATGCCGACGGAGAAAAACAACCACGGAGAGATTCTTTCTGAGGTGTTGACAGACGAAAACCCGAAATCCTTTTGGGTGGCCGATGCTAACAACGATCAGCAATGGGTCAGGATCGAAATGCAGAACCCCGGGAAGATTTATGCCTTTCAAGTGAATTACCACGACCATGAGTCAGCTATTTATACCCGTACCGAAGGTCTGCGCCACCGGTTTATTATCGAAGTTTCAGCCGATGGCAAAAACTGGCAACCCGCGGTTGACAGGCATAACAGCTATAAAGATTCCCCCAATGCTTATATGGTCCTCAATCAGCCGGTTATTGCGAAGTTTGTCCGCTATAAAAATGTAGAAGTACCCGGGCCAAACCTGGCTATGTCCGAAATCAGGGTTTTTGGTAAAGGCCTGGGTAAAAAACCAGCCAGGGTTAAAGACTTTACCGTAAAAAGGGAAACCGACCGGAGGGATGCATCTTTTTCCTGGAGTCCTGTAAAAGGAGCCCAGGGGTATAATATCCGTTGGGGTATTGCACCGGATAAATTATACCACTCCTGGTTGCTTTATGATGCCAGTGAACATTTTATGCGCTGTCTGGACCGCGACACACCGTATTATTTTGCCATTGAGGCTTTCAGTGAAAACGGGATTTCTGAAAAATCAGATATTGTTCAAATCAGATAAAAAATAATTAGGTATGAGACTGAAAAAATTGCTTTTGATACCCATCATTGCTTTTGTTTCCTGCCAGGTCAACAACACCGGCACAGGCAATCCTGAAATGGATTCTTTAATTAACGATTTAATGGAGGAGATGGTTCTTCAGGAGAAGATCGGGCAGTTAAACCTGGTAACCCAGGGTGGGGGCGTTCCTACCGGATCAGCAGTGAGCACCGATGTGGAAGAGAAGATCAGGGCCGGCAAAGTAGGGGGTATTTTTGGGGTTTATGGTCCGGAAAAAGGGAAGCAAACCCAGCAGTTGGCTGTAGAAGAGAGTCGCCTGGGCATTCCCCTGCTTTTCGGATCGGATGTGATTCATGGCTATAAAACCACCTTTCCTTTGCCTCTGGCATTGTCGTGTAGCTGGGATATGGAACTGATTGAACAAGCAGCCAGGATGGCTGCCACGGAAGCTACAGCCGACGGGATATGCTGGAATTTCTCACCCATGGTGGATATATCGCGTGATCCGCGTTGGGGACGGATCTCTGAAAGCAGTGGCGAAGATCCCTGCCTCGGGGCCCAAATAGCCCGTGCGATGGTAAAAGGCTATCAAAACGGCGATGTAAGCCGCTGTAATACCATGATGGCAACCGTCAAACACTTTGCTTTGTATGGAGCTTCGGAGGCAGGCCGTGATTACAATAGCGTGGATATGAGCCGGCTCCGGATGTATAACGAATATCTGCCGCCTTACAAAGCAGCGGTAGAGGCCGGCGTGGGCTGTGTGATGTCTTCTTTTAACGATGTCGACGGAGTTCCGGCAACCGGGAATAAATGGCTGCTGACAACCCTCCTGAGAGACCGTTGGGGATTCGACGGATTCGTGGTCTCCGATTATACCTCAGTCAATGAAATGGTAGCCCATGGAATGGGTGATTTACAGGACGTCTCGGCTCTTGCTCTGAAAGCAGGACTGGATATGGATATGGTTGGGGAAGGATTTCTGACAACCCTTGAGAAATCATTAAACGAAGGAATCATAGCGGAAGAGGATATCAACAGGGCCTGTCGCCGGATCCTGGAGGCCAAATACAAACTGGGACTTTTTGAAGATCCCTACCGTTATTTTGATCCTTCCCGTCCGGAAAAAGATATTCTGACCCCTGAGAACAGGCAGTTTGCAAGGGATGCAGCTGCCCGCTCTTTTGTGCTTCTAAAGAATGAAAATCAGGTATTGCCCCTGAATAAAGGGGGTACCGTTGCACTGGTAGGGCCCCTTGCCAACAGCCGGAACAATATGCTGGGTACCTGGGCCCCTACAGGAAATCCGGAATGGTCCGTTACCGTAATGGAGGGATTTAAAAATGTTATTGGGGACCATGTAAACATCCGGTATGCCAAAGGAGCCAATATCTCTGATGATCCGGACCTGGCAGCGAAAGTAAATGTTTTTGGTCCCCGGATTGAAATCGATGACCGGCCTCCGGAGAGCCTTCTGGAGGAGGCACTCCATGTTTCCCGGGATGCAGATGTCCTTGTTGCGGTGGTGGGTGAAGCCTCCGAAATGAGCGGTGAGTCGGCGAGCCGTGCCAATATTTCGCTTCCCGAAAGCCAGAAGAAACTGATCAGGGCTTTGGCAGAAACAGGAAAGCCCCTGGTGCTGGTACTGATGACAGGGCGTCCCCTGGTACTGAATGAAGAAACAGAACAGGCATCTGCCATACTCTTAACCTGGCATCCGGGTGTGGAGGCAGGAAACGCTGTTGCCGATATCTTGTTCGGCGATAAAATACCATCCGGAAAGCTATCGGTGACATTCCCGAGAAGTGTGGGACAAATACCAGTCTATTACCGGATGAAAAACACCGGCCGACCACAGGACGGAGATGCCTTTGTAAAGTTCAAATCGAACTACCTCGATCTGCCTAATTCACCGCTTTTCCCTTTTGGCTACGGGTTGAGCTATACTTCTTTCAAATATAATAACATGGAATTGAGCAGTGAAACGATTGTACCGGGAGAGAATTTAAACGCATCCATAGAGATTACCAATACCGGCAACTTCGATGGAGAAGAAGTAGTTCAGCTTTATATCAGGGATATGGTTGCTTCGTTAACCCGGCCGCTGAAAGAACTCAAAGATTTCCGGAAAATTTTTATTCCCAAAGGAGAAACCAAAAAGGTTGTTTTTACCCTGACGGAACAGGATTTGGGTTTCTATAATTTTGAAGGAGATCTTGTGACAGAACCCGGTGATTTTGAGATATTTATTGGAACTGATGCTGATAATGTAATTGTAAAAACATTTAACTTAAAAGAATGAGGAAAATTGTCTTTTTATTTTTAATCTCCCTGGTTATTTTATCCTGCAGCAAGGAAGATAACCTAACCCGACCCAACATTGTGTTTATCATGAGCGATGACCATGCCTACCAGGCAATCAGCGCATACAGCGATAGGCTTATTCAGACACCCCATATTGACCGGTTGGCGCATGAGGGGATGCTGTTTACCAATGCCTGTGTGACCAACTCCATCTGTGCTCCTTCACGGGCGGTGATATTAACCGGGAAACATTCTCACCTGAACGGTAAAATCGATAATAATTTTCCATTTGATACAACCAATGTAACGTTTCCACAGCTTTTTCATGATGCCGGTTATCAGACCGCTATGTTTGGTAAGCTTCATTTCGGGAACAATCCAAAAGGGGTCGATGAGTTTAAGATCCTTCCCGGTCAGGGTGATTATTATAATCCGGAGTTTATCACCCATAATGGCGATACAACCGTGATGGGTTATGTCACCGATGTGATTACCGACCTTACGATCGACTGGTTTGAGAACAGCAGAGATAAGAGTAAACCTTTTATGCTTATGTACCTGCATAAGGCTCCTCACCGGGAATGGTTACCGGCTCCGGAGCATTACAGGGAATACACGAAAAAAACATTTCCGGAGCCTGCTACCCTGTTTGATGAGTATGAAGGCAGGGAAGCTGCAGCCCAGGCAGAAATGAACCTGCGCAAACATATGACCGTTTCTGCTGACAATAAAATATATCCGGAGGTTGCCGACCGGTTGGGTATTGAGGAACCCTCCGACTGGGGAAAACAGGTGTTTAACCAAAAGTATGCACGTTTTACGAAAGAACAGAAAAAACAATGGGATGAGGTTTACCGTCCCATCAGTGAAGCTTTTGAAAAAGCGTATCCGGAAATGAATGACCGCGATTATATGCGCTGGAAATACCAGCGGTATATGCAGGATTACCTGGGGTGTATCGCCTCGGTAGATGAAAATGTTGGGCGCCTTCTCGACTATCTCGATGACAAAGGGCTGGCAGAAAATACCATCGTGGTGTACACCTCTGACCAGGGATTCTACCTCGGGGAACATGGTTGGTTTGACAAACGATTTATTTACAATGAATCGTTTAAAACACCTTTATTGGTCCGCTGGCCCAAAAAAATTAAACCCGGTTCATCATCGGACGAAATGGTGCAAAACCTTGATTTTGCCCAAACCTTATTGGATGCAGCAGGACTCGAAATACCCGGTGATATGCAGGGCACAAGTCTGATGCCTCTCCTTGAAGGCAATGAGGAAGCCTGGAACCGCGATGCCGTTTATTATCATTATTATGAATACCCCGGCTTCCATATGGTTAAACGACATTATGGAATGGTAACAAAAGAGTATAAACTGGTCCATTTTTATGACGACATCGATACCTGGGAACTGTACGACCGGAAAAAAGATCCGCTGGAACTCCACAACGAATATGATAACCCGGAATACAGCGGGGTTGTTGAAGAGCTGACAGCTAACCTTCAGGAATTACGAAAAAATTACAAAGACTCGGAAGAGCTGGATCAGAAATTTATCGATAGGTATCAGAAGGCCGGTATACGGTAATTATCATGCTGATCTGTCTTCTTCAGAACGAAGCGTTTTCGGGAAATTACCAACTTCCGCTTAATCCTTCCTTCAGTGCTTTTTGGTAATTGCTAAGGTTGAATTCATATAGGAAAGTCGATTTATTGGGTCCTCCGGTTTTTCGTTCCCTGAGCTTGTTCAGGATTTTATAGGAAAGTATTTTCCGCTGGAAATTACGGCGGTCGAGTTCCTTGCCTAAAATAGTTTCATACAGTTTTTGGAATTCAGGCATGGTGAATTTATCAGGCAGCAGGTTATAGCCCACGGGTTGATACTGCAACTGATGCCTGAGGGCTTGCCTGGCTTTCTCCACCATATAGCTGTGATCCAGGATTAGCGACCCGGCTTCTGATAAGGATCTCCATTCGCATGCGACGGAAAATTCATCGGGGGCCGGAATTACTTTTGTATAATCGACCAGGGCATAAAAACCAATCGAGATGAAGCGGTTGTTGAACCACTTAACGTTTGATTCTCTGCCTGATCGTTTTAAATCTTTAACAATCGGATTGGCCCGGGAACGGTGGGGATCACTGAAAACATGAAACTGGTGCAGGAAAACATGATCAACACCCGTCCGGCTTTTCAACACTCTGTTGGCAGCTTCTTCGAGCGTTTCCTCCATTTCAACAAAACCTCCCGGTAAGGCCCACTCTTTGGTCATCCTGGTTTGAAGCAACAGAATCTTTAAACGATTTTCATGAAATCCAAAAACAACACAGTCAAGGGATATGTGATCCAGGTATTTCTCCGGGTTAAAAATCATGGGTCTTTTAAGGCGTTATGTCTCTATCTGCAAAAAAACAAAATAAACAAATTCTTTTGATATATAACGATAAAAACATAATATTGTGTACGTAAGACACATTGGATATAAAATTGGGCAATACATTAAAAATAATTACTTAAAAATACTACAATGAACCGATTGTACCAACGGGCTAAAATATCGTTAGCCGTCACCCTTTTCGTCCTGCTATTATCCGGTCCGGTCTGTCTTCAGGCAAAAGATCAAAAGGCCGAAGAAAAGGATATCAGCAGCATCATCTCTTCCCTGACCCTGGAAGAGAAAGCGCAGTTATTAATCGGAACCGGGATGTATTTCCCGATACCGGATTCTTTACGGCAGAACATTCCTCCCATTTTTGGTATGGGACAAAGCGAAGAATCTGATTATTCCAGGATGGTTGATAAGGTACGTTTGTATTTGCCGGGGGCCGCAGGTTTTACCGCTGAATTTCCTGAGAAGGGGATTACCAGCCAGGTACTGGCTGACGGGCCGGCAGGATTGCGTATTTCCCCTGTAAGAGCGGGTGATGACAATACCTATTATAGCACTGCTTTTCCGATAGCGACAGTTTTGGCCTCTTCCTGGGATACGGAATTGGTGGAGCAGGTTGGCCGGGCTATGGGCAAAGAAGTCCTGGAATACGGAGCCGATGTGATTCTGGGCCCGGGGATGAACCTCCAAAGGGATCCCTTGTGTGGAAGAAATTTCGAATACTATTCGGAAGATCCGCTGGTTACCGGTAAAATGGCAGCAGCCATGGTTCAGGGAATCCAATCCAATGGGGTAGGTACGTCGATCAAACATTTTGCCGTGAACAACCAGGAAACCATGCGCATGTCGGCCAATGTCATTGTCAGCGAGCGTGCATTGCGGGAACTCTATCTGAAAGGATTTGAAATTGCCGTTAAGGAAGGGAAGCCCTGGACGGTCATGTCTTCCTACAACAAAATAAACGGCCCGTATGCTTCTGAAAGCCACGATCTGTTGACGAAAATTTTGCGCAACGACTGGGGTTTTAAAGGGTATGTGATGACCGACTGGGGAGGCGGCAGCAATGTAGTGGCCCAGATGAAAGCCGGGAATGATGTAATCATGCCAGGCTCATCCAGTCAAATCAAAGAGCTGATAGCTGCTGTGGAAAATGGCGAACTGGAGGAGTCTGTCCTCGACCGCAACATTGAACGGGTGCTGAAAATTATGAAAAAAACTCCGCGCTACAAAGGCTATACCTATGGAGATCCGGAACTGAAAGCCCATGCTGAAGTTACACGCCAGGCAGCTACCGACGGGATGGTGTTGCTGAAAAATGACCATAACGCCCTGCCATTCAGTTCCCCGGTTAAGAAAGTGGCTACTTTTGGCGCTACTTCACTTGATATTATCTCCGGAGGTACAGGAAGCGGCGATGTAAATGAAGCATACACTATTTCATTGTTTGACGGATTACTAAACAACGGGCTCACTCCCGACCCTGAGTTGGCAGGTGTGTATGAGGAATATATAAAAGCCGAACAAGCTAAGAACAAACAGCCTGCAAATCTGTTGGCGGCCTTCATGGGAGGCAAGGAACCGGTTGCTGAGATGGCCGTATCCGCAGAATTGGCAGAGAAAATGGCTGACAAGAACGATGTGGCACTGATCACTATTGGTCGGAATGCCGGCGAGGGCGGCGATCGAAAAGCCGTACCCGGCGACTTTTACCTTACCGATACCGAAAAAGAAATGATCCGCACTGTTTCAGCCGCTTTTCATGAAAAAGGAAAACATGCAGTGGTTATCCTTAACATAGCAGGAGTTATTGAAACAGCCAGCTGGCGTAATCTGCCTGATGCCATTCTTTGTGCATGGCAACCGGGCCAGGAAGCAGGGAATTCCATCGTGGATATCCTTACAGGAGTCGTCAATCCTTCGGGCAAACTGGCGGTTACTTTTCCGTTTTCCTATGACGATACGCCCACATCGGAATATTTTCCGGGAAGCCAAGTGAAACAGGAGGGCGAAGCAGATGATGCTCCTGACCTGTCGGGATTTTCCTTCATGAGCCGCGTACCGTGGGAGGTGGTCTACGGAGAGGATATCTACGTGGGATACCGTTATTACACAACCTATGAGATTCCGGTGGCCTATGAATTCGGCTATGGAAAATCGTACACTACTTTTGAATACAGCAACTTGAAATTAACCGGAAAAGAGTTTGACGGTAAACTGGAAGTATCTCTAAAAGTGATTAATACCGGGAAAGTGGCCGGACGGGAGGTGGTTCAGGTATATGTCAGCGCTCCTTCCGGAAAACTGAATAAGCCGGAGCAGGAACTGGTGGCTTTCGGAAAAACAAAACGGCTAAAACCCGGAGCCGGTGAAACACTGAAATTTCTGATTTCCACTGATGAACTTGCTTCCTTTGATGAAGCAACATCCTCATGGATCGCCGAAGCTGGAGAATATACCCTTAAAGTGGGGGCGTCTGTCCTGGATATCAGAGAAAAAGCTACCTTTACCATCAAGGATCCGATGACCGCCGGAAAGGTTACCAAAGCCCTGGCACCCACCCGGGAATTTGATAAACTGACCGGGAAATAAAATCCGGATCCTGGGGGAATGGTGCAATTTGTTAAACCACTAAATAAACGACGAATGAAACGATTTTATTTGGGCCTTTATGCAGCTTTTTCAGGTATTCTGATTTTAGGGTGCAGTCAGTCTGTTTCTGTAAAGGAGTATGTTCAGACTGAAAGCGGAAAGGTGCGGGGCGAGTTTATAGACTCGTCGGGAGTTACCGTTTTTAAAGGAATTCCTTTTGCGGCTCCTCCGGTGGGAGATCTGCGTTGGAAAGCGCCTCAGCCCGTAGAAAAATGGGACGGCGTGAAAGAGTGCACCCGGTTTTCTGCAAGCCCTGTGCAGTCCACTCCGGTGCCTTTTATGATGTGGACACAGGAATTTATAGCCCCCAAAGAACCGTTGAGTGAGGACTGTCTGTACCTGAACCTTTGGACAGGTGCCGAAAAAGCAGGAGAGAAACGCCCGGTGTTTGTTTACATCTACGGAGGAGGTTTTAACAGCGGATCAGGGGCTGTGCCCGTGTATGACGGGGAAGAAATGGCAAAAAAAGGTTTGGTATTTATAACTTTCAACTACCGGGTGGGAACCCTGGGATTCCTGGCCCATCCGGAATTGACGGCTGAGTCGGAATATCAGGCTTCGGGAAATTATGGACTGCTTGATCAGGTGGAAGTGCTGAGATGGGTGAATAAAAATTGTGAAGCTTTTGGTGGCGATCCCTCCAATGTGACCATTGCCGGCCAGTCGGCAGGAGCCTTCAGTGTGAATTACCTGGTTGCCTCACCCCTGACCAAAGGGTTGATACACCGGGCCATTGCCGAGAGCGGGGGAACCATACTCTCTACAGGCAACCCGTTGCGGGGTGGTGGATTGGCGCAGGCTGAAGAAGCAGGCAAAAAATGGGCTGAGTCTCTGGGAGCCACATCCATTGAGGAATTACGAGCCATGCCGGCGGAGAAAATTCTGGAAGCCCAGGGCCCCGGAACTCCCATAGTGGATGGGTATTTGATACCGGAACCTGTACAGGATATTTTCGAAAAAGGAAAGCAAAACGATATTCCTCTCATACTCGGATGGAATGAAGACGAAGGATTCGGCGGCCCACCCCGGCCGGCTGAAGCATTCAGGAAACAGGTAAAACAACAGTTCGGAGACAAAGCCGATGAATTTTTGTCACGCTTTCCCGTCGATTCAGATGAAGATGCCCTGGCCATCCAGAATGATCTGGGCGCTTTGCTAACTTTCGGAGTGCAATCGTATAAATGGATGTTGCTTCAAAATCAAACCGGGGAATCCGATGTTTTCATCTACCGGTTTGAACGGGATCTTCCCTATGCCGACGGCATGGTGGATCACGGCGCTTTCCACACCGGAGAAGTGCCCTACGCCTACAACAACTTAAAAATGAGTCCGCGGCCCTGGACGGAAATTGACTATAAACTGGCAGATGAAATGTCGGATTATTGGGTGAATTTTGCTGCTAAAGGCGATCCGAACGGGGAAGGATTGCCAACATGGGAACCCTGTTCTACCGAAAACCTTAAAGCTATGATTTTTGATGAAGTTGTTAAATATGAGAATTTACCTAATGCAGATTTATTGAAATTTTTGGAAGAATATTATAGTTCGCTGAATTCAAATTAAATTGATCGAAGAAAACCGATTTGCATTTAAAGATTTAAATAAAAACGGGGAATTGGAGAACTATGAGGATTGGCGTTTATCTGTTGATGAAAGGGCCAGGGACCTGGCATCAAAGATGTCGGTTGAGCAGATTGCCGGATTGATGCTTTACAGTGCACATCAGTCAATCCCGGCAGGAGGGAGAGGCCCTTTTGGCAGAGCTACTTACAATTCTGCCTCCGGAACCTATTCTTCCAGGAAATAGCGCAACTGATCGAGCATGATCGGGACATCTTCCTTTTCAATGCCCTGATTCACCAGATGGTGCAGGTCCTCATCAAATACTTCCAGGAATTCATCCTCTGAGAAACCACCCTCCGTAATGGATTTTTTATAACAGGTCAGGGCGGCCTTGCGGTTGCCCAGGCTCCACTCTATATGTCCCATATTCATAAAATCGTGTTTGGTGGGCGACTGATCCAGCAGTTTGGCAAAATATTTCTTTGCCTGTTCCTTTTTGCCTGTCAGGAACGAACACCACCCGATAGGCCTCCAGACCTTACTGTTTCCGGGGGAGAGATACTCCACCCTGAAGTAACACTTTAAGGCTTCCTCAAATTGTTCCAGTTCAAGAAGGCAATGCCCGATGGATAACTGAATTCCCAGATTCTCGGGGTCCAGAATCTCTGCCTGCCGGTAATACTCCAGGGCTTTGGCCGGATTCTTCAGATTCCGGTAACAAAGGGCTATTTTTCTGAGGTTCCACTTTTTGTTCAGTTCATAGAGGTCGGCTTTGAGGTAGTGCTCCAGGGCCTGCTGAAAATCGCCCTGCTTTTGGTGGCAGAAGGCAATTTTCTGATACAATTCGCCACTTTGTTCTTCGGCCAACAGGAAGGCATAAATTTCCGAAGCTTCGTGGAAATAGTTTTTGGCAAAATAAAATTCAGCCATATTCCGCAAAACTTTGGGATCTTCCTTCAGTATTTGTCCCAGGCCGGTGGTATTATGAAAATCGAAATGCCAGTTAAAAACATCCTCAAAATCAGATTTCCTGGGGTGCAGTTTATAGAACCGGTAGAGATCCTGAATAACCTGGTTTGAAATAAACTGTTCATTTTTCCCGGGTGAAGAGAGCTCTTCCTCTTTTTCCAGTTCGTTAAACTGATCCATTTCAGCTTTCATTCCCTGAACGATCATTTCCCTGTTTTCTGTGGGAATGTTGGTCAGGCTGAAGCAAAAGGAATATTTGTCGGAATTGCATAGAATAGGAGCGCTGGCAATGGTTTTCAGGAAGGTCTGGTTCACCGGATCGTTCAGATCCACCTGCGAGGAGATATCCGGATTTTCAATGAAAAACGGGATAAACCAGTTCGCTATTTCACTGAAGAAAGGGAACGATTTCAACATGGAAAAAGAACCCAGGAAAACATCCGCTCCTTCCATTTGTAGTTTGCTGAATTCTTCCATTTTATCCAGTAACCCCGGAGAATCCTTGAAGATCTCTTCCCATTCCGGGTTTTTATCGTCCGACAGGCTATCATCCATCAGGCTGTCGAGGTTGATTTTGTTTTTCAGGTTGGGGCTGATGCGTATCATCTCCGGAATGATCTCATCGCGGATCTTCTGCTGTATTTTTTCGGTCTCTTTGGTGCGGATAAACTGCAGGATCACCCATTCGAGGTTCTTCTTAAAATCCGGCCTTTCGTTGAGGATCTTAAGACGTCCCGTTAGGTCGGGGTAAAACGGCAACCGGTAGTCGTACCTGTAAAAATTGATCAGAATGCCGATCAGGGCACGTTGCCGGATTTCCGGGTCCGAATCTTCATAGCAATCGAAAAGCAAAGAGAATTTCCGGGGATCAAAATAACGGTTTAGGCTCAGGGTCAGTGCCGACAGGATCAGGGACCTGTAAGGAGAAAAAAGATCCTCAATAGCCAGGACAGCTGAAATGAAATCCACGTCTTCAGAATTCAGACTGTCCCGGAACCAGATGTGGTAAAAAAGAGTAACCAGTTTGTGCTTGTGTTCCATGTCGGTCCCCATCCGTTTTTTACTCCCGGCAAGGGTTTCATTTACCAGTGCTTCCAATTCTTTGTGGGCGTAGAACCCTTCTGTTTCCGTCAGGAACTCCCCGGTATTTTCAATAAAATGCCTATCGAAACCTCTCTTTTTCTGGTACTCAATGGAACTGGAATATTTTACTTTTAAAGCCTCATGTACCTGATCTGTCAGCTCAAAAGCCGAAAGGACCAGGTGTCTGTATATTTTTTTTCGTTCGGGATCTTTGATCCCTTCAACGGTATATTTCAGCATAAACCGGTAATTCTGTTCCAGGTTCCTGAACTCATCGGTTAAGGTCCCCAGTCCGGCTTGTGAAATAAGATCCGATAAAAGGGTAAAAGCAGGTTTCAGCTTTCTTTCCGAAAGGTTGTAGCAAATCTTCCTGTGAGAGCTATGTATTTCTTTTTCTGTCATGGATACCTTTCTTTCAAAAGTAAATTAAAATGAGCGGTGCGCCAAACCATTTTTTTTATTTCAGTAAGAATCAGATGCACCAAAAAGTTCACACGATCAGGGGGTGAAATTAGCAATAATCATTTTCTTTGAAATAAAAATTCGATAACAGGATGGTTCGGTACGGTAAATTCACGGAAATCCCGTAAAATTACAGAAAAGAATGTGGCATTAATCTGCAACGTATGAAATCGATGAAGCTTACCGGAATACGCCGGATGGAAATGGTTGAAACCGAAGAACCTCAGATCAGGGCATCCAATGAAGTAAAGATCAAAATGTCGGTAATGGGCATCTGTGGTTCCGATATTCATTATTTTACAACGGGAAAAATAGGGATCCAGGTCATTGAGTTTCCTTTCACGTTAGGTCATGAGGGGGCAGGGATTGTAGTAGAAACCGGTCCATCGGTAACGCGTGTTAAGGTGGGAGACCGGATTGCCATTGAACCGGCGATGCCGTGTTACCGGTGTGATCAGTGTTTGCAGGGAAGGCCTCACACCTGCCGCAACCTTCGTTTCCTGGGCAACCCGGGGCAGGCTGAAGGATTGCTCTCGGAGTATATGGTCATGCCTGAAACCAGTTGTTATCCCATTCCGGAAAGCCTTTCCATGGATGATGCAGCCATCACAGAGCCCCTGGCGATCGGCGTGTATGCCGTCCAACAAGCGGGGGATATCAAAGGAAAAAACCTGGCGGTTCTGGGTGCAGGTCCCATAGGGGAGAGTGTACTGCTGCCGGCCCTGACAGAAGGAGCCCGGGCGGTTTACGTAACCGATAAGATCGATGAACGGCTGAAGATGGCCCGACAAAACGGGGCTGTATGGACCGGCAATCCCGACCGGTCAGACGTGGTAGGCAGCATACTGGAGAAAGAGAGCGGGGGAGTGGATGTGGTTTTCGAATGCTGCGGTCAGCAGGAAGCCCTCGACCAGGCACTGCTGATGCTGAAACCCGGAGGCAGACTGATGTTCATAGGAATTCCCGAAACCAACCGGGTATCCTTCGACATCAATCACCTGCGGCATAAAGAAATTACCCTGATCAATGTGCGGCGACAGAATGGATGTGTCCGGAAGGCGATTGATCTGATCAATTCAGGTGAAATATCGGTGAAAAACTGGGTTACCCACAGGTTCCCGATGCACGAAGCACAGAACGCCTTTGAGCTGGTAGCCGGGTATAAGGACGGGGTTCTCAAAGCAATGATCGATTTTTAGTCCGATTCTTTGTTGATACAGAAAACAATTGGATTTGTTGATTGCATCGGCTCTGCTCTTTTCGGATTTGAAATGACATACGATAAAGGAATTTTTACACATTATTCCATTTCCATATTTAAAGCGAAAAGTTATATTTTTGCTTTATTGGGAAAGAAAAGAATTTTTACCTGCCGATGGAAGCAATTGAAAAATGCTACAGGAATTATGGGGCAATTGAAGTTTTTTAGTGTTAATTTTGAGCCCACTCCGAAAAATAAAAAAATGCCACATAATCACGAAATCACGAAGACTCACAAAACGCTGACAAGTAACCTTAATAAATAAAAAATTATACAAATGAAACGAGTACATTTTTTACAGGCCCTCATCGTGGTTTCAGGAATGATGGTTGCTTCTCCGGGGGCTGCTGATTCACGGCTGATGCATTATCCGGATATCAACGGAAGCCTGGTTGTTTTTGTGTATGCCGGGGATATCTGGTCTGTTGATGCCGATGGCGGAGATGCCCGGCGCCTCACGTCCCATGAAGGAATGGAACTGTTCCCGAAAATATCGCCCGATGGGCAATGGATTGCCTTCTCGGGCGCGTATGGCGGCAACCGCCAGGTGTTTGTCATGCCGTCTGAAGGAGGGGTGCCCAAACAGCTTACCTGGTACAATTCGGTGGGCGTCATGCCCCCCCGTGGAGGGTATGATAACGTGGTGCTTGACTGGACTCCCGACAGCCAAAACATCCTGTTTCGCTCTAACCGCACAGAATTTGGCGAACGCAATGGCAAATACTTTACCGTAAGCATAGACGGGGGCCCTGCAGAAATGCTCCCTATCGTAAACGGAGGCATAGCAACCTTCTCCCCCGATGCCGGAAAACTCTGTTTTACACCCGTCGACCGCGAATTCCGAACCTGGAAAAGATACAAGGGAGGAAGGGCTACCGACCTGTGGATCTATGACCTGAATGAAAATTCTTCGGAACAGATCACCGGTTTTGCCGGCTCCGATCAGTGGCCCGTATGGGTTGGCGAGTACATCTTTTTTGTTTCCGACAGAGACCTGAAACTCAATATTTACAGGTACAATACCCAAACCAGGGAGGTTACCCAAATGACCCGTTTTACAGAGATGGATGTACTTTGGCCCTCTGGCCAAAACGGCCAACTGGTGTTTGAAAACGATGGATTCCTCTACAAAATGAACCTGGAAACCGGCACAACTGAAAAAATAACCGTTGATATTCACTTTGACAATCCCAACCTGGTTGCCACGATCAAAAATGTAAAAGACGACATTCATAGCGCTGCCATTTCCCCCACCGGGAAACGGGTCCTTTTTGATGCCCGTGGCGATATTTTTTCGGTACCCGCAGAACACGGATCGGTGGTCAATCTGACCCAAACGCAGGGCATCCGGGAAATATTTCCCGCCTGGTCACCCGACGCAAAATATGTGGTTTATTATTCCGATGCCACCGGTGAATACGAGATCTATCTGCTGGAAAACAAAAAAGGCGCTGAGCCTGTACAACTTACATCCGGTTCATCAGCCTGGAAATACAGCGGCGAATGGTCGCCCGACAGCAGGTACCTGGTCTATTCCGACCGGACCCTGAACCTGAAACTCCTGGATATAGAAACAAAAAAGGAAAGGGTGATTGATCGTGCTTCGGATTCCGAAATCAGGGATTATGCCTTCTCTCCGGACTCCAAATGGATCACCTATTCCAAAGAATCGCCAAACGGTCAGCCGGCAGTATGGGTATACAATCTTCCGGAGGAAACCACACACCAGCTGACCGGCAATACCTTCAGCGATTATTCACCGGTATTTTCTGATGACGGAAACTATATCTTTTTTCTCTCCAACCGCGACTTTAACCTCAGTTTTTCAAGTTTCGAATTTGACTACCTCTACAACGATGCCGTGCGTATCTATGCCATGATCCTTAAAGCAGACGGCCCGCAATTGTTCAAAGACAAAAACGACGTGGAGCCTATAAAGGAAGAGGAAAGCGATGAAGCGAAGAAGGAAAAAGGGAATGATGAAAACAAGAAGGATGAATCCGTATCGGTTCAGATAGATCCTGAAGGGATTACCAACCGCATTGAGGCCCTACCTCTTCCACCCGGAGGCTACCGGAACCCGGTTACAGTGGAAGGTGGACTGCTTTACATGAACGGAAGAAAACTTGAAATGTATGATATTGAGGAAGAAAAAAGCAAGAATATCATGGACGGGATCTCCGGAGTTCAGGTGTCGGCCGATAAAAAAATGATGTTTTACCGCTTTAACAGCGACTATGGCGTTCTGCCTGTAAAACCCGATTCGAAGCCGGAGGAAGGCAAACTGAAACTCGACGGTCTGGAGATGAAAATTGATCCGGCCAAAGAATGGGCTCAGATCTTTAACGACGGATGGCGTATTTTCCGGGACTACTTCTATGTGGATAACCTGCATGGTGTAGACTGGCAAGCGGTGAAGGAACGCTATGGCCAATGGGTGCCTTATGTGGGGCACCGTGCCGGCCTCGATTTTGTTTTAAGTGAAATGGTTTCTGAGTCGAATGTAGGCCATGCCTACGTGAACCGGGGCGATAGCAAACAGGTGAAGCGAATCGACGGGGGATTGCTGGGAGCCCGCCTGGAGGCCGATAACCAGGCCGGGCGGTTCCGGATTGCGGAAATCTACGACAGCGAAAACTGGAACAGCAGCCGTCGCTCCCCGTTAAAGGCTCCCGGAGTGGATGTCAACGAGGGCGATTACCTGGTGGCTGTCAATGGCAAAAACATTACAGCCGGGGAGAATCCCTACCGGTACCTCGAAAATCTGGCCGGGAAGCGAACCGAGATAACCGTTTCAGCTCATGCAGACGGAAGCAATCCCCGGACTTCCATCATCGAACCTGTGCAAAGTGAAGGGGAGCTGATGTACCTCACCTGGGTGAACCAACGCCGCAGGATGGTGGATGAACTTTCCGGCGGACGGATCGGTTATATCCATGTGCCCAACACATCGCAGGAGGGCAACCGCGAGTTGTTCCGGGGGATGTATGCCTACCATGACAAGGAAGCCCTCATCATTGATGACCGCTACAACGGCGGTGGCTTTATTCCCGATGTGATGGCAGACCTCCTCAACAGGAAAACACTCAGCTACTGGCAACGCAACGGGTTGAATCCCATGCAGACACCCGGCATAGCCCACGATGGCCCCAAAGCAATGCTCATTAACGGATACTCATCCTCGGGAGGCGATGCGTTTCCCTATTATTTCCGGAAAAAAGAACTGGGAACAATCATCGGAACCCGTACCTGGGGAGGACTGGTGGGAATCTCCGGAAATGCTTCCCTGGTGGACGGCGGAAGCATCTCGGTACCTCAGTTCGGCGTATACGATGAGAACGGTGAGTGGATCATCGAAGGAATCGGTATTTATCCCGATATCGAGGTGACAGACCGCCCTGAACAACTGGCCAAAGGAGAGGACCCCTGTATCGAAAAAGCCGTGGAAGTGTTGCTGAAACAACTGAACGAAAAACCGGTGAAAAAGGTGAAAACACCCGAGCCTCCCGACCGGTCCGGATGGATTGAGAATAATATCGACTGAAAATCAATTTAAGGTGAATTCTCCTTGTGATCCTGCATTGCTAATTTTTTGTTACACAGGGTATCACGGGGTTTTACAGTGTAATTATCAGGGAATTGTCTGTTTTTCGGGCTGAATTAATTGGTCCTTTCAGGACAGTTTTTTGCTGCCTCCTTATTCCATGAGATCGTTGCGGTTCCGTACTTAAAATTGGTATCCAGGAAGGAGATAAACGACGACATGGGTTCTGTTTCTGCTGTTCCTTCCCTGATTTTTTTTATCAGGATTTGCATATCATATATATACTGGGAAGTAAGTGTCCCAAAGGGTTTGCATTGCCAGAAATGTCCGCCGTAGATCCTCAATTTGTCCGGGTTGATATGGTTTTCGGGATCTTCGATATACTGTATTAAACGATCGACGGCCTCTTCATAGGCATAGAAACTTTCTTCATCGAAGAGCCATACTCCACTTCCTGATCCGATGGCATCACCGGCGAAAACGATGTTTTTGTCTTTCAGAAAAAAGAGGGTTGAATGGGCTGTATGCCCGGGTACTTCCATGGTATTCAGAATAACACCCCCTCCCAGACTGAAAGAGGCATTTTCAGGGAACCGTATGGTACGTGCTTCCGGAAAGATATCCATGCCCTGAAATTCTGCCTTTGGGATCCAGAAGCTTGCTTTGCTATCATCCGCAAAGGCGGGTAGCATCCCCAAATGATCGCCATGCCGGTGTGTTATTGTGATAAAGAAATCCTTCCCTTTCACCCGTTCATACACCAGCGAACGCAGGGATTCGGTTGCTGTAGCATTCCAGTCGATGGCATTTGACAGATCAATCAGCATGGCTTTTTCTGTTCCGACAATTAGATACATATCGGAGCAGTTGTTCATACCGGTCATCTGGTTGTTTTCATCCAGATGAACACCCGGTGGATTGCTGTCGTTTGAATCTTCGATACGGTAGACCCCTTCCTCAAGTGTATAAACCGTATACGGTCCCTGTTGAACAGGTTGTGATAAACCAGCCATACCGAGGGCTGTTAAAGTCATAATCAGGATTACAAGGTGTTTCATCGTTTATACTATTTATTTTGTCTTCAATATGAATGATTCATTTTTCTTTTCCATTAAAATCTGTTTCATAACAGGGTCATAAAAATGGTATTTCATCCATTGTTCGTGCAAATTACAACAATGCATTGAGATTTAAAATTCCAGGCAAAAAAATATTTACATTGAAAGCAAGGACTCTTCTTTCTGCCGTTCGTTTGGAACGAAGGTTTTATGGGTTGCCGTTTTTAACGACATTTTTAAAACAAACCAGTTAAAATTTGTTTAGCCTGGCAGGGATTATGCCGGGGAAATAGGATAGAGTGATGAAGAAACAGTGTTGTAAAATTGAGGTTCAAACTCATGACCATTACCCCCCCAAAAATGTCGTTGCAGACGAGGGGGAGTTGAGCAATAATTATTTTGATTTAATAATTTTATCTATCTTTTCTTCAACAAAATTTTTAATTTCAAATGCAAGGTTTTTGTATTCTAAGGTTTCATCTTCATTGGGGATATACATGTCTTCAGGATATCGGGCATCGACACTAAAATCACTCAATTCTTTTGGGTCGATATCTGCAAAATCTTTGTCAATGTCAGAACACTCAGAAAGTAAGTATTCAATGTTGTGTGTTTTTTTTATCTCAACTCCATTTGCGATTAAAAATGCTTTTAAAAATTTCTCAGCAGCTTGTTGACAATGAAAACATACAGAGGAAGTTGCTACAATTTCATGGTCTGTAAGCCTCTCCACAACGAACAAATCCTCATTCGCTTTTGCTAACCATTGTTTAATAAATTCTATGGTGGCATCATTCATAGAGCAACTCCTTCCTGAAGAACTTGTTTAAGAATGTGTCCGGGAATCTCTTTTTTCGAGTTTATCTCTTCCTCGCTTTGAATTAAAATGTCGGCCGGAATTTTAAACTTTGCCAACTCTTTTCTAATTTGCGATTTAAGAGTCCTCTTTTTGTGGATTTCAATTGTATCTCTGGTAATAATAAGAAAATCATAATCACTATCATTGCTATTGTCTCTTCTTGCCCGAGATCCGAAAAGAAGAATTTTACTGCCGGGAATAAACTTACTGGCAGTTTTCCTGATAATTGATAATGTATTTGAATTGTTATTAATCATTTTTCAATCTAATAACTAAATCAAAAATACTCAAAAATTTGGATAATTTCAGAATTGATGGTTTTATTGGGTGTATGTGTCCTTTATGAGCACACACACTGTAAGCTTTTGAGAAAGTCTAAAATATGCATGTTTTCCGGGTTAAAAAGTGTCCGCTACCTGCTCCTTGTTTGCACTCCTGCCACTCGTTTTTAATGGGGGGGGCTCCTGGGTTGCTGTTTTTAACGACATTTTTAAAACAAACCATTTAGAATTTGTTTAGCCCGGCAAGGGATTATGCCGGGGCAAACAAAGGGGAATTTAATCTTTTTCTGTTTCTTGTAAGAAATTCTTTTTATACCCTACTTTATAAGAAAGAACACCGGAATGAAAGCTGTAAAAGAGGAGTTTCTCAAAGTACTCTCTAACTATCAAGGGATATTGTACAAAGTCAGTTTAGTTTATTTTAAGAACAAAGCAGACAGAGAAGACAATCTTCAGGAAATTATTTATCAGCTCTGGAAGTCGTTTCCGGGAATCAGAAATAAAAAAAGCATCGGCTCATGGATTTATGCTGTGTCCATCAATACGTCAATTTCCAGGGTTAAAAAAGTGTCACGAATCGACTACAGAGAAACAGTTCCCGAAATACCCGACAGCTCAGATTTGATGGATGAAATCTCAATGAATGAATCCCTGCAATGGTTAGTTAAGGCAATCTATAATCTTGATGAAGTGGACAAATCAATCATGCTGCTTTATCTGGAAGAAAAGAGGTATAATGAAATTGCGGATATCATTGGTATTTCAAAGTCAAATGTTGGTGTGAGAATCAATCGGGCAAAAGAAAAATTAAAGCAAAACATAAAAAAACAAAGTCATGGAAGACAATGAATTACAAAAAATATGGAAAACGATGGATACGGAAACCCATCAGAAATCCAGGGAAGAGTTGAATCTCCTGCT
>Ga0307422_1000274_pt1 | contig 30321 bp, 25 predicted proteins | sample SalMarWE160290MG_FD_202153 | JGI IMG/M metagenome (GOLD analysis project Ga0307422, IMG submission 202153) | Salt marsh sediment microbial communities from the Plum Island Ecosystem LTER, Massachusetts, United States - WE1602-90 | ecosystem: Environmental > Aquatic > Marine > Intertidal zone >...
CGGTACGGATCGTCCCTTCTCCCAGGTTAGTGGATGTTACCCCTTCCATCAGCTTTATCATCAGGTAAGCAGTTTTCTCACTGATAGCTTCATGCTGCCGGGGCTGGAATTCAACCAGCACATTACCGTTTTTGTCTTCAATACGGGTTACATAAAAGGGGTCAATATGGATCCCCTTATTGGCAAATGTAGAGTATGACCCAACCATTTCTTCAACACTCATATCCGATGTTCCGTAGATCATAGAGGGTTGCGGATCAATATAGCTATTAATACCGCAACGATAGGCAATTTTTGCTATCGGTTCCGGTTTAAAATGCTGAACAAGGTAGGCAGAAATATTATTTTCCGAACGCCCCAGCCCCCACTGTAAAGTCCTCAGTTTACCCAGGTCTTCGGGACGACTCAGGGACTGGGGGGACCATACAGTGTCATTCAAAAAGAAGGTGACCGATACATTGGGGACCTGATCGCAGGGTGTGAAGCCTTCCTGCATGGCAAGTATATATAGAAACGGCTTGAACAATGATCCTGCCTGACGTTTTCCCTTTGTTACATGATCATATTGAAAATGCCCCATATCAAGCCCTCCCACGTATGCTTTCACATGTCCGTTTTGCGGATCCATCGATAAAAATCCGGTTTGAAGAATATGCTTGTAATATAGTATGGAATCCCACGGAGTCATTATTGTATCTATTTCTCCATCCCAGCTGAATATGCTCATCTCAACGGGTTCCTGGAACGCCCGGTATATAGAATCCATGGGGACTCCCCGGTTTCTGAGGTTTCTGCCACGGGTTGAATTTAACATTGCCCTCCTCATTATACTGTTTATCTCGGATTTTGTGAGATCATTTGAAAAAGGTGCCCTCGGCCTGCCTCTCATATGGCGAAAAAAAGTTTCCTGCAAATACCCCCCGAGATGTTTTTCAACAGCACGTTCAGCATACAGTTGCATGGAATGATTTATCGTTGTATATATCTTCAGGCCATCCGTATATATATTATAGGGTGTATGGTCAGGTTTCAGGTTTTTATTGCACCATCCAAAAACAGGATCCTCTCTCCATCGTAATGAATCATCCTTATAACTCTTATAAAAATAATAATTCTTCCTTTCAGGCTCCCTGGCTGACAACGTTACCCGCAAATATTCCCTGAAATAGGTGCCAATTCCCTCATCATGATGAATTCGCTGAAAATCCAGCTCAAGGGGCAGATTTCTGAGGCTGTCAAATTCTTCACGGTTAATATACCCGTATTTCTCCATTTGCATAAAAACAATATCCCTCCTTTCCATGGCCTTTTCAGGGAACCTGTGCGGATTATATACCCAGGGGTTTTTTGCCATTCCAACGAGCAAAGCAGCCTGTTCTATCCTCAGGGAATCGGGAGAGGTGTTAAAATAAACCTGTGCAGCCGAGTTCAATCCCACAGCCTGATACAGAAAATCAAACTGATTAAAATACATTGTAATGATCTCCTGTTTGGTGTAAGCTCTTTCCAGTTTAACAGCAGTTATCCACTCACGGAATTTGGTCAGAACAAGATTGGTTCCCCGTCGTATGGAAGAATGGTAATAGGCAGTATCCCTGGGGAAAAGATTCTTGGCAAGCTGTTGTGTTATTGTACTGCCCCCGCCTGCATCACGGTTACCTAATAAAATAGATTTTACAAAAACCCTTGCCAATCCCCGTGGATCAATCCCCGAATGCCGGTAAAACCTGATATCCTCCGTGGCGATCAGTGCATTGATCAGATACGGCGGAAGATCTTCATATTCAACATAAGTACGGTTCTGAAGATAGAACGTACCCATAACTTTATTGTCTTCCGAAATCACCTGTGTAGCAATATTTGTCTTCGGGTTTTCCAGCACTTTGAAAGACGGCATATAACCCAGCTTACCCATTGATATCAGTATAAATAATATGATCAATATCATCCAGGGGCTTGCAAAAATTATCCAGAAGATCTTGTTATAACTTTTTATTTTTTTATTTGTATCGTTCATACTATTTCTAAGAGTTCAACGTAAAAGTAATAATATTTTTATATTAATTTTTTCAAGATATTTGAAGATGACCATGTAATTCCCTTATTTTGTGCCAATAAAAAAATATATTTTGCATGATTGAAAATTTAGTAATTGTTGAATCACCGGCCAAAGCCAAAACAATAGAAAAATTTTTGGGTAAAAAATTCGCTGTCAGGTCGAGTATGGGTCATATCCGTGATCTTGCCAAAAAGAATTTTGGCATAGACCTTAATAACAATTTTGAGCCTCAGTATATTGTACCGGATGATAAGAAAAAGATTGTAGCTGAGCTAAAAAAATCGGTAAAAGATTCCGGTATTGTATGGCTGGCATCGGATGAAGACCGTGAAGGGGAAGCTATTGCCTGGCATCTGTATGAAGTTCTTAAGCTCAAACCCGACAATACCCGCAGAATTGTTTTTCATGAAATAACCAAAGAAGCCATACTCAATTCAATAAATAATTACCGTGGTATTGACAGGAACCTGGTGAATGCCCAGCAGGCACGCCGGGTGCTTGACCGTATTGTTGGTTTTGAACTTTCACCTGTATTATGGAAGAAGGTCAAACCATCACTTTCAGCCGGCAGGGTTCAGTCGGTTGCCGTCAGGCTTGTGGTGGAGCGTGAGCGGGAGATAATCAACTTCACCCCTTCCTCTGCCTTCCGGGTAACAGGTAACTTTCATGCCGGTAAAGAAGAAAACTCTTTCAAAGCAGACGCATCAACCAGATTTTCTACAAAGGAAAAGGCTGAAAAATTCCTTGACCAGTGTCTTAATTCTGAGTTTACAGTAAAAGATATTACAACAAAGCCTTCAAAAAAATCACCGGCCCCGCCTTTTACAACATCCACCTTACAACAGGAAGCCAGCCGCAAGCTGGGATTCTCGGTCTCTCAAACCATGACCATAGCACAGCGTCTTTATGAAGCCGGAAAGATTACCTACATGCGTACCGATTCGGTCAATCTTTCTACCACAGCCATGAATTCTGCAAAAAAGATCATCGATGCTGAGTATGGCGAAAAATATGTTAATCCCAGGAACTTTACAACCAAATCAAAAAGTGCGCAGGAAGCTCATGAAGCAATTCGTCCTACCTATATCGAAAATAAAACGATCCAGGGTAATAATACGGAAAAAAAATTATACGAACTGATCCGGAAAAGAACGCTTGCATCACAAATGAGTGATGCCCGGCTTGAAAAAACAACAGTCACCATAGATGTTTCCGAAAGCAAAGAAAATTTTATTGCAACAGGAGAAATATTGATTTTTGACGGCTTTCTTAAAGTTTATATTGAATCCACCGATGATGAACAGGAAGAAGAAACAAAAGGATTGTTACCTCCTGTGAAGAAGGAGGATAATCTGACATATTCCTCTATCAACGCTGTTCAGCGTTATACCAGTTCGCCCCCGCGCTACACGGAAGCCAGCCTTGTAAAAAAATTGGAAGAACTTGGCATAGGACGCCCTTCAACTTATGCCCCCACCATTTCCACGATTCAAAACCGTGGATATGTCATTAAAGAGGACCGACCGGGAAAAGAGAGAAAGATCATCAGCCTGCTGCTGGAAAACCGATCGATAAAAGAACAAACCAGGAACGAAACCTATGGTTCTGAAAAAGCAAAGTTGTTCCCCGATAATATAGGGATGATAGTTAATGACTTCCTGGTTGAATATTTTGATAATATCCTTGATTATAATTTTACCGCCAGTATTGAAAAAGAGTTTGATGATATTGCTTCGGGAAAACTGAACTGGACCGACATGATCGGGAAATTCTATAAACCTTTCCACAACCAGGTGGAAGAAACACTTGAGGTGTCGGACTATTCAAAAGGGGAAAGAATGCTGGGAAAGGATCCTGATTCGGGCAAGCCAGTAATTGCACGAATGGGCAGATACGGACCTATTGTTCAGATAGGTGAAAATGACCCTGAAAGTAATGAAAAACCCAAATACGCCGGTTTACTAAAAGGCCAGCAACTTGAAACCATCACACTGGAAGAAGCAATGAATTTATTTCGCTTGCCGCGTAAGATAGGAACTTATGAAGGGAAGGATATGGTAGCTGCAATCGGCAGATTCGGACCATATGTGCGGCACGATTCAAAATTCTACTCTATGGCGAAGGATATTGATGATCCTTTTACTATTACTGCTGAACGGGCTGTCGAACTGATAGAATCCAAAAGGGAACGGGAAAGAAACCGGATAATAAAAACCTTTGATGAAGAACCCGGGTTACAGGTGTTAAACGGCCGGTGGGGACCATACATATCATTTAATAACAAAAATTACAGGATACCACGAAAAACCGATCCGAAAAACCTGACACTTGAACAATGTCATGAGATAATAAACGAATCATCAACCAAAAAGAAAAAGAAAAGCTGATCTTCACTAGTCTGTCAACAAACACTAGCTAATGATACGCCCGCATGAATATAAATGATTACTTTGATCCCGTGAGCTTGGATAAACCGGACGAAAATTTCAAACCCGACAAACATCTGTTCGGATCGAATATAAGCATTCATACACCTGACAATCCTATCGATGATGTAAGCAGATATAAAATTGCACTCCTGGGTATTCCGGAAGACCGGCATTCATTTAATAAAGGCGCATCACTGGCTCCTGACCGTATAAGAAGCTTTCTTTACCAGCTTTACAGGGTGAATAACAAAACCGGAATTATTGACCTGGGCAATCTAAAGCCGGGAAATACTTATAATGACACCTATTATGCCCTTCGTGATGTTATCTACGAACTGCTCAATAACCAGGTTATTACCATTGTTGCCGGAGGGACACAGGACCTCTCCTACCCGATCTATCTGGCTTATAAGGAGATTAAAGATAAAATCAATTTTACCTGTATTGATAAAAAGATTGACATTTCACCGGGCAGCCGGGAAGACCATTCAGAAGCATGGCTGGGCAGGATATTTGAGGGTAATGATCATCTTTTTAAATTTGTCCATCTTGCCCACCAGCAATATTTAACCAACCCGGGAAGTATTGATTTTCTTAATACGAAATATCAGGATTACATGCGTCTGGGGCTGATCAGGAACAAAATAACAATTTCCGAACCCGTACTTCGTGATACGGATATCCTGAGCTTTGATATAGGTGCAATAAAGCATTCCGATGCCCCGGCCCGCCAGTCATCTTCACCAAACGGACTATATGCTGATGAGGCATGTCAGATCGCCCGCTATGCAGGCCTGAGTGACAATATTTCCAATTTCGGGATTTTTGAGATCAATCCCAAATACGATATTAATGAAATAACCTGCAGGCTGGCCTCGCAAATGATCTGGTATTTTATTGACGGGGTATCTTATAGAAAAACAGAACATCCATCTGCAGAAAATCCCGATTTCAAGACCTTTATTGTCGGCCATGAAAACATGGAATATAAAATACGTTTTTATAAAAGCCATATAAGCAATCGATGGTGGATGGAAGTACCTTCAAAAGATAATGAATCACAGCTCATATCCTGTTCGTTGGAAGATTATCAGTCTGCATGCACACACGAGATCCCGGATATATGGTGGAAAGCCTTTCAGAAACTGAATTAGCTCGTATTACCATGAAATATCAAAACCCGCAAAATTAGAGTCTGTCTATAAAGTTGACAAAATGTTTAATTGACCATGTGTCTGTTCATAAAGTTTCATTTGCAAGGCTTGCGCAGTCCGAAAATGCGGAGTTTACCAGTCGTAAATGAACAATTTTCGGACAAGCGTAACGCAGCAAATGGGACTTTATGGACAGACACTAATTAATTTTTTTTTAGAATTCTTGATAAAAAAGAAACATTATACCTTTAATCACAGTATAAAAAAATAATTTCAACCAGGGTATTTTATTAACAGAATACTGTTGATAACACTTGTATGAAAACAATATTTTTACTTATTTTACTGTTTTGTAAAAGGCCTGACAGCCTTAAGATTCATAAAGTAAGTGGAAAAAATATGATAAAAAATACAATATATTTTGGAGTATTACTTTTAATAACTATAAATATAAATAAAGTTAAAGGGCAACAAGATCCTAAGATAAGTCAGTTTATGTATAACCATACGACCATAAATCCAGGCTCTGCAGGCAATAATGATATGATCTGCGTGAACGCCTTAACCAGACAACAGTGGGTTGGTTTTGACGGGGCGCCTGAGGATGTCAGTATTTCTGTAAATGCTCCCTTCAGCCTGCTTGGTGCCGATCATGGTGTTGGTTTATCCATTTACCGGGACACATGGGGTAATTACTCAAATATTGATCTGAGATTGTCTTATGCATACAGGATACAGGTAAGAGACGGGAAATTAGGTATAGGAATAGGCGGCGGGGTATTTAACAGTGAATTAGAGACAAATAACTGGCTTTCTACTGATGAATTAAATAATTCGGGAGTTGGAGGTGAAGATATGGCTATCCCCCGGGGAGATCAGAATGTTTTCGCATTCGATATGAATGCAGGCCTTTTCTACAGAAGTGAATATCTTTACCTGGGGCTTTCAGCCACAAACATTCTTGAATCTGAAATACGTTATCCGAATGAAACCTCTTCAGGAAATAATGATACATTTGAAAAAAAGGCAAGGCATTATTATTTAACAGCAAGTTATAATGTTCAGTTAAACAATCCTTCTTTCGAAATAATTCCCTCTGTATTAGTTCAGTCTGACGCCAAAGTTACTGAATTTGATTTAAATGCAATTGTTCGATACAATAAAAAATTCTGGGGTGGCGTTACTTATAGACCGGCAAATGCAATTGTAGGAATGGTAGGAATAGAAATCTTTAACGGGCTTAAAGTGGGATATGCATATGATTTTGCAACGACAAAACTGACACAATATAATCAGGGTTCACATGAAATCGTATTGAATTATTGTTTCAGGATCGGTGTGGAAAAAAGTCCGAAACAATACAAAAGCATAAGATATCTTTAAAAAAATAATAAATACAGCAATCGGGTATTTTTGATAAATACATTTAAGTCATGAAAAAAACAATTTCTTTAGGTATTGTATTTACACTTTTAATCATCAGCGGATGCTCAAATTACAAGAGCGGCGAGCTGACAGGTGTTCAGGGAAGAGCAAAATATTTTGAGCCGGATCCTTACGGTATGGTCTTTGTGCCCCAGGGAAGTTTCACGCAAGGTGAAAATGACCAGGATGTTGCCTGGGCACAGACTTCTTTTTCAAGAACTGTAGCCGTTGAAGCATTCTGGATGGATGAAACCGAAATCACAAACAACGAATACCGGCAATTTGTTTATTGGGTACGTGACTCAATTATGCGCAGAATGTTAGGGCAACAGCTTGATGATTACGTAATCACAGAAGACAAATTCGGAAATCCGGTCGATCCGCCCAAAATTAACTGGGAAATGCGTATTGATTTCAGGGATGAAGAAGTAAATGAGATCCTGAGTGATTTGTATTTACCTGATAATGAAAGGTTCTACAATAAGAAAGAAATCGATTCACGAAAATTGATGTATGAATACTTCTGGATTGACCTGAAACAAGCTGCAAAAAAAACCAACAGGTACAACTTTGACACCAAACAATATGAAGGTTATATTATTAATAATGACGGTGAAAGAATTGAGGTTCAGGACCGTTCATCATTTGTAATAAGAGACCTGGTCAATGTATATCCTGATACATTGTGCTGGATCTCAGATTTCACTTATTCATTCAATGAACCCCTTGCAAAAATGTATTTCTGGCATCCCTCGTACGATAACTATCCGGTTGTGGGGGTAACCTGGAAACAGGCAAATGCCTTTGCTATATGGAGAACCGAATTGCTGAATGCAGCATTAAATCAAAGCGGCCAGCCGGGTGTTCATCATTACCGTTTACCCATCGAAACGGAGTGGGAATATGCAGCCAGGGGCGGACTGGAACATTCCATGTATCCATGGGGCGGTTACTATACGCGTAATAAAGAAGGTTGTTTTTTGGCGAATTTCAAACCACTTAGGGGAAATTATGCTGATGATGGCGGACTCACAACCATTGCCGTTGCAACATACCAGCCAAATGAATATGGTTTATTTGATATGGCCGGTAATGTGGCAGAATGGACATCCAATGCATATGACGAATCAGCATATATTTTTGCCCATGACCTGAATCCCGATTATAAATATAATGCAAAACCGGATGACCCCCCTGTACTAAAAAGAAAAGTCATTCGCGGCGGGTCATGGAAAGATATTGCTTATTATATGCAAAACGGAGTAAGGTCCTACGAATACCAGGATACGGCAAAATCATATTTGGGATTCAGATGTGTCAGATCATACCTGGGAAGTAATTAATGAAATTTTTAATAAAATACCACGAATAGATATATTCCTAAATAATAAAACATTATGAGCCTAACAGACATTGTTCAAAGTTCAGGGTGGAAAAATTTTATGGCCAAACTTTATGGTCTTGGCGCATCCGTAGTAATTATAGGTGCTTTATTTAAGATCCAACACTGGAAAGGTGCAGGTATCATGCTTACAGCAGGGCTTTGTACCGAATCAATCATTTTCTTTTTCTCGGCTTTCGAACCCTTGCATGAGGAACTTGACTGGACGCTGGTTTACCCGGAACTGGCAGGTATATCCGATCCGGATGATATTGAACAGTTCAAAGAGTCAAAAATAGTCGAGGGTGAACGACCGATAGAACGGATTGAAGATATACTTGAACAATCCGGCATGGACGAAGAGAATTTTAGAAAGCTTGGTGACGGACTCAAAAAGCTTCATGAAACAACTGCCAGCCTGGCTGACATTTCACAAACAGGACCGGTAACCGGCAGTTTTATCGACAGCCTACAGGGAGCAACAGATTCGGTAAACACAATCAGGGATACATATGTCCAGACTACCGAAAACATTAAAAATTCGGCAGGCAATCTATCCGAAGCTTATATCCAAGCTGCCGGCCTGATCTCACAATCAGGCGCTGAAGTTGCAGATTCATACAAAAAAGCTGCATTGTCAATACAAAACGAAGAGCAAACCGTTGTAAAAGGGACAAAAGACCATGAGCAACATATCGAAGCACTGAACAAAAACCTTTCGGCATTAAATGCAGTATATGAGCTTCAAATCCAGGAAGGTAATCAGCAAATGAAAGGGTCAAAAGAAGTATATGCCGGATTGAATGAAATGGTGGGTGATCTCAAAGAATCAATCGATGAAACCAATAAGTATAAGGAAGAAATCGTCAAACTCAGGAACAGTTTATCATCATTGAACTCAATATACGGCAACATGCTTTCTTCAATGAACATGTTAATCAACAAATAATCTGCAATCATATATTTAGTATATAAAGAAACCACATGGCCCACGGAAAAGAAACACCGAGACAAAAAATGATTGGTATGATGTATTTGGTGCTGACAGCATTGCTGGCACTGAATGTATCAACAGAAGTTCTGGATGCGTTTGGAATTATTGAGTCAGGTCTCGGAAAAACACGTGCTACACTGCAATCAAAAATCGATGAAGTATATAAAAACTTCAACTATCAGGCCCAGCTTAATGAAAAAAAAGTTACGCCCTGGCTTGAAAAAGCAAATTCCGTTCAGCAGCAGGCTGACGAATTAGTTAATCGCATCCATGAACTGAAAGTTGAAGTTGTAAAAGAAGCCGAAGGTGAAGATACTGATGCTATTGAAGGAGACAATATAATAACCGGGAATATTGAAGCTGTCACCGATTATGACACTCCCAACAGGATAATGATCGGCAATGAGCTGAATAAAAACAGTAACGCCAGATTATTAAAAGAACAGATAGAATCATACAGGGGAAATTTGCTCGAACTGGTCAAAGGCAATGAAACTCTCCAGGAATCAATAAAAAAAGGACTGGTAACCGAGCTTGAAGAATCCGGCAAGATTAGTGATGAATCTAAAACATGGGAACAACATAAATTCGGCCACTCTCCTGTCGTAGGGTTTCTGGCAATAATGTCAAGCCTGCAAATAGACATCAGAAATGCTGAATCGGAGGTGGTCAATTACCTTTATGCACAGATTGATGCCGGTGCAGTGAAATTTAACAAAATTGAAGCAACAGTGATCCCGAATTCTAACTATATAATCAAAGGTAACAATTACACTGCCGATATATTTCTGGCTGCCACTGATTCAACACAGGACCCTGTTGTTTGGGTAACCAACAGTACGAACCCCTATGACTCCGTACTGGAAGACGGTATCTGGATCTATAAAAAACGTGATGATCTGAACTATGATGAAATTAGTGTTGTAAATGGCAAGGGAAAGCTTGTACGTCCGGAATCAAGCACAGGTTTCCGCTCATGGGGCGGTATTATCGAGTTAAGAAGTTCTTCGGGAACAATTACCCGTCCGTTCAAGAAACAATACCAGGTAGCTGAAGGCAGTGTGGTGGTATCACCAACCAAAATGAACGTATTTTATCTGGGAGTGGATAACCCGGTGGATATATCCGTTGCCGGCGTTACGCCTGATAAGATAAATCCGGCCATGACCAATGGCTCAATATCATCACGCCCCCCTTATGTTGTGCGCCCAAAAAGACCCGGTCGCGCATGGGTCGTTGTTCGTGCAGAGGTTGATGGTCAGATGCGCGAGGTAGGCAGAAAGGAATTCAGGGTTAAAATCGTTCCCGACCCGGTAGCAAAAGTTGCTGACAGAACCAGCGGACAGATTGATAAAAACTTGTTGCTGGCACAATTAGGGGTTATAGCTGAAATGGAAAACTTTGAATTTGACCTTAAATTTACGGTAACTGAATTTACGGTTTCCAGCGTGGTTAACGGATTTGTCAGGGATGCCACTGCCCGGGGTAACCGGTTCACTGATGAGCAAAAGAATTTAATACGTACATTGGGAAAAGGGTCAAGAATATATATACAGGATATTAAAGCTGTAGGACCCGATGGTTCGCAACGACCCCTCCCGACAATAATGTTTCAATTGAATTAACTTTTAAAATTATATCGTAATGAAACGAGTTGTTTTTATTTTAATCGGATTATCGGCATTCATGATCTTTGGAAAAGTGAATGTGAAAGCGCAAGATCAAATGATGGAAGTATATGTAAAAGAACATATCCCTTTCAAGGATCCTGTTCCATATGCATATGTCAGGGAAGCCGATGTAATGTGGTCGAAAGTTATTTACAGGATGATCGATCTCAGGCAAAAACAAAATCTACCTCTATACTATCCTACACAACCTATTGGCGAACGTATGAGTCTGATCAGCCTCTTATTATACGGGATAGATAATGAAGGTATACGTGCATTTTCCACCGATGATGACTTAAACGAATTCACGGTTCCAATGACACGTGATCAAATCGATTCCAAGTTTGATGCAGGGGAAGATACGATTAAAACCACAGATCCGACCACAGGTCAGCTTGTGGAAACAGTGGTGGAAAGAGACCGGAAAACCGATGAAGTGAAACAGATACTTGTTAAGGAAAAATGGTTTTTTGATAAGAACCACTCCGTTATGAAAGTCAGGACAATCGGCTTATGCCCCATAAGGCTTTATTACAGAAGGGATGACCAGGGATTGCCCACGGATGAGCTGTTAAGGGAAAAAACATTCTGGGTTTATTTCCCGGAAATCCGCCCTATACTTGCCAACCACGAAGTGTTTAACCGCAATAATGATGCACAGCGCATTTCCTTCGATGATTTTTTCTGGCAGCGCAGGTTTAACAGTTACGTCTTTGGTAAATCAAACGTGTATAATAACCGGACAATCAATCAGTACACCATGGGTGTGGATGCTCTCCTCGAAGCCGAAAGGATTAAAGAAGAACTTTTCAACATGGAACATGATCTGTGGGAATACTAAACAACTCATTGCCATAATATCAAAAAGCTCCCTGGGATCAGGGAGCTTTTTTTATTGCTTTCCGGCAAATAAATTACTTTCTGTTTCGGGTCAGATATAGTTATCGCCCATTTCCACCCTTACATCATTTACAAACTGCTTTATTTTTTGTTCATCATCCTTTTTACATACTAAAAGTATGTTATTCGAATCTACCACGATATAATCTTCCAGACCATGAATCACAGCCAGCTTTTCATTACCAATATTAACAAGACAACGTTTTGAGTCATATACAAAAACCTGCTTCCCTGTTACTGTATTCTTATTATTGTCTTTCCCCAAATGTTCATAAAGCGACCCCCAGGTTCCGAGGTCTGACCATCCAAAATCCGCACACAAGACATAAACATTCCCTGCTTTTTCCATTATTCCGTAATCAATAGATATATTCCGGCATTCCGGGTAGTTGTCTTCGATAAAGGCAGTTTCTTTTCCCGTGTTATAAAAAGCCGTCCCTCCCCTGAACATATTATCCACTTCGGGCAGGTATTTTTCAAATGCCTGCATAATGGTCTTCAGTGACCAGAAAAATATGCCTGAGTTCCAGTAAAAATCACCACTGTCCAAAAAAAGCCTCGCCATCTTTGAATCAGGCTTTTCGGTAAATGTTTTAACCTTTCTCAAACTCTTATTCAGCTCAATTTTTTCAAGTCCCCCGTTAACCTGTATATATCCATATCCTGTTTCGGGCCTGGAGGGCTGTATGCCGAGGGTTAACAGACTATCGTTTTCACTTACAAACTGAATTCCTTTTTTCACTACTTCCAGAAATTCATTTTCTTTCAATATAAGATGATCGGAAGGAGCAACAACGATCTTTGCATCAGGATCGATCAGATTTATCTTATGGTTGGCATACGCGATACAGGGGGCGGTGTTCCGCCTCATCGGCTCAAGCAATACCTGATTATCACTTATATCTGGCAATTGTTCCTTAACCAGTGAACCGTAATCAGCATTTGTCACAATAAAAATATTTTCCCGGGGAATTACCTTACTAAACCTGTCAAAAGTCTGCTGAAGCAGTGTCTGACCTGTTCCCAAAATATCAAGAAACTGTTTCGGTTTGCTCGTCCTGCTGAGCGGCCAGAAGCGGCTACCTATGCCTCCTGCCATTATAACACAATAATTCGAAGTATCCATATCATAATTTTTAGTCCCTATTCAGAGTTTCTAATATACTAAATTTCGTCCGGTTTTTAATGACTGAATTTGACAGATAATCACTTTATAATGATAAAAATCCCTGTTTCTCTTTTGTACAAAAGATTATTAGTAAATTTAAGGCCAAAATATATTTCTGATAAATGAAAGTTTTTGGAGAAATAGGTAATTATTTTTTGTTAATGAAGCGAGTTTTTGCCAGGCCCGAAAAAGCAAAAATGTACTATCAGCAATTTCTGATCGAGGTTGAAAACCTTGGTATTAACTCTATTGGTATAGTCATTATTATATCTGTATTTATGGGGGCCGTTATTACCCTGCAAACCAGGTATAATCTCGAGAATCCACTCATACCCCTGTATCTGATAGGGTTAACATCACGGGACACGATGCTGCTTGAATTTTCCTCAACAATAGTAGGCCTGATCCTTGCCGGGAAAGTCGGATCAAATATTGCTTCTGAAATCGGTCATATGAGAATAACCGAACAAATTGAAGCCCTGGAAATAATGGGTGTAAATTCAGCCGGATACCTGATCTTCCCAAAAATAACAGCTGCAGTATTTTTTAACCCGTTTCTAACCATAATAAGTATGTTTGTAGGTATTTTCGGCGGATGGCTCGCTGCCGTTACCACAGGTGCACTTTCATCACCGGATTATATTTATGGCATTCAATATTGGTTTATTCCATTTTATATTACTTATTCGATAATAAAAACCATTGTTTTTGCTATTATCATAACTTCCGTGCCTGCATATTTCGGATATTATGTGAAAGGGGGGGCTCTTGAGGTAGGAAAAGCCAGTACCCGCGGTGTGGTGACAAGCAGTGTGCTCATATTATTGTTCAATGTAATATTAACCCAGCTATTACTCGCAAAATGATCAGTATTGATAATTTATATAAATCCTTCGGGGAAACAAGGATACTGGATAATATCTCAATTACCTTCGAACAGGGAAAATCCAACCTAATCATCGGGCGAAGCGGGTCGGGAAAGACCGTTCTTATGAAATCTATCATCGGCCTGCTTGATGTGGATGGGGGGAAAATCCTGTATGACGGACGGGACTTTGTAAGCATGTCGATGAAACAAAAACAGTCCCTGAGGCGCGAAATGGGCATGCTGTTCCAGGGAAGTGCTTTATTCGATTCCCTCTCTGTTGAGGAAAATGTTATCTTCCCTTTGAACATGTTCACAAATATGACCACTGAAGAAAAGACAGATCGGGCAAATTTCTGCCTTAACAGGGTAAGCCTTGACAATGTAAACAATCTCTATCCGGCTGAATTAAGCGGGGGAATGAAAAAGCGTGTGGCAATCGCCAGGGCAATTGTACAAAATCCGAAATACCTGTTTTGTGATGAACCAAATTCTGGTCTTGATCCAAAAACAGCTATCGTGATTGATAACCTGATCAGTGAAATAACTCATGAATACAATATAACCACTGTTATTAATACACATGACATGAATTCAGTGATGGAAATTGGTGAAAAAGTAATGTTCATTCATGAAGGTCAAAAATGCTGGGAAGGGAGTAATAAAGACATCTTAAATTCATCCGATCCTAACCTGAATGATTTTATTTTTGCTTCCAGCCTGGCCAAAAAACTAAAGTCAATACAATAGTATTGTTAATTATTTGAGTTTATTGACAAACTTTAATCAGAGTCCGTCTATAAAATAGTCAAAATGTTTAACCGTACATGTGTCTGTTCAGAAAGTTCAATTTGCAAGGCTTGCGCAGTCCGAAAATGCGGAGTTTACTAGTCGTAAATGAGCAATTTTCGGACAAGCGTAACGCGGCAAATGGAACTTTATGTACAGACACAAATCAGTCTTCATTCACATCTTCATAATCAATATACTCACCTTTGTTCTTTTTGATTTTCTTTGACTTTTCAGGCTGGTAATCAATCGTAACTTCACCTTCCTTTTTTTGTTTGTCATTTTGCCTGTAACGCTTATCATTACCCGTCCTTTTCCTCACATACCTTCTCAGCAGTAATGGAAACACATACCTTGTGATCAATCCCCCGAGATAAACCACCAGGATAAAAATTAATATCGCGCGTAAAAATCCCATAATTAATTTTAACGAATTGCGAAGTTAAAATATTTTTTTATACTCCACTAATTCATAATAACGGGATTGGGAATAATCCATCATTGTAATTAGCATATAGTTGTGCAAAAGCGGGATCCGTCTCAGAAAAATCACGTAGGATTTCAAGGAAGGTTTTCGTCACGGGGTTCTGAAGGAACCCTGTCTGAGCGACGACGAAGAAGGAGTGAGTTTGGGTTCCGCGGGGAGAAAACCTAACGTAGTAAATCCAGCGATTTTTATGGAACGGTGACCTTTTTTGCCTACTTTTTTGTGTGGAAGTCAACTTAACGCAGTGGTCTCACGACCGTCAGGGAGTAAAAAAGTAGGTCGAACTGCCTCGCGGGCAGTTCGAAACACCAGCCCGCGGGAATGCATATTAAAACAATATTATTCTATACAATAGCCGCGCGTGAACATTTTAAACCGCGGTATACTTAAGTATTTGAGGATTTAAAATATGAGCAGCAACGCGGATATCGGACATTATGGACAGACACTAATTAGAAGACAAGTGGCTTATCCCGCTGTATACGTTTAAGCTTGTTATAACCAAAAACAAGATTAAGTCCTATTCTCAAATTAAATGTCCTGGCTTTGTGGGGTATTAATGCAGGTGTTGAGACAATTTTTCTGTACACGACCGGAACATTATCACTGATAATATACAGATCGAAGGGACCAAGGTTGGTTGATATGCCGATGCCCAGATTATTATAGGTATTGTTCATTATGGAATACGATATGGAGGCATTGAACTCTCTGAAAGGATTAAAGTTGGTTGAAAATGTTACCTGTTGTCTTACCTTACCTCTGACAATTCCGGTTCTTGAAAGAAAACCAAAACTTATCTTTTCATGAATATTATACCTGCCTCCCAGGTATATTTTCCCGTTCAAAAATGTTGTATACGGATCTTCTGCATTTGCCAGGGTAAAGGTATTTTTAATGCTGTCTGCCAAATCCTCTGCCATATGCTCAAAATCCGACGAATCACTCTCAAAATCTTTTATTAGTCCCTCGAAAACGAATTCTGCATCCTGAGACATATTATGCACATAGCTGCCCCACCGGATAAATCCCAAATCAAGCACACTGGCTGACAGGGAAAATAACTCCGACGGACGATAATCAACACCCAAATCCAGCGCCAGTCCGATATTTTTAGTAATCAGTCCCGGGAAATCACCGGCTTCAAGGTCTTCTTCAAAATCAGCTTCCTCAAAATCAAGGTATCCGTCTTCATCTTCAGGAATATAATAACCCGGCAGGCTGGCATTTATATCAAATTTTGACCGCGCATGCCATTGATCAACGCCGGTTTGGACAGTCAGGTCAGTATTGGCCGTGGAAAGATTCACCACCCCAAAAAGCAGCTTGGTTTTAAAACCAAAAGATAATTCATCACTGTACCTGTTGGACAAACCGAGTGCAAACTCCATATAACTATTCATGTTTACTCCCAGATTACTCAAATCGAAGGTTTCCCCGTTCTCATTCCCTTGAATAATAAAACTAATCAGATCTGACGGATAACTAATGGTTGCTTCTGATCGTTCACTGACATCAAAAGAAATGAAATAATCCTGAATCCGGAAGCCAAAGGAAAGGATTGCCGTGCTTAGTTCAGCTGAAACAAAATTAGAATTTTTAAAATTATTCAGGAAATCATCCTTACTGGCCAGGGGGTGTAAAAAAGTAATGGTTGAATCCAGTGTTTCATCATACCACATTACATCATCCAAACTAAAAGCACTGTTGCCCGCGTATAACTGCAACGGGGCAATGGCCGGCAATCCCAGGTAAAAACCACATTCCGGCTGAAAAGCAGGATTCAGTAAATGCTTTTGCGGGACATTCTCCAGGAAATACAGTGTATTACTTTGTTGAGCACCGGCAGGACGTATTCCAAAACAGGAAATAACACACGCCGTTGCAAAATAAAACAATGTTTTTTTGATATACACTGTTCGGTTATTTATTTTATTCATCACTTTCATCGCTTAAATTGCCTTGATAATGAACATCAGCATCAATGCCAAATTTAAAATTGAGCCTATATGTATTTAATATCGTCACATTAGGAGTATTCAGATGATCATACGATACAAATTTTCCAGTCAGAATCATCTTATTTGCATCATGAAATAAACGATCGATCGCTTCCTGGTCCAAGCTGATAAAACCCGACTGTTCAACCACCCTGTCGAGCATTGTGAACCCGCGGTCATCAACAGCCGCAGCCTGAATAAACATATCCCCTTCCTTACTAAATGGGATAGTATCAAAATGACGGCCGGCAATTGAATCATACAAGATCATTGTAGCATCAATATTCACAGGAAACTCATTTGTAAACCAATAATAAAGATCTACTTTTTCAATGTACCCGGCTTCATCCATGTCGCCGAAATCAAGCTTCATGGTATCCCGGAACTGAAGATTTGACCGGAATTCGAGCGGCACCTCCACTTCAAGGCCGACATTGATCTTACTGCTCCCAAGTACAAAATTTACTATTGATGTATCATTGTCCGGGTTAATATGGATACCTCCTTCAAAAGCTATTGATACAGGCGGGGGGAAAGAAATAAAATCACCGATATTAAGAATATTTGTCTTGTCATAACTTATCATACCTGATACTTCAGGATCAGTGTAATCAGAAGAATAATCAACAGGGCGGGATTCAGGATTTATTACAACTAAGGGCTTTTCTTCATATTCAGCATGCATATTCATATCCACTTCCATCGGAAAACCCATAGAATGTGTGTAGAAATAATTAATCCTGGGATCAGTTACATTAAATGTACCTGACAAACCCGATATTTCTTCCAGGGCAATATCAATCAGGGTATCGGCAGAGTGAATGGTATCACCCAGGTAACCAAATGCCGCCTCATATGTATCGATATCCTCAAGCGTAAACTCGATCAAAACCTGTTCGCCTGCTATAATGCCCTCACCGGGATTACGGTAAAGGAACAAATCGAACTTAACTTCCATGGAACCGGATCCCGGATGATCATGGTCGATATAAATTCTTGAATTGTTTAAGGGATAGTACTGTGTGGTTGAGAAATTTCCGTCGTCTCTGCTAATCTGAACAGCTTCATGAAACATTTCCCCGTCACTGTATAATGAAGGGCTGGTGATATAAAGCATGCCGGTATGATGATAGTCCGAACTCACATCCACGCGTATAAATCCCTCGTTGGTAAACACACTGTCAATCCTCATATTGCCATCAGTAGAAAATGTGTGATGCTCCACACTATCGCGAAAAAGTGTATCGGGCATTAGCGCGGCGGGTATATCAGACGAAGCAGTAAAATCATAATACTGGGTTTGTTGTTCAGGTATATTTAATATATCCCGGCCTTGTAAACTAAAAACCGAGTCCAATGAAAAAACGACCTTGATGGAATCGCCATCAAAAACAAACAAGGTGTCTTCCTCATCGTTATACAGATCAACAATGGAAAAATTTCCCTTAATCAATGGTGCGGCCAGTCCCGGGCTCAACTCAACCTGATCTGACACCTTGTCCGGATCAAGCGGATCTTTTGTGCAGGCTGTAAAAAATATGAGCAAAATACACGAAAAATGTATAACTAGTTTCATATATTGAATATTTATTATCACATCTCATTGTACGGCATAATTATACAAAAAGTTGTCATTATTGCCGACAATTAAATTGAATTGGGAAAGGCCATCATTAAGATATCCAATGCTGAATAATGTCGATCCCTGTAAAGGAAAACCATCATAAAGCGACCCGTCGTTATTTATAAGAAAAATTTTATTTTCATCTTTCGATACAAGACCGATTTTTCTGTCAGAAGCAGAAAAATGAAAATAGACAGGCCTGTCAGTAATTGAGGCATCAAAATCATAATCATAAATCAGATTCTTATCCAAACCGAACACCTCCAGCTTATCATCATCCAGAAAAATCAGGTCTTTTGCCCCGTCGTTATTAACATCCTTCAAATCAAAATAATGATCCGCTGAAAAATCCTTTATTTTTAACTTTTCGATATTACCGTCAAAATAAAAGAAATAAACTGTTCCCGCAGTATCGGTGCAGGCAAATCTGGCATCCGCGTCAGGCGGGTCACTATCAAGCAAATAATTGTTATTTTCCGATTTCGGGAATAAGACACGAACATCAGTCCTTACCTGCCCTCTCCGGTTAAGGACATACGTTCTGAATTGATCTCCAAATACAATATAATCCCTGCTCCCAACCCTGAAGTGCTTTACAGGTTGTTTAACAATTCCTTCTGACTGATCAAACTGCCAACCGCTAATAATGCTTCCGTCTTTGGCATAAGCATAAACCTTCCTGTTCTCACAGGCGACAAAAATTCTGTAATTTCGGTTCCCTTCATAATCGAATAATGCCATTCCATTGGTCGCCGGAGACCTCAGTTTCACAGGAAAACGCTCAACATAATTCCCGTTCCTGTCTATTAAATGCAGGTAATTACCTGTACTAAACAATATTTGCAGCTTACCGTTTTTATAATAATCAATCTGATATACATCGCTCATAATTTTCTCCGGAAGTGGTATTCTCCATAATATCCTGCCCGCCTGGTTAATCAGGTAAACATTATTATTCAAATCCTGGACGAAGATCTCATTTTCCTTCGTGTAATGATTTAATACGAATGCGGGTTTAAAATCTGCCACAGTATCAAGCAGAGTTTCCCACACGGTATGGGGGCGTTCATGGTAAACAGGAAAATACATCAGGGCAAGGTTGGTATATAGCATACTGCCACTTGTATTTAATTGGAAACCCAGCGTTTGAACATTTTGAAAAACCGGATTGTATTCCTTCCAAACCTTTACGACATCAGAAGAGAGAAAGGGGGTGAAATTTACCAATGACCTGCTTAAATTAGTATAAAAAAACAAATTCGAGCGGGCCGACATATTATCGGCAAATTTTCTGAATGTTGCGTCATTTTCAAGTGTCTTATGCAATACATTGCTGTGTAACAAATTTTGCAATGCTACGGGAGAATTACTAAAAATCAAATAACTGTTATAAAAAACAAAATAATGATCATCAATTGAACCAAATACATCCCCTGCCATTTTTTGTAAAACCAGGTCAAGGTCGAGATGAAAAATTGTGTATTCCGTAACATTATCCAGTTTATATTTCCGCATATAGTTATTGGCTGTTTTCTTCTCCTTTCGTGCAACAGTCTGTAACAAATCGCCAAGTTCTTTCTCAGCCTGTGCCTGGCTTTTTATTTTAAAAAAAGCAAAAACATTTTGTGCTTGTCCCTCCAGGGGCTGATCATCAAAAGCAATACACATTTCATTGTCAACAATTGAAGTAAAAATGCTCTCAATATTGATCCCGTACTGCCTGCTGATCTCATCGAGATCCCTTCGATCAGACGTTAATTTGCCCTCCATCCTTAAAAACCTACGGTATTCCTGCATATATTCCTTAAAACTTTCAAAGCCCACGGCCATGAATGTAGATATATTCGAGGGCAATACTTTGCTTATAGCCAATTTTTGAGGATCCTGATCCAAAAAAATATTCACCTGCTTCTTCAGCGAATCATTTGCAAACGTAAATCCGTTCAGCATCAGCAACTCACTTTTAATGTTCAGGTCAAGTTCCGACCAGTCAGCCAGATTATCAAGATCTCTTATTTTTTCTCTGCTCTTTTGATTAGCAAAAACAGAAAGGGTCTTTGGAAAATGCTTATAATTAATAAAAATATTGGCAATGACATTTTTACCGGCTACGGCATTTACTTTATTAAACCCCATGTCATTCATGATACCGGAGGATAAGCTTGTTTGTCTTACGGCATCTTCAAGCAGGATAGACGAAAAGCTTACCAGCATAAGCCCGTCATGAATACAATATGAAAAGTTGCGTCCCCTGGCACTATGCATAAACCGGACATCAAACATATCAGTACCCTCGTACTTGCGTGATACAACACTACCGGAATCTCCTGTCAGATCAATGATCAATTCATGTATATCCCTGGAAATAAGCCCTTTTGGCAGGCTAAACACATGTAAAGTACTGACATCAGCCTTTCCTGTAAAATGAAGGCTGAGGAAAGCAGGAGTATTCAATATAAGAGCCCTTACATTACTATTCTCATTCATAAGCGAGTCAATATACCTTATCTGCCTTTCAAGCTCTGCAAAAGAAGGAATAGTACTTAATTGTTGCCATAACTTGTTTTCCCTGGTAAATTCCCTGATCAAATCATCATATTCATTGATCTTAATGATAACTGCAGCATCATAGGGAATAGCCCTCAGCGGATTTCCCGCAACCTCTGATGATTTTTTAATTATTAAAAATCCAACTACAAGAATAATCACAGCAAACGTGACAATTAAATATGGTAAAACCTTCTTTATCATAGTCCTGCTATTTTCTCCACCCAAAACCAAAATTAAATAATTCACTGGTCAGATAAAATCAGAGTTACTAACAATCTTTGGCAAAAGACATTCTACAATATTTAGTGTATGTCCATAAAGTCCCATTTGCCGCGTTACGCTTGTCCGAAAATTGCACATTCACGATAAGTACACTCCGCGTTTTCGGACCGCGCGAGCCTTGCAAATGGAACTTTCTGAACAGACACATGTATGGTTAAACATTTTGACTACTTTATAGACGGACTCTATTTATAATACTTCCCCTTCCCATAAGCAGTGCTTTCGAACTATTTTTTGTCTGCCCTGCATCCTATATTAATCCCTTTGATAATAAGACCTAAGGGAATAAAAAAGGTAAAAGCCTGCGCTGACTGAACGCGAAAAACTATTTTTGCAAAAAAAAGGAACAATGACTACAATTAATCCTCAAATTGAAGCGGGCTGGAAAGAACAGCTTATAAATGAATTTCAGACACCAGAATTTAAAGGACTAAAAGAGTTCCTGATCAAAGAAAAAATGAAATACCAGGTCTATCCACCGGGCAATCTGATCTTTAATGCTTTTAATCATACTCCCTTTGAAAATATTAAAGTAGTATTGCTTGGTCAGGACCCTTATCACGGTAAAGGTCAGGCACATGGTTTGTGTTTTTCAGTTCCCGATGGTGTTCCCCCTCCTCCTTCACTTAGGAATATTTTTAAAGAACTTAATAATGATCTGGGAATAAGCATTCCGGTTAATGGAAACCTGACTAGATGGGCTGATCAGGGTGTACTTCTTCTCAATGCCACTCTTACAGTACGGGCCGGTCAGCCCGGATCTCATCAAAACCATGGATGGGAGGTATTTACCGATTCTGTGATCAGAAAAATATCGGAAAACAGAAAAGGAATAGTATTTTTATTATGGGGCAGATATGCCGCTGCAAAAGAATCATTGATCAACAACAGTAAACACCATATTCTGAAAGCTGCACATCCTTCTCCATTTTCTGCTTATAACGGCTTTCTCGGTTGCCGGCATTTCTCCAAAACAAATGATATTCTTCGCCGGCAGGGAATAAAAGAAATAAACTGGAACCCGGAATAATCTGGCCGGCTATGACGCAACCTTTTTATACAATATCTCATCATTATAGCAGATAACTTATCGACCATTTGAAGAACGAAAGCAGGGACCTTATAAAAGGATCATCCCTGTTTTCTTTCTTTAATACTGAACCACAACAAATAGTAACCAGCAGTATTCCTTAATTGTTCAGGGTTCATATATCCTGTAAACCGGGATGTTACCCGGGAAAATTTGTACTCATCTACCCTTAATTGGACCATTATTCCCGTATATTTTATATATATTTATAGTCTACCCTATGCAGGCCTAAAATAATACTTTTAACTAACACACATTCAAACTATGGAAAGAAGAAATTTTATCAGGACATCAGGAGCAGCCCTGGCTGGCAGTATGCTGATTAATCCGGCTTCCTCCTTTGGCTCCGGCTTTATGCTGAAAAAACACGAATTGCCCTTATAGGGACAGGTATACATGGGATTTCATTCTGGGGCAGGACTATACGGGAACGTTATGGTGCCATTATAGAATTCGTGGGATTATGTAATATTAATCCCGGAAGACTGGCTTTTGGAAAGAAATTTATTGGTGCCAAATGTCCGACATTCACCAATTTTGATGAGATGATGAAAACTGTAAAGCGCGACATGCTGATCGTGACCACTGTGGATTCAACACATCATGAATTCATTGTAAAAGGTCTTGAATACGGGGCTGAGGTATTAACTGAAAAACCCATGACCACGGATGAAGTCAAATGCCAGCAGATCCTTTATGCCGAAAGAAAAGCAGGCAGAAAAGTGCTTGTGGGTTTTAATTACAGGTATAATCCCCATCATACGCGCATACGGGAAATGATTGCAAACAACCGTGTCGGCCGTATCACTTCTATTGATTTCAACTGGTATCTGAATGTTTACCATGTCGCATCATATTAAAGGCGTTGGCATGGCTTACGTGACAAAGGAGGTACATTACTCGTGCATAAAGCAACGCATCATTTCGACCTTCTTAACTGGTGGCTCAATTCCGACCCTGTTGAGGTAAATGCCTATGGCATGCTGGAGTATTACGGGGCAAATAATTCATTCAGGGGAGACCACTGCCGCGGATGCCCGCGCAAAACCAAATGCAAATTTTTCTGGGATATCACCAAAAATGATCATCTTATGAACTTATATGTTGCCAATGAACATCATGACGGTTATATTCGTGATAATTGCGTATGGCGAAAAGAGATCGATATATATGATAAAATGGCTGTACAGATCAGGTATGCAAACAATGTTACTGTAAGCTATTCACTTACTACTTAGTGTCTGTCCATAAAGTCCCATTTGCCGCGTTACGCTTGTCCGGAAATTGCTCATTCACGACTAGGGACCGCGCGAGCCTTGCAAATGGAACCTTCTGAACAAACACATGTATGGATAAACATTTTAACTACTTTATAGACGGACTCTATAAAAAATACCTGTATACTTGCAAAACTGTAAACTTACCTGTTTTGACCACGTACAGCTTCTACATCCGCCGGATTAACATTTAATTTCCTGTTATTTAATTCTTTGCCGATATAATTCAGTACTGCTGCCACCTGGTTATTTGTAAGATAGGTATTTGCAGGCATTACATTATCGTATATTTCACCGTCCACATCAACTTCACCCGACAAGCCATAAAGTGTAACTTCAATAAGAAAATCAATATTTTCTTCCTGCCAGTTTGATGATATTACCGGTGGATATAAACCCGGCACTCCTGAGCCGTCCGACTGATGGCATGCCATACAATAACGTATGTATATATCCTTTCCGTGATCATTGTTACTTTTCGTTATTGCTGATAACGGATCACCTCCGGTGAAAGATACAAAAATATACCCCGATAACACTATCAGGATAATCAACTTTAAAAAACCTTTCCCAAAAAAAAACTTTTTCATTGATTGTAAGATATCTTCCATATTCTGCCTTCCCGTGAATCTGCCACGAACAATGACCCATCAGGTCCCACGGCCAGTCCCGTGGGCCGGAATCTTGCATCACGCGGGCTCATTATATTTTCGGTGTCTGCAAAACCGTCTGCAAAAACTTCCCAATCACCCGATGGTAAACCATCCTCAAAAGGAACAAAAGCAATCAAATAGCCTTTTTGTTCCGCGGGGGCCCTGTTCCACGAGCCATGAAATGCTATAAAAGCACCGTTATGGTATCTTTCCGGAAACCTGTTACCGGTATAAAATATCAGATCATTGGGTGCATAATGGGCAGGAAAATACATTATCGCATCCTTTTTATCCCTGCACCGTCCTGTTATTTCACCATCTCCGCCATATTCAGGAGAAAGTATTTTCATTTCTCTGGTGTCATCATGATAACAATAGGGCCAGCCAAAATCATCCCCTTCTTCGACCATGAAAAAGGGTTCGGCAGGCAGGTTTATCCCATCCTCCCGTGAAAAATGTTCAGGGAAAAACTGATGTAACTGGTCACGTTCATGCATTACCACATACAATTTGTTTATTTTTTTATTCCATTCCATGGCAACACAGTTACGCAGACCTGTTGCATAACGGCTTCCGTCAGATATCTGATCCTGCATAGGAATATCATCCTTAAACTTCCATATCCCACCCGCGTATTCAAGAATCGGACAAGGGTCCATACCAGGGGATCCGGGTGTCCGCATTTGTTCCTGACATGCATTTGAGGGTGCACCAACATTGACATACATCATCCCTTCATCATCAAAAGCTATGGGTTTCGCGGCATGTTGCCGGTCTTTCGGAAATCCCAGGGCAACCAGCTCAGCTTCTTCTTCAGGAAGGAGCTTATCTTCTTTCATCATGTATCTCACTATCGCCGTATCGGTCCCGTAATAGAGATATCCATTATGAATATGTATGCCCGTTCCGTTATATTCCGCGAAATATGCCATTGAATCCGCAATGCCGTCATTGTCATGATCCCTTAGAGCCACGGCTCCTTTCCCATTTTGGGGCCGGCTTAATGCCATATATACATCACCATTGGAATTCACATAAATATGCCTTCCCGGCCCGGGCGATTCAGCAAAAACCGTGGCAGAGAAACCTTCCGGCAAAGTAAGTCCCGCAGACTGGATATAATTAAGGTCTGAAGACCCTGAGCTTTTTTCCACCGGTGTAGTGCAGGAAATGTTTCCTGCAAGAAAAAATAACATCGAAACACTTATCACTTTTAATTGGACAAATTCATTCATAGCGTTAAAATTTATAATTAGTGTCTGTCCATAATGTCCCTTTTGCCGCGTTACGCTTGTCTGAAAATTGCTCATTCACGACAAGTAAAATCCGCGTTTTCGGACCGCGCGAGCCTTGCAAATGGAACCTTCTGAACAGACACATGGTCGGTTAAGCATTTTGCCAACTTTATAGACGTACACTAATTATTACCCGTTCAATTTTTGAATGCTGTTACAAAATTATTTAACAAATAATTCCGTAATTGGTTTATAGTACATTTCATCTTCCGGATAATTCAAAAGGTCTGTTGCCCCAAACCTCAGGCATGAATAATACAGGCTGAAAAGAATTTTGCACTTCCGCTAATCCATATACTATATGAAAAAATGTTTTTTTTAAATATAATGTTGGATAATACAATTTTTATAAAGAAAAAATTATTTTTGGAGGAGGTTTATGAACTTTTTTTTTACATAATTATAAAACGAAATTATAATATTAACCGTTTAAGGTTATAGCCTGCATTATTGGCTTTGCCGAGCCAAAGATTCGCAAAAATAAACGAAAATTTTTTGATATGCTCAAAGTCAATAGAATAACAGACAGCATCAATAAATATAATGTTCATTAATTTTTACAATAAATAATGTAGTATTGATGTAAGGTATTGTTTTATATATCGAATTAACATTTTAATTATTCATGGAGGGGAAAAGGAGGATCATAAAAAAGTTCGAGCAGTTATCGGCTGATATGGCAGAACAACTGAAAAGCAGTTTTCCGGAAGGCTTTGAAGATAATCTGATTACTTTTGCCAATCCGAAAGGTGAAATTGAAGTTGCCCTTCCTTTTGAAACTGAGGACACCTACTATTTGATCAAAATGCCTAAGGTCAGCCGCGCGGCTGAGGACGAGGAAGACGAAACGGATAACAACCCGCTAGGAGAATTTGATAATTTTGAGAACCTCCATATTGATGAAAACGTTGCTGACGATGATGATGATTAATCGAAATCACCCTGTCCCTGAAAATCAAATCCTGATCGTCATATATTATAAACTAATCCGCCATGAATGCTCATCAATCCACTATGAATGATCATCAATCCACTATGAATGATCATCGTCTTTCAATTCATGAACAATACAGGTCTCTTAATATGATCTATGTTGTTTTGTTGCTTGGCGCTATCCTTTTCGCAGGCATAACGGTATTTCTTGTGATCACCTATGACGGGGGCCTGATCCGTAATGAAAAAGACACTCTCCGGCTGTTGAAATACATTTTGCTGATACTATTCATAACTATGATCCCTGCCTCATACTTAATCCATTATAAAAGACTGAAGAAGATGCTTAAAATAGACGATACCCGTAAAAAAATACTTTATTACCGCGAATCGATTATCCTTCAATTTATAATTTTCGAAACCGTATGTTATTATAACATCATTTTATTTTCCCTCTCAGGAGATTATTTTTTACTCGTTCCTGCAGCATTACTGATAACCTGGCTGGCTTTCAACAAACCCGGGATAAATAAAATCACCCGTGAACTGCACCTTACACCTGAAGAAACGGAAAAGATAAGGGAAACGGTTTGATCAGCAACTCCTGATATATCAATATTCATGTTACTTTTTATTAAAAATCCGCGGTAACAAATTTATCCTGACCTTTAAATTCATTAATTTTAGCTTTATAATGAACAGGGACAAACTTCATATTATAGATCTTACACATACATTTCATACAGGCATGACTGTATATCCCGGAACAGGATCCCCGGAAATAAGAACGCCATGCACAGTGAAAAAAAACGGATTTAAAGAAAGTGAGCTCCGATTTTTCACACATACCGGAACTCATCTCGATTGCCCCGCGCACATATTTCAAAAAGGAAAAACGATAACCGACTTTGCACCCGGTAAATTTTTCGGCAGGGCATGCGTGATTGATTGCAGGCACCTTATTGATAAAGGACATATCGATGAACGGATACTTGATAACAAAACAATCGAGGATGTTGATTTTGTTTTATTCCATACCGGTTGGAGCGAATACTGGAACAGTGACCGCTATTTCAGTGAATTCCCCTCCATCGGCAAACAACTGGCAAATAAGCTGCTCAAACTACCGCTGAAGGGCATAGGTGTTGATGCAATATCCGTGGAACCAATTAACAGTACTAAGCTGGAGATACATCATATCCTTCTTGGCCATGGCCTTATAATTATTGAAAATCTGACCAACCTTGAGGTACTTGCCGGAAAATCATTTCTTTTCAGCTGTTTGCCGTTAAAACTTTTCAAGGGTGACGGTTCGCCTGTGCGCGCAGTTGCAATACTTAATGCCTTATGACCAGTTTAGAGCCACATAATGACCCTATGGGCAATGCAATCAAGCATTATCATGAAGGCTATAAGAGAGGTAAGATACGTGTATTTTCTCGTTTTATGAAGGAAGAAAAGATCTCTGTACGTTACCTGTTCAGGTCACTGGATGATATGCCCGTTCTGGAAAATATTGCCCTTGAAAGCTGTCGTGGCAAAATTCTTGATATTGGTGCCGGGGCAGGCTGCCATTCCCTTCTCCTGCAAAACAGGAACGATGATGTTACAGCCCTTGATATTTCGGTTTTAAGTGCAGGTGTCATGAAGAAAAGGGGAATTAAAAAAGTAGTTAACCAGGATATATTTGAGTACCTGTCAACAACAGATGAAAAGTATGATACTTTGCTTATGATGATGAACGGCATTGGTGTGGCAGGTAACCTAAACAAGCTAAAATGTTTTTTACAGAAAGCTAAAAAAATTCTTAAGCCTGGTGGAGAGATCATTTTCGATTCCTCGAATATCGAATATTTATACGACATAGAATCCGGTGATCCTTCCAAAAAAAACGGAAATTATTACGGTGTAATAACATACCGGATGAAATACCGGAAAATCAAAGGTGAGAAATTCAACTGGCTGTATCTTGATTATGATTCAGCAGTAAAAATCGCCGCGCAACAAGGTTATAAGCTGAAATTACTAGCCAGGGGCGATCATTTCGATTACCTGGCAAAGTTTGTATTAAAATGAAGAAAGTATTATTTTATTTGATCGCCATTGCTATTCTTATTCCTGCAGGAATAATCATCTATAAATTCTTCATTGAACCCGAACAGCATTACCGCTCCATATATCACGTTCCGGGAAATGCAATAATGATCATTGAAGTTGAAAACCCGGTCCTTGCATGGAAAGAAATTGTACACAGCGATGCCTGGGAGAAGCTCCGGCACAACGATTACCTGTTAAAACTCGATTCTACGATCACGCGAATTGATTCAGTTATAAATTCAAAAAAGATATTGTTCAGGATGGCCGGTTCACGAAAAATAATCCTTTCCGTGCATGAGACCACACCGGCACGTTATGATAATCTTTACATCATTGACCTTAAGAAAGCATCAAAATTTAAAAACAGCAGTGATTACCTGTCCAAAATACTGAATGACAATTATTCGGTAACCGAACGTGTATATAAAAACAGGAAAATATACGAGGTTTATGCCAAAAAGATCAATGAGATCTTCTACTTCACTGTTGTCCATGATCAGCTCATTTTTTCAACTGTGCCGGTTCTTATTGAATCATCTGTTGACCAGATCAATAAACTCACCCTGGGGCGGGATCTTGAATTTATTGACGTTTATAAACGAACATCAGGAAAAGGTTTGTTTTCACTTTATATCAACCACAAATATTTCAGCAAATACCTTAATCGGCAACTGGGAAAAAGCAATCCCTTTGTTAATATCATAAAGCAAACATTCGATTATTCCGGATTTACATTTACAATTGACGATGCAGGTAATATTGCATTGTCAGGTTTTACAAATATTAACGATTCAGCCCGTTCAGTCCTTGTTCCTGTTATCCTGTCGGGTGAAACCAAACACGATATCGCCCGTATCGTCCCAAGGGAAACAGCTTCCATGGTTAGTATCGGATTTAAAAATATCGAAGGCATGATAAAAGAGATCCGGGATAAGCAATATGAAAATTTTCCCGAAAGCTATAATAAAACTCTCTCACGACTGGAAAAAAAATTCAGGATCAGCTTTACAAAAAATTTCCTGTCATGGATAGATAATGAGATCGCCCTTGTGCAGACACAACCTTCCAACCTGGGCAGCAATGATGAATTTGCAGTAGTTTTTAAAGCAAAAAACAATAAGGATGCAAAACAAAATCTGGATCTTATTACCCGGCAGATAAAAAGGAATATGCCTGCAAAATTCAGAGAGGTTAGTTAC